>ERZ778024.3724-NODE-3724-length-10689-cov-10.723904_pt1 | contig 10689 bp, 6 predicted proteins | sample MGYA00375754_ERZ778024 | MGnify/ENA primary metagenome ERZ778024 (study PRJEB29350, sample SAMN05389827) | bioreactor metagenome | isolation source: Thiocyanate bioreactor | place: South Africa: University of Cape Town | collected 2014-02-18 ... | reverse complement strand
ATCGAACGCGGCCAGCCAGCGGCCGACCTCCGCCTGGCGCGCGCCATAGCGGGCCACGAACCGATCCGGCGCCTCGCCGTGGGTGAGGTTGAGGCCGCCCTTGCCGGCCAGGAGAAACTTGCGCCCGACCGAGCCCATCGCGTCGTACAGGTCCACCTCGACGCCCGCGGCGCGCGCGGTCTCCGCCGCCATCAGGCCGGCGGGGCCACCGCCGATGACGGCGAGTCGGGGCGTTGCGGGGATAGACATCCGGCCATGGTCGCACGCGTCACCAAACGACGCATGCCGGCGCGTCGGTGCAGTCTGAATCGAAACTGACCGCGGCATGCTGTTCGGGGGCGCAGGGCGCACTTCCGGGCAACACTCCATTCGGCAAGTTCTTTCGCCGCGCGGCGCTGCGGAAAACGTAATTTCATTCGACAATGCGATTATGTTCGCGGGCCACGTGAAATCGCTGAATAATCCAGGAAGGGAGACCTTGCCTGATGGAATCCTTCATCACCAGCGCTGCCGCCCATGCCTTTCATGGCGCCGTTTCAGCCGGGCTCCCGAGCAAGCGGACGCAGCGCAACATACCGCAAATAATTACGCCATCCGGGACCGCCCGATGACGCTCGAACCGTTGTGACGAAAATCACTGCGAGCCGGAAAAAGTCCTATTGACCGGATTAATCGCAGCGCCATACCGTCGTGCGGTTCGCCAACGGGGAGTTTGGCGAATGATCCTGTCAAGCAGCCATGCAATGACGCATGGCCTGCAGTCAATGGCATGCGACATGCCCGCAGCTGGCCCTCAAGGACTCACCAGGGGAGGGCCGACCGAAGCGGGTACGGGATCGTCGGTCCGCTTCAAAAAATCACGGATGCCGTGCACGCGCGGCAAATCAACCAATGAGGCGCGGGCAGTCTCAGGGCAGCGCTTTGCCTCAAAAAACTTCGGGAGTCACCATGCCAAGTCATCATCGTCTCAAGTTGCTGGCCGCCGCGATCAGTTTCGCGGCAGCCGGTGCGCTGGGCGCCACGCCAGCCAGCATCACCAGCGGCACCACTTTCGTCGCGCTGAACCAGCACGCCACCGTGCTGCGTCAGGGCGACGTGGTCAGCGGCGCGCTGTCCAGCGCACAGCCGATGCACATCGAGGTGGCGCTGAAACTGCGCAACCCGGCCCAGCTGCACAGCTTCATCGCCACCGCCAAGAGCTCGCCGCTGTCGATGGTGCAGCGCTCGATGACGACGCCGCAGTTCGTCACCAGCTATTCGCCCACCGCCACGCAGGCGAACAGGGTGGCGGCCTGGCTGCGCGCAGCCGGCTTCACCAACGTGCAGATCTCGCCAAACCGGATGCTGGTGTCGGCCGATGGCCGCGCCGATACCGCCGGCGCCGCGTTCAAGACCACGTTTGCCCAGGTGCGCACCAAGGATGGCCGCATGGCGTACATGCACAACGACGACGTGCACATCCCTGCCTCGCTGCAGGACGTGGTGCTGTCGGTGATCGGCTTGCAGAGCGTGCACCAGGCGCACACCTTCGCCAAGCCGATGCAATCGGGTTACACCACGCAGGCAGTGACCGGCCACAACCCGGTCGAGTTTGCCTCGATCTACGGCGGCAGCGGCGTGACCACGGCGGCCGGCGTGCCGGTGGGCATCGTCACCCAGGGCAAGATCACCCAGACGATTACCGACCTCAACACGTTCACCTCGCAGAACGGCCTGCCGACGGTGACCACGCAGACGGTCAACACCAACGGCACCAGCAGCGACACCAGCGGCCTGGGCGAGTGGAGCCTGGACAGCCAGGACATCGTCGGCATGGCCGGCGGCCATGTCGGCAGCCTGATCTTCTACAACATCCCCACGCTGTCCAACAGCAACCTGACGGCGGACTTCAACACCATCGTCAATGCCAACGCGACCAAGATCATCAACGTCTCGCTGGGTGAGTGCGAAACCAGCGCGCAGGGCGACGGCTCGGCCGCGGCGCAGGACCAGATCTTCCAGCAGGCCGTGGCGCAGGGGCAGACCTTCTCGATCTCCACCGGCGACTCCGGCGCCGACGAGTGCGGCGACGGCGGCGTCACGCCGAGCTGGCCGGCCGCCTCGCAATACGTGGTGGCGGTGGGCGGCACCACGCTGAACGCATCGACCACCACCTGGAACAGCGCCACCGTGTGGACCAGCGGCGGCGGCAGCTCCAGCACCTTCGAGCCGCAGCCGAGCTGGCAGAACGGCGTGGCCCCGGGCAGCACGCGCGGCCTGCCGGACATCGCCTACGATGCCGACCCGAACTCGGGCGCGAAGATCATCGTCAGCGGCGCCACCCAGCAGTACGGCGGCACCAGCCTGTCGGCACCGCTGTTTGCCGGCGCGTGGGCGCGGATCATCGCGATCAAGGGCTCCGGCGTCGGTTTTGCCGCGCCGCTGCTGTACCAGCTGCCCGCGTCGGACTTCCACGACATCACCTCGGGCAACAACGGCGGCGAGACGGCGAGCGCCGGCTATGACCTGGCCACCGGTCGCGGCGAACTGATCATCAGCGGCGCGGCCAGCGACATCGGCGGCAGTTCGCCGCCGGCCAACGTGCCGCCGGTCGCCAACTTCAGCGATTCGATCAGCGGCCTGACCGTGAACTTCACCGACAGCTCCACCGACAGCGACGGCTCGATCGCCTCGCGCTCGTGGAACTTCGGCGACGGCGCCACCTCCACCGCGACCAATCCCGGCCACACCTATGCGGCGGCCGGCACCTACAGCGTGTCGCTGACGGTGACCGACAACGGCGGCGCGACCAACACCAAGACGCAATCGGTGACGGTCAGCTCCAGCGGCGGTGGCGGCAACCAGTTGCAGAACGGCGTGGCGCTCACCGGCCAGTCCGGCGCCCAGGGTGCGCAGCTGTTCTACACCGTGGTGATCCCGGCCGGCGCCAGCAACCTGGTGATCTCCGAGTCCGGCGGCACCGGCGACGCGGACCTGTACACGAAGTTCGGCTCCGCCCCGACCCTGTCCAGCTACGACTGCCGCCCGTACATCACCGGCAACAACGAGAGCTGCACCGTGGCCTCGCCGCAGGCCGGCACCTACTACGTCATGCTGAACGGCTACACCGCGTTCTCCGGCGTCAGCGTCAAGGCGACCTGGAGCACCAGCAGCGGCGGTGGCGGTGGCGGCAACGTGCTGCAGAACGGCGTGCCGGTATCCGGCCTGAGCGCGAGCACGGGCAACGCCGTGTACTACACGATGGTCGTGCCGAGCGGGGCCAGCAACCTCAACATCAAGATCGCCGGCGGCACCGGCGACGCCGACCTGTACGTCAAGCTCGGTTCCACGCCGACTACCAGCAGCTACGACTGCCGCCCCTACATTTCGGGCAACAGCGAGAGCTGCACTGCGTCGGCACCGACCCCGGGCACCTACTACATCATGGTGCGCGCCTACCGCAGCTACAGCGGCGTCACGCTGACCGGCAGCTACACGCCGTAAGCGGTCGACGGCAACCCGTTGCGCAGGGACGCGCAGCGCACAACGGAAGCACCGGATGACGCTTCGGGCCCGCCCGGCAACGGACGGGCCTTTTTTTTGCGGCGCGCATCGGCGCAGAGGTTGTATGGTCGGAGTTTTCCCCGCCGAGGAACCCGCCGATGCGCCGCCTGATCCTGCCGTGTGCCCTGTTCGCAATGGCCTGCGTACCCGCTGTCGCGGCAACCAGCCTGCCCGCGGTACCGCGCGAACAACCGTCGCTGCACGCGCTGGCCGATGCCCCGAGCCAGGTCGAACTGCGCATGACGATCACCCGCCTGGTCGGCTTCGGCACCCGCCACACCCTGTCCGACACCAAGTCCGACACCCGCGGCATCGGTGCCGCGAGACGCTGGGTGAAGTCGCGCTTCGAGGCGATCTCGAAGGACTGCGGCGGCTGCATCGAGGTCGTCACGCCCTCGCAGATGTTCACCGGCAAGCGCGCACCCAGGCCGACCGAGGTAATGGACGTGGTGGCGATCAAGCGCGGCAGCACCGACCCGGATCGCGTCATCGTGATCACCGGCCACCTGGACTCGCGCGTCACCGACGTGATGAACACCACCAGCGATGCCCCCGGCGCCAACGACGACGCCTCCGGCGTGGCCGCGCTGATCGAGGCGGCGCGGCTGCTGTCGAAGCAGGACAACCGCGCCACCCTGGTGTTCGCCGCGCTGTCCGGCGAGGAGCAGGGCCTGTACGGCGGCAAGGTGCTGGCCGACTACGCGGTGGCGCACGGCTGGAAGGTCGAGGCCGAGCTCAACAACGACATCGTCGGCAACAGCCACGGCCAGAACGGCGTGATCGACAACACCACCGTGCGCGTATTCTCCGAAGGCACCAAGACCAACGAAAGCCAGGCTCAGGCCGACTACCGCCGCTACCACGGCGGCGAGGTGGATTCGCCCTCCCGCAACCTGGCGCGCTACATCGACCGCCTTGCCGATCAGTACCTGCCCGATTTCGACGTGCGCATGATCTACCGCACCGACCGCTTCGGCCGCGGCGGCGACCAGGTGCCGTTCCTGCAGGCCGGCTATCCGGCCGTGCGGGTGAGCGAGGCGCACGAGAACTACACCCGCCAGCACCAGGACCTGCGCAAGGAAGGCGGCATCGACTACGGCGACAGCATCGACGGCATCGACTTCCGCTACCTGGCGCGGGTCACCGCGCTCAACGCCATCACCATGGCCAGCCTGAGTCGCGCACCGGCGCCACCGACCCAGGTCGAAACCAAGGGCGCGCTGGCCACCGACACCACGGTGAGCTGGCACAAGGTGCCCGGTGCCGCCGGCTACCGCGTGCACTGGCGCGACACCACCGCACCGCAATGGCAGTACGTGCGCGCGGTCGGCGATGTCGACCAGGCCGTGCTGGCCGACGTGGTGATCGACGACTGGTTCTTCGGGGTGTCGGCCGTCTCGGCCGACGGCTACGAAAGCCCGGTGGTGTTCCCCGGCTTCGCCGGCAGCTTCGAACGTTCGCCCGCGCCGGAGCCGTCCGCCAAGTGACGGGCTTGGCGCTGCGCCCGCGCGACGCACGCTAAACTTCCGGGCGATGGCCACGCCTCCGCGCAAACGCAAGCCCCGCAAGACCGGCGCACCCGCGCCGGTCGCGCGACCGCGCGCGCGACCGGCGGCGACCAAGACCGCCGCCAGGCCCGCCGTCTCGCGCCCCGCGGACAGCTCCACCCGCGCCACCCGCGTGCTCGACTGGCTGCTGCGGAAACTGCCGGCACGCCACCGCGAAAAGGCACGCGACTACCTGGTGCTGACCCGCATGGATCGGCCGATCGGCGCGTTGCTGCTGCTGTGGCCGACCTGGTGGGCGCTGTGGCTGGCCGCCGGCGATTTCCCGCCGTGGAAGCCGCTGATCATCTTCACCCTGGGCGTGTTCGCGATGCGCGCGGCCGGCTGCGCGATCAACGATTACGCCGACCGCAAGCTCGACCCGCAGGTGGCGCGCACGGCCGGGCGACCGATCGCCGCCGGGCGGGTGACGCCGCGCGAGGCGCTGGTGGTGTTCGCCGTGCTGCTGGCGGTCGCCTTCGTGCTGGTGCTGTTCACCAATGCGCTGACGATCAAGCTGGCCTTCGCCGGTGCCGTGCTGGCGGCGATCTACCCGTTCACCAAGCGCTGGACCTACCTGCCGCAGGTGGTGCTGGGCGCGGCGTTCGGCTGGTCGATCCCGATGGCGTTCGCCGCAGTGACGCACACGGTGCCGCCGCTGGGCTGGCTGCTGTTCCTCGGCAACATCCTGTGGTCGGTGATCTACGACACCGAGTACGCGATGGTCGACCGCGACGACGACCTCAAGGTCGGCGTGAAATCCACCGCGATCCTGTTCGGCGATGCCGACCTGCCGATCCTCGGCATGCTGATGGGTACCCTGCTGCTGGCCCTGCTGTTCGTCGGCCAGCGTGCCGGCCTGGGCTGGCCGTACTGGCTGGCCCTGCTCGCCGTCGTCGGCCTGTTCGGCTACCAGCTGTGGCTGATCCGCAAGCGCGGGCGCGACGCCTGCCTGGCCGCCTTTCGCCACAACAACTGGCTGGGCCTGACCTTGTGGGTGGGCATCGTGTTGGCGCTGGCGGTGAAATAACGAGGAGTGAGTGGAGAGGAGTGAGAAGTGAGCGTGGCGAGACGATGCTTTCTCTCACTTCTCACTCCTCTCCACTCACTCCTGCCTCAAGGGCGCGCGCGCCAGCGCCCAGACATCTACCCGCGGCACGCCGACGCGCTTGAGCACGCTGGCGCATTCGGCCAGCGTGGCGCCGGTGGTCATCACGTCGTCGAGGATCGCCACGTGCGCAGGCGGCGCCAGCCCGGGACACAGCACGAACGCGTCGCGCACGTTGCGGCGACGGTCGACCGCGTCCAGCTCGGTTTGCGCCTCGGTGCGCCGCGAGCGCTGCAGCACGTCGTGGCGCAGCGGCACCCCCAGCGCACGCGCCAGCGGCCGGGCCAGCTCCAGCGCCTGGTTGTAGCCGCGCTGGCGCAGCCGGCTGCGATGCAGCGGTACGGTAATCAGCAGCGAAGGTCGCTCGATCACCCGTGGCTCGTTCTGCCACAGGCCGGACAACACGCGGCCGGCGGCGAGGTCGCGGCCGAACTTGAAGCGCGATTCCAGCCGGTCCAGCGGCCAGCCGTAGCGGAACGGCGCCCATGCCGCGTCCCATGGCGGCGCGTGCTGCTGGCATTCGCCGCACAACGTCGCCGCGGTCGCCAGCGGCAAGGCGCAGCGCGCGCAGCAGTTGCGGTTGCGCGGCATCTCGGCGGCGCAATCCGCGCACAGGTCCATGCCGCCGTGGCCCGGCGCGCCGCACAACAGACAGCGCAGCGGCAGCAGCCATCGCTGCAGCGCTGGCCAGGATTGCAGCAGACTGGTCTTGTGCATGGTCTCCCCCGTCCCCGCCTCGACCGATGGTAGCGGCAACCGCGGGTCGCGCGCAGTGCACCTGCGGTCTACACTCGATCACCAACCGTGGCGCGCCCTGCCACGCCTGCACTTCGCCCATCGAAGACCTGGAGATTCGCATGAGCTCGATCCACGACGACCACCCTGCTCCATCGACCTGGCCCGCGATCGCCGGCACCGCGCTGCGGGTGGCCTTCGGCGTGATCTGGGCGGTGAGCGCCGCGCTGACCTGGACCGACGGCTTCGCCGACCACTACGTCGGCTACTTGCACAATGCCGCCACCGGCCAGCCGGCGTGGTCGGCGTGGTGGTTCGACATGTGGATCGCGGTGGTCACGCCGCACGCGGGCTTGTTCGTGTGGGCCACGCGGATCGCCGAGACGCTGCTGGCGCTGGCCCTGCTGCTGGGTTTCGCGCGCAAGATCACCTACGTCGTCGGCATCCTGTTCAGCCTGCTGATCTGGAGCACGGCCGAGGGTTTCGGCGGGCCGTATTCGGTGGGCGCCAACAACATCGGCGCGGCGATCAGCTTCGTGCTGATCTTTGCCGCGTTGATCGTGATCAACCTGCGCGCCGGCCCCAGCCCGTACAGCCTGGACTACCTGATCGAGAGCCGCTGGCCGCGCTGGCGGCGGTTCTCCGAATGGAACACGCGGGTTCCGCTGGAACAGGTGCGGCCGGTGTCGTGGCGCGTGCAGGGACCGGCTCTGGCCGGCGTGCTGCTGCTGGTAGCGCTGCTGCTGGCCGGCCTGCACAGCGCATTGAACGTGCGCAGCGCCAGCCCCGCCGCCGCCGCCGCCGCGGTGACGCCGCTGTCGCTGGCCTCCAACCAGCCGATCAAGCAGGCCCGCGACGCGCGCCTGCCGCCGCTGCAACCGGGCGACAGCGTGGAGGTGAACATCACCTCCAGCGACGACACCGTGGAGATCGCCAGCGGCGTGCAGTACCAGGCCTGGACCTTCGGCAAGACCGTGCCCGGCCCGGTGATCCACGTGCGCCAGGGGCAGACGGTGAACGTCACCCTCACCAACCGCGGCACCATGCAGCACTCGATCGACTTCCACTCGGCGATCACGCCGCCGAGCCTGCACTACGTGGACATCATGCCGGGCGAGTCGATCAAGTTCTCGTTCGTGGCCAAGGTGCCCGGCGCCTTCCTCTACCACTGCGGCACGCCGCCGGTGCTGCTGCACATCGGCAACGGCATGTACGGCGCGATCATCGTCGACCCGGCCGAGCCGCTGCCGCCGGCGGCCGAGAGCTACGTGCTGGTGCAGGGCGAGTGGTACACCCAGCAGGTCTCCGGCACGCTGATGGCGGGCAGCTACGAGAAGATGCAGCAGATCCGTCCGGACGAGGTGGTGTTCAACGGCGCCGCCTTCCAGTACGTCGCCCATCCGCTGACCGCCAAGCCCGGCGACCTCGTGCGCCTGTACGTGGTCAACGCCGGTCCGAACCTGTGGAGCGCGTTCCACGTGATCGGCGCGATCTTCGACAAGGTCTATCCCGGCGGCAATCCGGCGCAGGCCATCGACGGTGTCTCCACCTACTCGGTGGGGCCCGGCGAGGGCGCGGTGTTCGACCTCACCCTGGACGAGGCGGGCCACTATCCGTTCGTGGATCACTCGATGGCGCACGCCGTGCTCGGCGCGCAGGGCATCCTGGAGATCGCCACGCCAGGCGAGGCGCTGGCCAAGCCGCAGATCACCAAGGCACCGGTGGATGCGAACGCCGCGCCGCCACCGGCCGCCACCGGCCCGTACACGTTCGATCCCGCGCACGGCGCGCAGCTCTACGCGACCTACTGCGCCGCCTGCCACCAGCCCACGGGGCTGGGCCTGCCCGGTGCGTTCCCGCCGCTCAAGGGCAACCCGGCGGTGCTGGATGCCGACCCCACCAAGCATCTGGACGTGATGCTGCACGGCCTGCAGGGCGTGGCCATCGACGGCGTTAGCTACCCCAGCGCGATGCCGCCGTTCGCCGCCACCCTCAACGACGCGGACATCGCCGACATCGCCAACCACGAGCGCACCTCCTGGGGCAACCAGGCCAAGCCGGTGACCGCGGAGCAGGTGAAGGCCGTGCGCGACGGCAGCAAGTAGCAACGCGGGCACCCGCCGCTTCGTCAACCTGAAACACAGTTACCCAGGTTGACGAAGCGGCGTACGCCGCCCACACTGCGCGGCCTCTGACCCAGGAGCCCGCCATGCCCGCTGCCATCCGTCACGACTGGAGCCGCGACGAGGTCGCCGCGCTGTTCGCGCTGCCGTTCAACGACCTGCTGCATCGCGCGCACGGCGTGCATCGCGAACACCACGATCCGAACGCGGTGCAGGTGTCGACCCTGCTGTCGATCAAGACCGGCGGTTGTCCCGAGGACTGCGCGTACTGCCCGCAGGCGCAGCGTTACGACACCGGCGTGCTGCCGCAAAAACTGCTTGAGGTCGACGAGGTGCTGGCGCGCGCCAGGGCCGCCCGCGACGCCGGCGCCAGCCGCTTCTGCATGGGCGCGGCGTGGCGCGGGCCGAAGGACCGCGACATCCCCAAGGTCGCCGCGATCGTGCGCGCGGTGAAGGACCTGGGCCTGGAAACCTGCGCCACCCTGGGCCTGCTCGGCGACGGCCACGCGCAGCAGCTCAAGGACGCCGGCCTCGACTACTACAACCACAACCTCGACACCGCGCCGGAGTTCTACGGCGAGATCATCCACACCCGCGAATACCAGGATCGCCTGGCCACGCTGGAACAGGTGCGCGACGCCGGCCTGAAGACCTGCTGCGGCGGCATCGTCGGCATGGGCGAGACGCGCGAGCAGCGCGCCGGCCTGCTGCAGGCACTGGCCAACCTGCCCGAGCACCCGCACTCGGTGCCGATCAACCAGCTGGTGCCGGTGCCGGGCACGCCGCTGGCCAACGCCGAACCGCTGGACCCGTTCGAGTTCGTGCGCACGATCGCGGTGGCGCGCATCCTGATGCCGCTGTCGATCGTGCGCCTGTCCGCCGGCCGCCAGCAGATGGACGATGCGGTGCAGGCACTGTGCTTCTTCGCCGGTGCCGGCTCGATCTTCTACGGCGAGAAACTGCTGACCACCGGCAACCCCGACGTGGAGGCCGACCGCGCGCTGTTCCGCCGGCTCGACCTGCATCCGATGGAGGTGGTCGAGAATGCGGGGACCGTGCATGCGGACATCGGCGAGAACGCCAGCTGCGGGCACGGCTGCGGCTGCAGTGCGGCGGCATAGCAGCGCCCCACCCCGGCCCTCCCCTGCGGCCGCAGGAAGTCCCTTTGGGGCAAGCAGGGGAGGGAGCAAGGCGTGCGGCACACGTTTGCCTCCCCCCCCTGCATCGCAGGGCGAGGTCGGGAGGGGGTGCTCCTCGCCCTGCGCAGTGCACTGAGCCATGCCCCGCCCCGACCTCCTCCAGCGACTGGCCGTCCAGACGGCCGAACGCGAACGCGCCAATCTGCGCCGCCGCCTGCACGTGATCGAGCACGCCGACGGCCCGTGGCTGAACAGTGGCGGCCGGCGCCTGCTCTCGTTCTGCAGCAACGATTACCTCGGCCTGGCGCAGCACCCGTCACTGGTTGCCGCGCTCGCCCGCGCGGCGGGCGAACAAGGCGTCGGCAGCACCTCGGCACATCTGATCTGCGGCCACCGCCGCACGCACGCGCAACTGGAAGAAGCGCTGGCCGCATGGACCGGGCGCGAGCGCGCGCTGCTGTTCTCCACCGGCTACATGGCCAACCTCGGCGTGCTGC
>ERZ778024.3713-NODE-3713-length-10728-cov-4.675068_pt1 | contig 10728 bp, 9 predicted proteins | sample MGYA00375754_ERZ778024 | MGnify/ENA primary metagenome ERZ778024 (study PRJEB29350, sample SAMN05389827) | bioreactor metagenome | isolation source: Thiocyanate bioreactor | place: South Africa: University of Cape Town | collected 2014-02-18 ... | reverse complement strand
GGTGGTGGGCGTGGGCGCGTTCTTCACGCTGGCGCGGTTCAGTGAGGCCTTTCTGGTCTTGCGCGCCCAGCAGAGCGGGATTGCGGTCGCCCTGGTACCGCTGGTGATGGTGGCCATGAACGCCGTCTCCGCGGCGTCCGCCTACCCGTTCGGGAAGCTGTTCGACCGCATGAGCCACAAGACGCTGCTGGCCTGGGGTTTGGTGGTGTTGATAGCTGCCGATCTGGTCTTGGCGATGGATGACCACTGGACCACCGTGCTGGCCGGCGTCGCACTGTGGGGCGTTCACATGGGCATGACGCAAGGTCTGCTCGCGACCATGGTGGCTGCCACGGCGCCGGCCGACCTGCGGGGTACGGCGTTTGGATTTTTCAATCTGGTGAGCGGTGTGGCCCTGCTGCTCGCGAGCACCGTAGCGGGCCTGCTGTGGGACCGGTATGGCGCGGCGTGGACCTTTTATGCGGGCGCTGCATTCAGCGCCCTGGCCTTGCTCGGATTGGCCCGGAAAACCTGAACCACCGCCCTGCCCTCAGCGCGGCTTGCGCGGGCGCATGCCCATGGCTTCCTTGTGCTTGTTGACGCGGTCCTGCTTGCGCTTGTCGACTTTTTCCATCTCCTTGCGCTTGGTGTAGCCCGTGGCATCGGCCCAGGCCCACCACAGCAGCGTCAGGCCGAACGGGATGAGCACGACCCACCAGGACCACTGGGCCATGGGTCCGATTTCAAGGTACTTCAGCAGCGCCAGAAGAATGCCAAGGCCGAGCAGGTACATGATTTGCCTCAAATAAGAAAGTGCTGCCCAAGGATATTTGTCAACGACTTTCACTACAATGACATTATCGACAATGTAACCCAACCCAAGGAGTACCACGATGAAGCGTTCCCTGATCGTCCTCGCAATGGCGGTATCTGTTGCAGCTCCGGCCATGGCTGACGAAGCGCTGGCCAAGTCCAAGAACTGCATGTCCTGCCATGCCATCGACAAGAAGCTGGGCGGCCCTGCCTACAAGGAAGTGGCCAAGAAATACGCTGGCCAGAAGGACGCCGCCGCCACCCTGGTGACGCACGTCATGAAGGGCAGCAAGGGCGTGTGGGGACCGGTTCCCATGCCCGCCAACCCCCAGGTGAACGACGCCGAAGCCAAGAAGCTCGTGGACTGGGTGCTGTCGCTCAAGTAAGCCCTCCCGCTTCCTGCCCGGGGGCAGGAGCCGCGAAACCGCCGCCCTCCTTCTGTGGAATGCGGCGGTTTTTTTCATGACCGGCCCCCAACACGAAGAGCGCCGTGCGGCGCTCTTCGTGTTGGGGGGGCTGCCACTGGCCCCGCGCGGGGGCGCAGGCTCAGTTGTTCTGGGCCAGTTGGTCCAGGATGGCCGGGTTTTCCAGCGTGCTGGTGTCCTGGGTGATGGACTCACCCTTGGCCAGGGAGCGCAGCAGGCGGCGCATGATCTTGCCGCTGCGTGTCTTGGGCAGGTTGTCGCCAAAGCGGATGTCCTTGGGCTTGGCGATGGGACCGATTTCCTTGGCCACCCAGTCGCGCAGCTCCTTGGCGATCTGCTTGGCCTCGTCACCCACGGGGCGCGGGCGCTTCAGGACCACGAAGGCGCAGATGGCCTCGCCCGTCAGGTCGTCAGGGCGGCCGACCACGGCAGCCTCGGCGACGAGGTCGGACTTGGCCACCAGGGCGGACTCGATCTCCATGGTGCCCATGCGGTGGCCCGAGACGTTGAGCACGTCGTCGATGCGGCCCGTGACGCGGAAGTAGCCCCGGTCCACGCTGCGCACCGCACCGTCGCCGGCGAGGTAGCAACCCTTGAGCTCATCGGGGAAGTAGGACTTCTTGAAGCGCTCCGGGTCGTTCCAGATGGTGCGGATCATGCTGGGCCAGGGCCGCTTGATGACCAGCATGCCGCCCGAGCCATTGGGCATTTCCTGGCCGGTTTCATCGACGATGGCCGTGTAGATGCCGGGCAACGGCAAGGTGCACGAACCGGGGACCAGCGGCGTGGCGCCGGGCAGCGGGTTCATGATGTGGCCGCCGGTTTCCGTCTGCCACCAGGTGTCGATCACGGGGCAGCGCTCGCCGCCCACATGGCGGTAGTACCACATCCAGGCTTCGGGGTTGATGGGCTCGCCCACGCTGCCGAGGATGCGCAGGCTCGACAGATCCCAGTTCTTCGGGTGCACCGCGGCATCGGAGTCGGCGGCCTTGATGAGCGAACGGATGGCCGTGGGCGCGGTGTAGAACACCGTGCACTTGTGGCGCTCGATCATCTGCCAGAAGCGACCGGCGTTGGGATAGGTCGGGATGCCCTCGAAGATGATCTCGGTCGCGCCGGCCGCCAGCGGGCCATAGGTCACGTAGCTGTGGCCCGTGACCCAGCCGATATCGGCCGTGCACCAGAACACGTCCTCGGGCTGGAGGTCGAAGCTCCAGTCCATGGTCAGCTTGGCCCACAGCAGGTAGCCGCCCGTGCTGTGCTGCACGCCCTTGGGCTTGCCCGTGGAGCCGCTGGTATACAGGATGAACAGGGGGTGCTCGGCGCCCACAGGGGTGGGCGCGCATTCGGTGCTCTGGCCGGCCAGGGCCTCGTCCCAGGTCTTGTCGCGCCCGGGCACCATGGCGCAGGCCGTGGCCGTGCGCTGGTAGACGAAGATGTTGCGCACGCACTCGCAGCCGCCCATGGCCAGGCCTTCGTCCACGATGGCCTTGAGCGGGAGCTCCTTGCCGCCGCGCACCTGGTAGTTGGCGGTGATGACGGCCACGGCGCCGGCGTCGATGATGCGCTCGTTCAATGCCTTGGCCGAGAAGCCGCCGAAGACCACGCTGTGCGTGGCGCCGATGCGCGCGCAGGCCTGCATGGCGACCACGCCTTCCACACCCATGGGCATGTAGATGAGCACGCGGTCGCCCTTCTCCACGCCATGCGCCTTCAGGGCATTGGCGAACTGGCTCACGCGCGCCAGCAGTTCCTTGTAGGTGACCTTGGTCACCGCGCCGTCGTCGGCCTCGAAGATGATGGCGGTCTTGTTCTCGACCGGGGTGCCCATGTGCCGGTCCAGGCAGTTGGCGCTGGCGTTGAGTTCGCCATCGGCAAACCACTGGTAGAAGGGCGCGTTGGATTCATCGAGGGTGCGCGTGAAGGGCTTGGTCCACTGCAGGTTCTCGCGCGCCAGGCGGGCCCAGAAGCCCTCGAAGTCCCGGTCGGCCTCGGCGCGCAAGGCCTCGTAGCCGGCCATGCCGGAAATCCGTGCTGCCTTGACCAGGGCCTCGGAGGGCGGAAAAACCCTGTTCTCCACCAGGTTGGATTCGATGGCAGTCGATGGCGCACTCATGTCTTGTCTCCTGAAGGTCGGTGGTATGAAAAACCCCGACACTGTCAGCGCACGCACTTACATGCCACTGACTGGCACGAAGCTTACAGGTGCGGCAGCGCGGCGCCGCGCGCTCGCGCGCCGTCAGGGGTGCAGCAGGCGCTCGCGCGCCGCCTGGTACTCGCGCCGCAGGCGCGCCACCAGATCGGCGGTGCTGGTGACTTCATGGATGGCGCCAATGCCCTGGCCGCAGCCCCAGATGTCCTTCCAGGCCTTGGCGGCGGCGCCGCCGCCGAAGTTCATCTTGCTGGGGTCGGATTCGGGCAGATGCTCCGGGTCCAGCCCGGCGGCGCGGATGGAGGGCGCCAGGTAGTTGCCATGCACCCCGGTGAAGAGGTTGGTGTAGACGATGTCGTCCGAAGTGCCCTCGACGATGGCCTGCTTGTACGCCTCGGCGGCGCGCGCCTCGTGCGTGGCAATGAAGGCCGAGCCGATGTAGGCGAAGTCGGCCCCCATGGCCTGGGCCGCCAGGATGCCGCCGCCCGTGGCAATGGCGCCCGACAGCGCCAGCGGGCCGTCGAACCAGGCGCGGATTTCCTGCACCAGCGCGAACGGGCTCTTGGTGCCCGCGTGGCCACCGGCGCCCGCGGCCACGGCGATCAGGCCGTCGGCGCCCTTCTCCACCGCCTTGTGGGCGAACTTGTTGTTGATGACATCGTGCAGCACGATGCCGCCCCAGGCGTGCACGGCCTGGTTCACGTCCTCGCGCGCACCCAGGCTGGTGATGACGATGGGCACCTTGTACTTGGCGCAGACCTGCATGTCGTGCTCCAGGCGGTCATTGCTCTTGTGCACGATCTGGTTGATGGCGAACGGCGCCGCGGGCTGCTCGGGGTGCGCCCGGTCCCAGGCGGCCAGGGTTTCGGTGATCTCGGCCAGCCAGTCCTCGAGCTGCGCGGCCGGGCGCGCGTTGAGCGCGGGCATGGAGCCCACGATGCCGGCCTTGCACTGCTCGATCACCAGTTGCGGATTGCTGATGATGAACAGGGGCGAGCCAATGACGGGCAGCGTGGGCTTGTGCAATACCGGGGGCAACGTCGACATGCGGGTCTCCAAATTGGAATCAAATGAGCCGCCAGCGCTTTACTGACAAGCGCCAGCAGCTCCTATTTTTGTAGCATGGGCCGGTGCGATGCACACCGGCCCATGCGTGCTCAGAACAGCTCCAGCGGCAGCGCAGTCACGCTGTCCGCGCCTTCGACGATGCCGTCGCGCAGGCCCGGCGCGCGCACCAACAGGTGCTCGGCATAGAACTGGGCGGTGGCGATCTTGGCACGCATGAAGGCTTCGTCCTGTCCCTTGTGCAACAGCTCCTGCGCCGCCAGCAGGGCGCGGCCCATCTGCCAGCCCGCCACCAGGTTGCCCGCCAGCATGAGGTAAGGCACGCTGCCGGCGTACACGGCGTTGGGCGAGGTCTTGGCCGCGCCGCAGACGAAGTCCACCACGTCCAGGTAGGCCTTGCGTGCCTCGGCCAGGCGCCGGGCCACGGCCTGGGCCGCGGGCGTGCCGCTGGCCTTCAGTTCGGCCTCGGTCTTTTCGATCTGCGCAGCAATGGCACGGGCGGTCTGGCCGCCGTCGCGCGCCGTCTTGCGGCCCACGAGGTCGTTGGCCTGGATGGCCGTCGTGCCTTCGTAGATGGTCAGGATCTTGGCGTCGCGGTAGTACTGCGCGGCGCCGGTCTCCTCGATGAAGCCCATGCCACCATGCACCTGCACGCCCAGGCTGGTGACCTCCAGGCTCATCTCGGTGCTGTAGCCCTTGACCAGCGGCACCATGAATTCGTAGAAGGCGGCGTTGTCCTGGCGCACCTGGGCATCGGGGTGGTGGTGGGCCGCGTCGTACGCGGCGGCGGCCACGCTGGCCATGGCGCGGCAGCCTTCGGTGGTGGCGCGCATGGTCATGAGCATGCGGCGCACGTCGGGGTGGTGGATGATGGCCGCGCTGGCGGCCACGCTGCCGTCCACGGGGCGGCTCTGCACGCGGTCCTTGGCGTACTGCACGGCCTTCTGGTAGGCACGCTCGGCAATGGCGATGCCCTGGATGCCCACACCGTAGCGCGCGGCGTTCATCATGATGAACATGTATTCGAGGCCGCGGTTTTCCTCGCCCACCAGGTAGCCGATGGCGCCGCCATGGTCGCCGAACTGCAGCACCGCCGTGGGCGAGGCCTTGATGCCCAGCTTGTGCTCGATGGAGACGCAGTGCACGTCGTTGCGCGCGCCCAGGCTGCCATCGGCATGCACCATGAATTTGGGGCAGACGAACAGGCTGATGCCCTTCACGCCCTCGGGCGCGCCGGCCACGCGCGCCAGCACCAGGTGGACGATGTTGTCCGCCATGTCGTGCTCGCCGTAGGTGATGAAGATCTTGGTGCCGAAGATCTTGTACGTGCCATCGGGCTGCGGATCGGCCTTGGTGCGCACCAGCGACAGGTCGGAGCCGGCCTGGGGCTCGGTCAGGTTCATGGTGCCGGTCCACTGGCCGGAGATGAGCTTTTCGAGGTAGATGGCCTTGAGCTCGTCGCTGCCCGCCGTCAGCAGCGCCTCGATGGCGCCGTCGGTCAGCAGCGGGCACAGGGCAAAGCTCATGTTGGCGCTGTTGAGCATCTCCATGCAGGCCGCACCAATGGTCTTGGGCAGGCCCTGGCCACCGAAGTCCTGCGGGTGCTGCAGGCCCTGCCAGCCGCCTTCGGTGAGCTGGCGGAAGGCATCCTTGAAGCCCGGCGTGGCCGTGACCACGCCGTCCTTCCAGGACGAGGGGTTCTTGTCTCCCTCGAAGTTGAGCGGCGCCAGCACGCCCTCGGTGAACTTGGCGCACTCCTCCAGCACGGCGGTGGCCGTATCCAGGCCGGCGTCCTCAAAGCCGGGGATCTGTGCGACCTGTTCGATGTGGGCCAGATGCTGCATGTTGAACAGCATGTCCTTGATGGGGGCGTGATAAGACATAGTTCTCGCGCGCAAAAACGCGCCTAGTGAAGCGATTGGTAGAGAGGATAGAGTTCTGCCTCTTCGCGACGGATACGGTCGCCAAGAAGCTTTCCGATGTCGTCCAGTGCAGCACGCACCCCGACAAAATCGATGTCTGCGTCGGCCGTCGCAGTGTAGGTTTCCACAAAACGCACAGCAGCATCCCCGATGCCGCCCATCTCGGTCTTGTAGCCGTTGACCATCTGATACGCCTGCTGGTTGCCTTGCGCCTTCAGCTCCTGCCTCAGGAAGGTGTACAGCTTGATGGCTTCCTGCAGCAGGTGTGGTACCAGCAATGCCTTGAAATCGACCAAGGCATGCTTGAACGCCCCAGGGTCTTCAGCCTCAGCACAATGCTTGAGCCGCCCGAAAGCTTGCAGTAGTTGCCGGTGATCGTTCACCAGCCCTTGCACCAAAGCAGAATGGTGCGGGACGCCTGTCACCATGTGATCTCCTTGAGCGAAGAAGCCACCGTGCCGCGTTCGTCGCCCTTTGGGCCCCGAGAGGAGCCCAAGGGGGCGACGCAGGACTTACAGGGCCTTGACCAGTTCCGGCACGGCCGTGAACAGGTCGGCTTCCAGGCCGTAGTCGGCCACGCTGAAGATGGGCGCCTCGGGGTCCTTGTTGATCGCCACGATCACCTTGGAGTCCTTCATGCCGGCCAGGTGCTGGATGGCGCCCGAAATGCCAGCGGCGATATAGAGCTGCGGCGCCACGATCTTGCCGGTCTGGCCGACCTGCAGATCGTTGGGTGCGTAGCCAGCGTCCACCGCTGCGCGCGAGGCGCCGATGGCCGCGCCCAGCTTGTCGGCCAGGGGGGTCATCACTTCGTTGAACTTCTCGGCGCTGCCCAGGGCGCGGCCGCCGGAGACGATGATCTTGGCGGCGGTCAGCTCGGGGCGGTCGCTCTTGGTCACTTCGCGGCCGGCAAAGCTGCTCTTGCCGGAGTCGGCCACGGCGGCCACGGATTCGACGGCGGCGCTGCCGCCGGTGGCGGCTGCGGCGTCGAAGCCCGTGGTGCGCACGGTGATGACCTTGACGGCGTCAGTGCTTTGCACGGTGGCGATGGCGTTGCCGGCGTAGATGGGACGCTCGAAGGTGTCGGCGCTGTCGACCTTGGTGATCTCGCTGATCTGGGCCACGTCGAGCTTGGCGGCCACGCGCGGCGCCACGTTCTTGCCGCCCGCGGTGGCGGGGAACAGGATGTGGCTGTAGTTGCCGGCAATGGCCAGCACCTGGGCAGCGAGGTTCTCGGCCAGGCCATCCTTGAGGCTGGCGCCGTCGGCGTGGATCACCTTGCTCACGCCGGCGATCTGGGCGGCGGCCTGGGCGGCGGCTGCGGCGCCCTCACCGGCGACCAGCACATGCACGTCGCCGCCGCAGGCCTTGGCTGCGGTGACGGTGTTGAGCGTGGCGCCCTTGAGGCTGGCGTTGTCGTGTTCTGCAATGACGAGTGCGGTCATGGGTATTACTCCTTCGGGCCTCAGATGACTTTGGCTTCGTTCTTGAGCTTGTCCACCAGCGTGGCGACGTCGGGCACCTTGATGCCGGCGCTGCGCTTGGGCGGCTCAGCCACTTTCAGGGTCTTGATGCGCGGGGCCACATCCACGCCCAGGTCGGCCGGCTTGACGGTGTCGAGCGGCTTCTTCTTGGCCTTCATGATGTTGGGCAAGGTGACGTAGCGCGGCTCGTTCAGGCGCAGGTCGGTGGTGACCACGGCGGGCAGGCTCAGTTGCACGGTCTCCAGGCCGCCATCGACTTCGCGCGTCACGCTGGCCTTGCCGTCCGCCACTTCGACCTTGGAGGCGAAGGTGGCCTGGGGCAGGTCGCACAGGGCGGCGAGCATCTGGCCGGTCTGGTTGGCATCGTCGTCGATGGCCTGCTTGCCCAGGATGATCAGGCTGGGCTGCTCCTTGTCCACCAGGGCCTTGAGCAGCTTGGCCACGGCCAGGGGCTGCAGCTCGGCGTCGGTCTCGACCAGGATGCCGCGGTCGGCACCGATGGCCATGGCCGTGCGCAGGGTTTCCTGGCACTGGGCCACGCCGCAGGAGACGGCGATGACTTCGGTCACCACACCCTTTTCCTTCAGGCGCACGGCCTCTTCGACGGCGATTTCGTCAAAGGGGTTCATGCTCATCTTCACGTTGGCGATGTCCACACCCGTGTTGTCCGACTTCACGCGGACCTTCACGTTGTAGTCCACCACGCGCTTGACAGGGACCAAAACCTTCATTGCAGCGACTCCTGGGGTTGATAGATGAATTGACGTTACGTAAACCGGATCATTGTATGCTGCAGCGCAGCGAACCGGGGAATGGCGTGGATCAGCAGATAAAAACGAACGACCGTGCTTTTATGGATTATAGGCCAGCACCCACCCCGCTTGTCCAGTGATTTCCTGTCTCATACTGGACTGGCGCCTCCAGAAGGCGGCGGTGGTGCGGCCATGTGCAGCACCCGCTGGGGGTAGGGAATGTCGATGCCATGCGCGCGCAGGGCTTGCAGGATGGCCAGGTTGATCTGCGAACGCAGGCCCAGCAGGCCGTTTTCGGGGTCGGTGATCCAGAAGCCGACGGTGAACTCCAGGCCGTCGGCGCCAAAGGCCGACAGCGCGGCACTGGGTGCGGGATCGCGCAGCACGCGCGGACTGCCCAGGGCGGCCTCGGTCAGCAGGCGCATGACCAGATCCACATCGCTGTCATAGCCCACGCTCACCACGATGGAATGCCACACGCGCGGATCGGCCAGGGAGAAGTTCTCGACCCGGCTGGTCACCAGCATGTCGTTGGGCACGATGGATTCGCGCCCCGAGCCCGAGCGCACCACGGTGTAGCGCCCGGTGATGTCGGTCACGCGGCCCTCGAAGCCGTCCACGCGCACGTTGTCGCCGATGCGCACGCTGCGCTCGGTCAGGATCACGAAACCGCTCACATAGCTGGCGGCCAGCCTTTGCAGGCCCAGGCCTATGCCCACGCCGATGGCGCCGCCCAGCACCGACAGCGCCGTGAGGTCTATGCCCACGGCCGTCAGCGCCACGATGAGCCCGACGAAGACGAGCAGCGCGCGCAGGGCATTGCTCACCGCCTTGCGCAGCGACAGCTCGTCGCCCGTGGCCGCGCGCAGCAGCCGTGCCTCGATGGCCGCGGACACCCACAGGGCCAGCAGCAGCACGAAGCCGGCGGTCACCGTGCCCTCGATGACGCTGCGCAGCGTCAATGTCGCCCCGCCGACCTTCCAGCCCACGCCTTCGAGCTCGTGCAGCACCAGGGGCAGCAGGCCCGTCACCCACAGCACCATGGCCAGCCAGGCCAGCCAGGAGACGCTGCGCTCGAGCGGCCGCACCCAGGCGGACTGCGGGAAGGCCACCTGCAGGACCTTGGCGCCCATGCGGATCGCCGCCAGGGCCACGAGCACGGGAATGGCGACGACGAACACGGCCAGCGGCACCCACTGCTGCACCAGCGCGCGCGCCACGTAGGCCAGCGCCAGCAGCAGCAGGGGGAACAGCGCGCCATCGACCACGCTGCGCCCCAGCAGGATGGAGTTGGGGTTCTTCGCCCCGCGGCGCAGCAGGGCCACCAGGGCGGCGGCCAGCGCTGCACACAGCGCGAGCGCGCCGAGTTCGCCCAGCACCGTGGGCTGCATGAAGGCGCTGGCCCAGGCCTGCAGCCCGTCCTCGACGGGCGTCTGCACCGTGCGTGCCATCAGGGTTTCCAGGCGGGCTTGCGCTTTTCCGCAAAGGCGCGTGCGCCTTCCTGCGCGGCCGCGTCCATCATGTTCACGGCCATGGTTTGGCCGGCCAGTTGGTAGGCGGCCTCCAGGCCCAGCTCGCGCTGGCTGTACACCAGGGCCTTGCCCATGGCCAGGGCGGCGCGGGGTTTTTCCAGGATGGACTGCACAAGCTTCTCGACCTCGGCGTCCAGCGCTTGTGCGGGCACCACGCGGTTGACCAGGCCTTCCTGCAGCGCCGTGGCGGCGTCGATGAAGTCGCCCGTGAGCAGCATCTCCATGGCGCGCTTGGGCGGCACGTTGCGCACCAGCGGCACGCTGGGCGTGGCACAGAACAGGCCGTAGTGGATGCCGCTGGTGGCAAAGCGCGCGTCCTCGGTCGCCACCGCCAGGTCGCACTGCGCCACGAGCTGGCAGCCCGCGGCCGTGGCCATGCCCTGCACGCGCGCGATCACGGGCACGGGCAGCTTGTGGATGGACAGCATCATGCGCGAGCACTGGGCAAAGAGCTGCTGGTACCAGGCCAGGTCGGGGTGCTGGGCCATGTCCTTGAGGTTGTGGCCGGCGCAAAAGGCCTTGCCCGCAGCGGCGAGCACCAGCACGCGCAGGGTCTCGTCCTGCGCCAGGGTATCCAGGGCCTGCTGCAGGGCTGCGAGCATCT
>ERZ778024.3712-NODE-3712-length-10729-cov-6.461027_pt1 | contig 10729 bp, 13 predicted proteins | sample MGYA00375754_ERZ778024 | MGnify/ENA primary metagenome ERZ778024 (study PRJEB29350, sample SAMN05389827) | bioreactor metagenome | isolation source: Thiocyanate bioreactor | place: South Africa: University of Cape Town | collected 2014-02-18 ... | reverse complement strand
AAAAAAAAAAAAAAAAAAAAAAAAAAAAAAAAAAAAAACTTTTGTTGTTACACCTTGACCAATAAGTGCGTTTGAAAATTGATCAGAAAAAACTGAAAACTGTTGGTTATTGAGTTTTAAAAAACAAAAAAGAAAAGTAATTTGAATGAATGATTTTTTTTCTCCAGTGAGAATGTTGAGTATACTCCAAGTTGTTGGAGCTTTGGTGAGTATGATTTTAAGAGCATTCGAAAAATTAGTTGAGGAACGAAGTTCACTGACAAGTAAAGCTTTTAATTCTTGGGATATTCTGTGTTTAAAAGAGTTTTCAATCCATTCCTAATTGAATTTTTGTTTTTGTTTTTCATGCTGGTTTTTGAAAAGGTAAGAACTAAACCTTTTGTTTTTGGTCTATGCTTTCTTTCTGTTCTTTGATTTCTTTGAGCTTTTGAGTTAGTTCTTCATTAAGTTTTTTAGATGCTTCTAATTCAGTAGTTAAAGATAAGATTTGATTTTTGTATTCTATTTCTTTTTTCTCCAGGTTATGAATGACTTTGGATTTAACAGCATTGTGCAGTTTGGCTTTCTCAAGACTTTGTTCTTTTTCCATGACTAATTTTTTTTTTTTTTGAAGATTCAAGGAAAAAAAGGGAATAATTTGTGAAACTTATTATAATTCAAAAAAAATAACCAGATCACGTGAAGGAAAGAAGAAGGGCGAGTTACAAGGCTAATTAATTGATGGAGGAAGAACTTCATTTTGCTTGCGAGTGTGGAGATATTGACGAAATTATAAAATTACTTCAAAACACACATATTAACACAAACTGGCAGGATTCTTCTGGTTCAACACCTTTTTATATGACTTGTGAAGAAGGAGATATTGAAATTGTGGAACTGTTGTTAAATGATGAAAGAGTAGATGTAAATAAATCAGAGCATAATGGCTGGACACCTTTTTATTGTGCTTGTGGTAATGGATATCTTGATATTGTGAAATTATTATTAAATGATGAAAGAGTTGATATCAATAAAGCAAGTAATTCTGGTAGAACACCCCTTTGGATTGCTTGTCGTTGTGGTTATATTAATACTGGGAAACTATTATTAAATGATCAAAGAATTGACATCAACAAAGCAAATAAAAAGGGTGAAACACCTTTTTATGTTGCTTGTTATTATGGAAAGATTGAAATTGTGAAATTATTATGAAAAGATGAGAGAGTTGATATCAAGCAATCAACGAAAATTGGTGAAACACCATTTTATGTTGCTTGTTGGAAAGGACATCATGAGATTGTTAAATTATTATTAAATGATCATCGAGTTGATGACCTTAATCAAGTAAATAATGAAGATAAAACATCTCTTTGGATTTCTTGTTATCAAGGAAATCTTGAAATTGTGAAATACATTTTAGCAAGTGGAAGAGAAATAAATCTGAATGTGAAAGATAAAGAAGGAAAAACTGTAATTGATGCTGCAAGAGAGGGAAATTGTATTGAAAGTGACAGGGAAATTGTGAAAGATACTGAAAGAAAAGAGATTATTGAATTAATGGAATCATTTGAGAGAAATTCAGATGAAACAAGAGTGAAATTGAGAATACAACTTGGTTTAGCTGGTAATATTTATTTATTTTCTTTCTTTTTTTTTTTTTTGACAAAAAAATATTTTTTTCTTCTTCTTTTCCTAAAAAGAAATTGATGCTATTTCTATGTTCTGTTTCATTGTTCTTCTATCTGATAACTACTTGGAAATTAAAGGTCATTAATCGGCTCATTTTTAGAGTGAAATGTAACCAAATTATTCAAAGTTAGAAATAAGGAAATAAAGAATAAAAATCTTCAATATAACTATTTATTAGTCAATTCATTCAAATCATCATCAATTTTAAAAGAATTTTGGAACCATCCAATTAATAGTAACTTTAAGGTGTTGAAATCAAATTAAGTGATTGATTTCTTTCTTCAATTATTCGTTTAAGTTTGTTTCATTAATGATTAAGCCTCATTTCCTTTTATATTTCACTTTTATTTATCAAACCTTTACTGAAAATAATAAAACTATTAGATTCTTTGACAGAATGGAATCAACCGAATTAGATTTAGAATGTTCATTATGTAAAGATATTTATAGAGAACCAAAGACACTAGGATGTCTTCATTCATTTTGTTTAGAATGTTTAGAGATTTATGTTGAGAGAAATCATTCAAATGCTGGTTTAAAATGTCCTATTTGTCGAACTCCTTTTCAACAACATCAACATCAACAACTTGTTGATTTATCAACTGATTCATACCTTATTAATGCTCTGAATATTCATAATTCTTTAACAAATTCTTCAATTCTTCAACAAATTGATGAAAAAGATGAAAAAACTCATTATTGTTTAGATTGTAAATTATCAATTAATTCAGAAAGTATTGATCAACATTCATCTCATAACATTTCAATCCTTTCAAAAGATCTTATTGAAAATCAAAAACAATCATTAATTGATTTAATCAACAAGGTTTCTTTTTTTGTTTTGTTTTTCTATCTTTTGTTTCTGACCCTTCTTTCATTCAATATTGAAAAAAAAAAAAGGTAAAACCCAAAGAAAAGGAATTGAGAGAAGGAATAACAAAATGTGAGGAAGCAATTAAACAACTTGAAATCAATTCAACAACAACTCAAACTCAAATCAATCAATTTTTTAATAAAATTAGAAATAAATTGGATGAAAAAGAACAAGAATTATTAAATAAATTAGTCGGAATCGAAAAATCTAAAAAGAAAGATTTTGAGCTTCAAAAAGAAGAATTGAAATTTGGAATTGAAAATATTATTGGATCTTGTCAAATGATTCAAAATTCACTTTCTTTATCAAATCGAAATGGCAACGTGAGATTATTATCAATGAAAAAATTATATCAATCAAGATTAAATTACTTATTAAATAATATTTGGAGAATTGACCCAAGCCATCCTTCACTGGAGTTTTCAGTTTATGAGAAAGAAGAAGAATCTATTTATTCAAGTCTTTCAAATATTGGAGTCATTATTTTAAATGACATTTCAGCTGACAAATGTTTAATTTCAAGAAATGAAGGTCAAAAAATCTTTAAGGACGAAGAATACAAATTTGAAATAATCAGTTATTCAAAAGAAGGAAATGAAATGAAAGAAGGAGGAAATGTAAATAATTTTATAGTTCGAATTAAAGATGAATCAAAGGATGAAAATATAGAGGAAGATATAAATAATAACGATGAGGAAAATGAATGGAAAATTATAGATTTAAATAATGGAAGATATGAAGTGAAAATGAAATTCAAAAATGAAAGAAAATATTCAATTTTTGTTTACTTTAATGGATTTAATATTAATTCTTCTCCTTTTCAAATTCAAGTATTTCCAAAATTGATATTAAGAAATTATGCTGGAATATACCAACCAAAATTAACATTTGGATCAAAAGGACATGAAAATGGACAATTTAGTAATCTTTTTGGAATAGCTATTAATTCGATTGGAAATATTCATGTTTGTGATTTCGCTAACTATAGAGTTCAAATATTTGATTCAAAAGGAAGGTTTCTCTCAAAATTTGGGTCACAAGGAAAATTAAATGGTCAACTGGGTGGTCCATGGGGAATAACAATTGATTCAAAAGGAAATATTATTGTAGGTGATTATCATAGCCATAAAATTCAAATATTCAATTCTGAAGAAAAATTTATTTCAACATTTGGAACATTTGGAAAAAAGAATGGACAATTTAATAGCCCAACTGGAATTTGTGTTGATAAGAATGATAACATTTATGTTTGTGATTATACAAACCATAGAATTCAAATATTTAATTCAAAGGGAAAATTTCTTTCGACATTTGGATCAAAAGGAGATGGAGATGGTCAATTTAAGAATCCTTATGGAATATGTTTGGATTTGGATGATAATATTTTTGTTTGTGATTACTCTAACAATAGAATTCAAGTATTTGAACCAAATGGAGGGTACATTACACAATTCAAAGTGAATCAACCAGTAGATGTGATAATTAATAATGAAACTCAGGAAGTAATTGTTTGTAGATATGATGATAAAGTTTCAATTTTTTGAACAAAAAATTTCAATTTATTATATTTTTTTTTTGAAACAAAAAATCAAAAACATCAAGATTACAAGATTCATTTTCTTTTCTGATTTAAACAAGATTTTTCTTTTCTTTTTTTTCATTTTTTTTTTTCATTTCTTTGACCATCTATCTTTTGATTTTTGCCTGCTACTTGCAGTAGAGTTTTGAGAAAAAAGGGATGAAGAAAAACCTGTTGATTGTTCACTACTTTGATCCTAAAATACAAATTAAATTAATTGAAATTTAAAATAAAGTAAATAGTAAAATAAAATACTCCATCATCAACAAATGAAAGCTTTGTTTGTCGAAGTTTTGAAGAAGACTCATCATCACTTTTTTGAAAAAAAAGAGAAAGTATTTAGATTTATTTAATAAATAAATAAATAAATAAATAAATAAAGTTAAAGCGTACCTTAACTTCCTTTTTCTAGTAGATTTACTCGTTTCATCATCACTGAATTGAAGAGCACTTTGCTATTTTTTTTTAAAAAAAAAAGAGGATTGGTTTAAAGACTTGAAACAAAAGAACTAAAAGAAATAAATATCAATTTACCTGAGCTAAAGAGAGTTAGCAATTTTGATTTAATTAATTAATTATTTATTTATTTATTTTTGAAATAAAGATAAAATTTAAAATCAGAAAAGAAAAAAAAAACATTTTTGGCTGTCTGCAATACTTTCCAAAGTTCTACCTCCTCCTCTACCTCTTCCCCTTCCCCGACCTCTTCCTCTTCCTCTTTGGCCTTGAATTTTTTTTTTTCAAAAAAAAAAAAAAGAAAAGAAAGAAAGAAAGAAAGAAAGAAAGAAAGAAAGGAACTTGGTGCTTCATCAGTCTTTTTAGTTGCTCTAGTTCTCTTCTTTGTTTTAGTTTCTACATATTCATCCTCACTACCTGAATCCAAATCATCTGGAACAAATTTATCAAGTTTCTCTTTCCTTTTTTCTTTTCCTTTCTTATTGCTTTCCTCATCATCAAAATCATCTTTTTTTGATTTCTCTTGATTATTATCATTTAAATCCATATCGTCATCATCCAAATCTTCAACAATTACTTTTGCCTTTGGTTTTGTTGACACAGTAGTAAGTAATAACCCATCTTCTCCAACTTTAACTTTTTCCCTTTCAAATGTTTCCAATTTATCAATTTTTTCATTTTCTATCTAATCAACATTTCAAAAAAAAGTTAAAATTAATCAATTTTTTTTTTAAAAAAAAGAAATACTTCTCGCATAACAGCTTCGTCTTCAAATTCTTTAACTTTTGAATTTAAAAAACTTCGAGTTGCATTCAATGATTTTTGAACATATCTGTAATAATAAAAGAGAAATTGAATATTTTTTTTTAAAAAAAAGAAAAAAAACAAACTCTTTAATTGAGTCTTTTTCATCTTTGTCAACAAAATCTTTGATGGCTTCAGTTAACAATTTTTCTTGGAAAATTTCAAGTGATTGTTTTTCTAATATTTCACCAATTAAATCCTCGATTGTGACTGTATCTAAGAGTTCTGGAGCTGAAGGGTTCTCTTGAACAACCCCTTTTTCTTTTTTCTCTATTTATTTGATTTGAATTATTGTTAATTTGGTTATCCATAAACTTGAACTTTTTTTTTTTTTTAAAAAAAAAAAAGTTAATTACCAGGAACAGGAGCTGTGGCTCTTTTTCTAAAGAACAATAAGATATCTTTAGGATTAGCAACATGATCAACAAATTGTTGACCAAATCTTTGAACATTAAAATTTGTATATCCTGAATATTCAACTCTAAGACGAATTAAAGGTTTTGGCATTTCCAATGTTGGATCATTTTTTAAATCTTCTTCATAATCAAGTTTCCATTGATCGGTTGCTTGATCTACTAACATTCCAACCTTTTTTTTTTTTTTTTTTTTTTTTTCTGAAATAAAGAAATAGAAAATCAAAAAAAAAAAATACTTTTGCTGCAAGATAGTTTAAGATTTCATTATGATCAGTTGGTTTAATTCCAGATTCAGCTAAAATGACATCATCCATTATAAAAGGACGAACTGTCTTTAATGGAATTTTCTTTAAGCTAAACTCTTGTCCTTTAACTTTTAATATTCCAATGTGTCTATAAAAAAAAAAAGATTAATAATTTAACATAAATTATCAAAAAAAAGGAAAATAAATAATTTCAACTTTTTTTTGCTTTCACCATCAGAAAGGGCAGTTGCAATAGAAGAACCTGGTTGAGTAATATAAAATTCTTGTTGAGGATTCAATTCTGGATCAATAAGGCATTCATGTTCATGACCCCAGAGAACAAGATGTAAAAAGTCTTCCAAAAAATTTTCAGGAATATAATTTGTAAGCCCATGTTTAATTCTTTGTGTACATTTTTTGATGTTAGTAATGATAAAATTTGGGAAAAAAAAGGATTCTTTTTAATTAAAAAGAATCAAACCTATTTTGATGAATGACCATTAAATTGAACCAATCATCTTGATTTTCTTCAGGACGAAGCATTTTTACTTTCTTATTTCTAAAAGTTCTATGTAATCTTTCATCTCTAACATTTCCCAAACCATAAAGTGAAAGAAAAGTTTTTCCTTTTGATTATAATATTATTTCAAAAAAAATGGGTTTTTTTAAAAAATCTTTGAATACCTTTTCTCATTAATAAGGGACTCACTGTAATATCATCAACTTCTCTTTGTTTTCCAAAGTAATTTAATAAACCACAAACACTTAAAAGATCTAATGAGCATAAGTTTCCATCCTTTTTAAATTTGATTCAAGATTCAAGATTTTTTTTTTTTTTCATTAAAAATCTTTTTGTTTTTTTTTTCAAAAAAAAAAAAAAATTTCAGTGAGTTCTCTTTTGTTTTTTTTAAATAATAAAAAAAAAATTGATTTTTTTAAATTTGGGTTTTTATATTTTAAATTTCCAAACTTTTTTTTTTTTTTTTTTTTTTTTTTTTAATTTTTTTTTTTTTTTTTTTTTTTTAAAAAAAAAAAAATTCTCCAGTCGGATCATCATGATTTCCATGAATTGAAAAGACAGGAATTGATATATTTAAATTTGGGTCTTCATAATTTACAGTTCCAAACCTTTTTTTTTTTTTTTTTTTCTTCCTCAAATTTTTGTTTTCCTTTTTTTTTTAAAAAAAATAAAGAGATATCACTTGTTTGTTGGAAAGTTAGTTTTTCTATCACTTAGCAATTCAATTTGACAAGGTTTATCTCCCATACAATATTTTCTAAGTAATTCCATTGTATAAAATAAAGTTTTTCTTGAGGGTTTGTTTTCATGGAATAAGTCACCTCCTAATAATATCATATCGACCTTTTTTTTTTTTCAAAAAAAGAATCACAATTAGTTCATAAATCGTAAATCAAAAATCAAGAAAGAATAATTTACATCATGTTCAGAGGCAATTGAAAGGATTTCTTCAAAAGTTACAAGAGAATCATTTCCTCGAATTGGATCCCTTTCCAAATATCCCAAATGATTATCAGTTGCTAGAAATATTGAAAAAATAATATTTATGCTTTAAAGTTAATTTCAATGCAAATATTGAATTGATGCATTATCAAAATGAAAGCTCTAAAACTACAAAAAACAATCAAACAATAAAAAAATGAAAAAAAAATTGAGTGATTGTTCTTTTGTTAAAGAGTCGATTCATTGATATTGTATTTTTGATATCAAGTATTTCCTATATCATGTTGAACCAAGAGAATCAGGAGTTTTCTCAAAAACAAATAACACAATTTTCTTAATTTTTCAAAAAGACAAACATTGATTTTTTTGGATATACAATCAAGTTTAAGTTTAACTTTAACTTTTGTTTTAAAATCTTGAAATCACAAGGAAATGTTGTTTAAATTGAATCTTGTATTATTATGAAAGAAAGCCAAAGAAAGAAGTGGCACAAGAAAAGCAAACCGATCAGAATCGAAAACGTATCCTCCATGTTTTTTTTATATTTTAATTATTACTTATCACTTTTCCACCTTTTTATCGAAAATAATTAAGGAATAAGTGGCAAAGTGAGAGTTCTTCTTCAAAACTTCATCCTTTGGAATTGAATTGAATTGAACAGAGAATGAGGATCAAACAAATGAATTCTTGAATTTCTATAGAGATAGACCTCACCTTATCGTCTTGTGATTGGAATTATCATTGGTTCCTGTTGTAATTCAGTCCTACTTTCAACTTGTTCTCTTCGCAAGTTAGGCCAAGATCTAATGCTAAAAGAAAACCAATTAATTTCTTTGTCAAGAAGATGTCCTTGAATCCCTGGAGTCGAAATATCTTGAATTTTGAGGAATTTGGACTTTAACTTTGAAATCTGGTTCCTCTTTCAAATTTTCATTTCATTTTTGTTTTTCGTTTGAGATATTTTTTTATTTTGAATTTTTATTTTTATTTTATTTTGAATTTCATTTTATTTTTTGAATTTCATTTTCAATATATCTATCAATAATCTCATTTTTTCTTTTATTGAAACAGGTGCTGAGTTCAAATCAAATTGATTCGATTTTTTTCTGTCTTCCCACTTTAGGAGCTATTTTTCTTTTGATAATTATAGTCTCATGAATTGATTGGTTACAACAATGATTTTGTTTATCGATAAGGTAAAAAACTAATTATCAAAGAAAGAAGAAGAAGAAAGAAAGAAAGAAAGAAAAAAAGAAAAAAGAAGAAGATTTCAATGGCAAATCATTGAAGGCTTTAGAGAACAAAGATCAATTACAAAATAGAAGAGGAGTGAGTCAAGTTATTAGATGCCAACTTTCTTCACTCAAAGGAGTAACCTTTCATTCTCTTCTTGTCGAAACAATGACCAAATCAAATCAAAAGTAAAAAAAAAAATCAAAGGAAATAATCATAATAAATCGAATATAAAAGTTTATTGAATCAAAGCTGCCAAACTTGACTTTGACATAAATGATTTATTTGGTATCTTGTCAGTGCCAAAAAAAGTTTGTTTTTTTCACTTTTTGTACTTTTTGATTTCTCTTTTTATCAATCTTGTCAAATTTGATCAAAAGGAAATAAAAAAAAAAATTTTTTTTTATTTGATTGACTAGGAGCATGAACAAAATTTATCCTCAAGTGATTCAAAAGAAATCTAGAACAATTATAAATACCTTTGCATTGTATTTTTTTTTTTCTTTTTCCTTTTTCTTTTCATTTCTTTTTCTCTTTCTCTAATAAATTGTTTTGTCATAAAAAAGATCTTTTTCTCTCTCTAAATGATTGCTGTGAAAAACATTACAATTGCTAGTTTACTTGACCCTCCTAATCATATTCAAAATGAACCTGGATATCAAATTGAAAATCCTCCTCAAAGGTACTTTCTATTATCTATTCATGAATTGAACATCTACATATTTTTTTTTCCGCCCCTCAAAAAATGTAACAAAAAATTAACATCAATATTGCACAACAAAAAACATTAATCATTTTACACAAACAAGAACATCAATACTAAAACTCAAAAAAAAAAATAATAAAAAGTTTTCATTACAAAGGAGAAACAAATAAACAAGTAACTGTGACCTTCGCTCCTAAAGCAATTCGACCAGAAGAAACAAAAAGAACTTATTTACCCCTCAGTTTTCTTTTGAATCATGAAGAACAATCAACCCCAACTTCAAATCCTATTGTTTTACCTATTCAAAACTTGAAAACCATGATAACCAAAACCAACAAAACAAAAAAAGATTCAATTAACAACTTTCATCGAGCAGGCTCAAAACAAAGTAACATTGGTTCAGCTTTTACAAGTTACAGAAGTTTGAAGTTTCATAGGAAAATCTTACCCAAACCCGACTTCAACCCAAAACCCATTTCTCGCTTTAATCTCTGCTTCAAACCTCAACCGAAAACCCATTATTTAATGAACAAATCCTCTTGTCATATTCGAGCTGCATATTGGACTTTACTTTCTTTGACTCAAGATAGTAATAAGGAACTTAACTAACATCATTACTGACTTGCATGGAGCTGTGCTTCAAAAAAAGATCAGATTGTTTGTATATTTTGCAAAATTGTAATTGTAATTTTAGAATCTGTATAATAACCTCAATTATCCAGTTCTTCTCTTTTTCACTTCTCTTTTATATTTTTGAAAAAGAAAGAATAATCTGTTTCTTCTTTGTCCCATTTTTTAAAAAAAAAAAATCCAAAAAGAATTTGGAGGAAAAAAAGCTCTATACTAACAAGCTTGCTTGAATATTTCAAAAGTTGATGAAACTTCATTAATTAATTGAGCTATGACTCTATCAATAAATAGTTATTTTTGTTGCACAGTCCAACTAATAATTGAGCCTTTATGACTAAACCTATTTATCCACAATAAATTTTTTTTTTAAAAAAAGGGACACCTTTGAGAATTCAATTCCTTCTAACTAATAACGAATTAATTTGAAGCTTTACTGAATATTTTACAACTAATAAATAATGAATTCGAGCTTACTGTATTATGTTTGTAATGTAAATTTATAAATTTATAAAGAGAAAGAGAAAGAATAAGAATGGAAAAAAGTGAAAAGGGAAAATAAATAAAAAAATCAAAAGAAAAAAAAAAAAAACCACATTTTCTTTAATTTTTTTTTTTTTTTTCCTTCCAATTCTCCCTCTCCTCCAAAAAAACCCTTT
>ERZ778024.3705-NODE-3705-length-10765-cov-6.067694_pt1 | contig 10765 bp, 12 predicted proteins | sample MGYA00375754_ERZ778024 | MGnify/ENA primary metagenome ERZ778024 (study PRJEB29350, sample SAMN05389827) | bioreactor metagenome | isolation source: Thiocyanate bioreactor | place: South Africa: University of Cape Town | collected 2014-02-18 ... | reverse complement strand
AAAAAAAAAAAAAAAAAAAAAAAAAAAAAAAAAAAAAAAAATTTTTAAAAAAAATTTAATTTTTTTAAAAAAATTTCATTTTTTTTTTTTTTTTTCCTTTTTTTTTAAATTAAAAAAAAAAAAAAAAAAAAAAAAAAAAAAAAACTTTCAAAAACTTTCAAAAACTTTAAAAACTCAGAAATCTAAAACAAAGGAAGGCAAAACAAAGCAAAAAATAAAAGTAAAAATGAATGAATGAATGAATAAAAAGTTGAAATAGTTTGAATAATAACAGTTGTTGAAGTCAAACTAAAGTCAAACCAGCAATAAGCAAAGTCAGATTCCCCATGTTTTTTGTTTTTTTTTAATTAATCGACCACTTTATTTTTATTCCTTTCTTAGAAATAAATAAAACAACCTTTTCGAAGGTTGAAGGTGAGTTATTGGATGTTTTTATCTGACTTTCTCTTTTGATTGGAGAAGTTTAGCATTCACTTTGGTCCAGAAATAAGATCAAACAAGAAATTCATGATTGATTATTGAATTGAAATTTTTGATATTTAGAGACTTTCATTGAATGTTTGTTGATTGTTATCAAGTTGTGATCGAAAAACAACTGTGTTATTCAATAATTGATTGAAGAGTGAATCAAAATCTTATTCTTTATTCTATTGTCTATTTATCAAAAATTGTAAATAAAAACAAGGGAGTAGTAGAAGATTGGAAGAAGAAGTAAGAAAGAATCAAAACGATCGAGCATTCCTATTTCATTTTATTTTGGATTTTTTTTAGATTTTAGATTTAGATTTCTTTTTCTTTTTCTTTTTTGTAAAAAAAGAAGAAAGAAAAAAATAAAGAACCTCCATGACCAGCAAAGAAATTTCCTGAATCTTTAACTCCTGCTGCTCTTTTCAAGTACTAATAAGAGATTTGATGGAAAAAAAAAAAATGAAAAGAAAAATGAAAAGAAAAATGAAAAGAAAAATGAAAAGAAAAATGAAAAGAATATATACACTTTCCAACAAATCACCAACTGGTCCAAGAATTCCAAAAACAACTCCAACCATAACATATCCTAAAAAATCCATTGGTGGAAGTAACTCATTTCCAATTCCAAAATTGACTTTTAAATAATAAAGAAATAAAAGTGGAATTGTGCTAGCAACAATATTCACAATAAATCCTTCAAAAGATTTTCCTGGACTTTAAATAATTTTTTTTTGAAAAAAAAATTAGAATGAATGATTAGAATTGAACAAAACAAAACAAAAAATAATAATTATCATTCAATCAACCTAATATAAGGAACTAATTTGTTTTGTCCATATTTTTTTCCAAAAAAGTATGCCATTCCATCTCCAAACCATGAAGAGTTTAATGTCACAAACATAATTCCTGGTCCATACTTTTCAAATAGAAAGATTAGAGTTAAAAATAAAATAAAATAAAATAAATTGATAATCATTTATAATGAAACTTACAACTGGAATTGAATGAATTAATAAAGCATGAGAAAGTGGCCAAGCAATGTACATAAAACCAAAGAAGTAAACCATAAGTTGATATAATGTATAACTTTCAACAACTTTTCTAGATGCAATGACAACCATTAAATGAAGAAGGAAAAGTGCTTTTTGTTTGTTTTATATTTTGAAGAAAAGACGAATGAATTGAAAATGAAATTAATTTGACAAATCTACTTACAATTCATGCAAATAGCTGAAGTAAGATGGAAAGCCATAACATTTCCAGTACTTGCTGAGACTGCAAGAACAAATCCCAAAAAGAAAAATAAGTAATCCATAAGTTCGAAATCAACTATTTTACAAAAAAAAAAAAAAAAAAAAAAAAAAAAAAAAAAAACAACATTTTTCATTTTTCATTTTTCATTTTCAAAGATTTTTTTAAAAAAAACAAAAAAAGAACAAGAAATAAAAGGAAAAAAGAACCTTTAGGAGGTAAGTTATCAGTGACTACACCGGGTTTAGATGTCTCATTTGCGTTTTTATTTTGAGCTTTCTGAATTATATATTTTGGCCATTGTTTCTCAACAACTTTTCGATATTCCACCAAAGCGCCTGTCACGATTCCTGCAATAAAAAGTGTGAAGAGTGGATGGATATATAAACAAATCCCAGAAACTGTTGGAATCCATTTTACAGCTGTAATCAGACGAGTTCTTGTCTCTCCCATTTGAAAAAAATCAATCAATAGATATTATAAAAGAAAAGAGATTTTGGAAAAAAAAAAAAAAAAGATGCGCCATTGTTTTTTTTTTCCAGAACGAATCGGAATCCCGAAAACCTGGAAAACGAAATAATCGAGACTGCGAAAAAACAAATCGAATCCCAAAAAAAAAAAATTTTTTTTTTTCCTCAAAAACAATCACATGAATAATTATGACTCCACTTTTTTGTGTTCCAAAAGACTTTTGATGAATCCACATTACAACATTGTTGAGTTGAGTTCATGTTTCAAAATTTTTTTTGAATTTTTAGAATTCTTGTTAATTTTCTTGTTTTTCCAACAAAATTTTTGATTGTTGATTTCAAAGTTTTGTTGTTGAGGTGGCGCAACACGATTAATTTTCTCGATATTTTGTTTGTTTTGAAATTATGTAATTCCAGTGAAAAGTGTGCCAATAAAAGGAGAAGTTTTTTTTTTTTTTCTATCAAAAAAAAAATCATCAAAAAATCTTTATTTTTTTTTTCTTCTCAATCCGCATAATCAATTATTATAACCACTTCTTTTAATCAATTGTATTATTTCTTATCTTTTTATAAATATTATTTTAGTTATTCATTAAATTAAAAATTTTTTTAAAATCAAAAAAATTTTCTTGGCATTTTTTTTTTTTTTTTTCCAACCGACAATTTTATTTTTTTACTTTTTATTAATTTTTATCGCATAAATCTTTTTTTTTTTTCTATTAGTTTCTTGATTGTTAATTTTTATCATCTTACTTTAATCTTCCTTTAACTTTATTTTTTCATTGCATAAATAATTTTTATCTTTTGATTTTTCTTGATTTTTTTCTGCATAACGATTTTTTTTAATTTTTTTTAAACAAAAACCATCAAAAGGAATCGCTTTTTTTCTACATCAAAGACAAAGAAGGAACCTTTTTTTGAACACTTAAAATCAATGGAAATTCTCTCTATTCTCCCAACGAATTTAGAACACACAACTATTAACCTTGGTAAGATGTTTGAACATCAAAAAAATTATGCTTATTTTTCTTCTGGAAATAATATAAACAAGCCGATTATATTATCTAACCAAAAATCATTAAATCTCAGCGAGAAACAAGAGCCTTCCACCTCCACTATGGATAACACTATAACTACTTCTACTGCTGCTCCTAATAATTATTCCAACTTAATTAAACATTTCGAAATTGATGAGCATGCATCCTTTTGGGGACTTAAAAAACCCTTGAGGGATGGTAAGATTATTTTTTCTTTTGAAGAAAAAGAACAAAATGATTTTATTTATGAGAATACTCACCAAAATAATGAAATGAACACCAACAACAACAACAATACTACACCACCACTACATATTATTAACAATATCACCTATTTTGAAAAAGAATATGAAATTGAAATTGAAAATGGAAACGAAAAAAACCAGAATGATGCAATGACTGAAGGATTTGACATTACCGCTCTTCAAAAGGAACTCAAACAAGAGACGCGCTCGGATTCTTTCCAATCATTGATGGACCGCTTTAATATTAATGAATACTCTTCAAATCATTCCAACTCAAGAGCCGCCCTTTTACCCTCTTCTCCACTCTTTTCATTCTCTTCTTCTTCTGCAGCATCTTCTCCAAGATTAGCACAAAGGACACCTCGACCATCACCACTTCGGAGCTTGACCCCTCGTTCTTCTTCAACTTTTTCTGATTTCCCTTCTCGAAAATTTACTACTAAAGATCAAAGACCTATTCGTCCAAGAAGAGCTAGTTTAAATCGCAAATCTTTTACTCGTCACCCTAATCAATCCAGGCATTATATTTCTCAAAATTCATCTAACAACTCTTATAAAAATAATCACAAACAAACCAAAGCTCCAATCACAATTCAATTTGCTAATCATCATTATCCCTCTGCTCCTTTGAGGTCGAAACAACAACAGAATTCTTTCTCAAGACAACGCCTTCCAAACTCTTCTGGATTTTATTCTCGTAACAAGCAATTATTGATCGTTCCAAGCTAAAAACTTTTTTTTTTTTTCCCAACCATGTATTTTTAGTTTTGTATGTTTTTGTATTGAAAATTGTACATATTGTCAAATAAAATAATTCACAACTATTTGCATTTTTTTTTTTTCTTTTCTTTTTTTTTTTTCAAAAGTTTATTATTATTTCAATTTATAATACACATTACAAGTTTAGAATTGATTGATTTTTTTTCTGTTTTGCAAGTTCTAAAGATTCAAAACTTTGATCAAAATTGATAGAATCAAAAATCTTTTTGTTTTTCCCTCTATCTTTGAGATGGCAATGTAAGTAATGTAAACGTAAACCTGCTTCAGTTCCAAATACTTCTCCACAACCTTCTATTAAACAAACTTCCTTGCAATGAATGTCCTCTAATCTCCAAGTTGAAACCTGATCAATTTTTTGATTTTTTGCTCTTCTTTTTAAATTCTCTGAACATCTGAACTCTTGTTGGAGTTGTTGTTGGGTTTTTCGGGGTAGTTCAAGTCCTTTAAATAATGTTTCCCTTGATGAGTCTCTCTCTCTTGTTTTTTCTACAATACTTTCTCTACTACTTTCCTTTTCTCTTTGAGTTTCTCTTTGGGTTTCTTTTTGAGCCTCTCTTTGAGCTTCCCTTCTTTCTCTCTCTTGTTGTTGTTGTGGATATCTTGGTCGGAAAGGAACACCAGGTTTTAATCTATCTCTATCTCTTCTTTTCCTTTCTCTATCCCTTCTTTTCCTTTCTTCATATCTTTCCCAAGGAGTAAGATTGGGAGGCATTGGAACTGGAATCGTTCCACCATTCTTTTTTGGTCCTCTTTTTTTTCTTTCAAATTCGAATATTTCAATTGGTGGTTTGAACGTTTCCCTTCTATCTCGAAGAACTCTTTTGCTTTTATCGCCACCATCTTCTTCTTTTTCTTCTTCTCTTTTTTCTTCTATGTTTTCTTCATTTCCAGTACGTTCTTCTCCTTTATTCTCGTCACTTTCTTGTTCCTTCCTCACTTTGTTGATACTTTCATTTTCATTTTCATTTTTCCTCTTTCTTCCTCTTCGAACTGGATTTTTTTCTTTCCTTTCTTTTTCAAGTTCAATTTCAATTTCCATTTCCGTTTCTTTTTCTTTCCCTTTTTCTTTTTCTTTTTCTTTTTCTTGTTCTTTTTCTTCTTCCTCTTCTTCTTCTTCTTTTTCCTTTTCTTTTTCCTCGATTTCTTTTTCTTCATGATTTTCTTCTCCTTGGCTTTCTTTTTCCTCCTCATTATCTTTTTCATTTTTATCATCACTATCTTCCTCCTCTGAACTTTTTTCATCTTCATTACTACTTTTATCACTACTTTCATCAGAACTTTCATCTTCTTTTGTTTTTTGTTTTTGTTTTTCTCTTTCTCTCTCCTTTTCTCTTTCCAACTCCAAAATTCTTGCTTCTCTCTCCTTCTCAATTTTACTTTTTGGACCTCTTTTTCTTCTTGGAGTTTCTATTTTATCTTGATTAATAATACTTTTCTCTTCAATCTTTTCTTCCTCTTCCTCTTCCTCCTCCTCCTCCTCATCATCATCATCTGAAGAAGAAGAAGAATCACTTTCTTGTTTATTCTTATTTTTATTTTGAAGCATCAGAGCTAAAATTATTGGGGGAAAAAAAGAATAAGAATAAGAATAAGAATTAAAAAAAAAAAGAACCTTTTGTTCTTTCTTTTGATCTTGTATTTGAGGGATGTTTATTTGGTTTGATTCCATAGAGCTGATTTCTTCTTGGAGATGGGCCAAGGTCTAACTTATTTGTTGTAAAATCGACAGGAACTTTGGGATAATGATCAGCAATCAATTTTTTAACTTGGTCAACTTTCAATAGCGCAGCAACTGGGGCTTTTTTCCTTAATACACCCATTTTAACTAACACTCTCTTCTCTTCTGTTGTTGCCCAGCGAACATTGAGCTCTGGGTGTAAGTTATAAAAAGAGGGCTTATTAAACAAATTTAATGCTCTAACAAGGTCATTCCCAAGGATATATTCATTCTTCAATCGAGGTCCTGAGTTGAGGTTGAATACTCTAACGCTATGAGCGCCACTCGCTATCTGTTCCCCTTCCTCCGCCAGGTTTAAAAATTGTTTGCTTTCCACAAAGCGAAAATTCTAATAGAAATTCAAGTCAATGAAGAAAAAAAAAAAAAATTAATACATTTATAATTTTTTGAATTTGGTTTAGTTTATTGTTCTTGTTCTGGTATTATTGTTCAGTTGAGTCACAATTAAGCAAAGGTAATGGAAAAATGAGGGAAAAAAAGAAAAAAAAAAATTGTTTTTTATTTTGTTTTATTTGTTCTCCTTCCTTCCTCCAGAACTGAAACAACCACAGAAAGAAATCTATCTATTCCTTTCAAAATTATTCTTCAATAATGAATCAATTCAATTTGGAAGGCTTCTTTGTCAAGGTATTTAGTAAGATGTTAGAGAATTTTGAAGTCAAATATTGATTTTTATTTTGGCATTTTGACAAACTTGAAACAATGAATGGTTGAATACCACAATTGATATCTTGAGTGCAATGATTCAGAAGACAACTTACTTTTTTACAAGAGATCTAATTCATTTGTTCTCAAAGAAATAAAAGCTCAAAGTGATTTGAAATTGAGAAGATTTTTTTTCAAAAGAATTAGAATCAACAGACTCCAAAAGATGTCTCAATAACAATAGCTGAATCTTTGGAAGGAATCAAAGCAATACAGAGTTCAAATATCCATTATGATTGTGAAGACTAGAAATGATAAAATAAAACTAGCTCTAATTCAGAAAACTAAAGATTGGAAAGAAACTTGAGAATTTGTTGTCGAGTTCTTCTAAACTTGAAACTTTGATTGATTGAATCTCTAATCCAATCCATGAAAATATAAAGAAAATACTGAATCTTTGTAATCAAGTCCACAATGAAATTCAATGAATTGGAGACAATATGACCCAATGTCTCATCAAGTTGTGCAGTTAAAGTCTTTATAAGGGGAGGGTGATTAATAATCACTCCTTCATCAGCTGTTTTGATTATTCAAAAATCAATTAGAAGGATAGATAAAGCAGAAGCGATGCCACGAGTTTGGTTAAGGCACGAAGTCAAAGCAGACGAGCATAGAGCAGCACTTACTCCTAGTGTTTGTGCAGACCTTATTCAACAAGGTAATTATTACAACTATTCTATTTTTCTTTTCTTCTTTGTTTCATATTCTATATTTCATATTTCATATTAATTTCTTTTTTTTTTTAATTGTTTTTTTCTTATTTCATTGCTTTTTTTGCTTGTTGAACCAACTTAACTTGAACCACAATTTTGTTGCATTTGCTTTTTTTTAATGATGCTTTCCTTTGTATTTTGTGAAATTTTGATACAAAAAGAATTAATTGTTAGGTTGTTTTTGAGATCTCAAAATTATTTCAAATTGTTTATTTCATTTATGCTTTAAATGAAAAGCTCAATATAAGATCTTAATTGTAACTCACTCCTTCATAAGAGTTCGATTTTGTTGTTAACTTGACTACATTGACCCTTTGTTATATTTCATATTGTTCTTAAAATGTTATTGATCACAATTCTTTCTTTTCTTTTTTTTTTATATGTATACTAATTGATTCATTCATATTCTAGGATTTGAAATCAGTGTTGAAAAGTCAACTGAGAGATGTTTTTCTGATGAAGAATATGAAAAGTAATTTTTTTTTCTTTTCTTAATATTTATAATTCTTGATTTTATAAATATTAAATTAATGATTCATAAATATTTAAAAAACAATAATCAGAGTTGGTTGTACTTTAGTTCCTACTGAAGGATGGAAAACTGCACCAAATGATTTTTATATTGTAGGTCTTAAAGAACTCGAAGAGGACACTTTCCCACTCATCCATTCACATATCTATTTCGGACATTGTTATAAAGGACAAGTAGGAAGTGAAAGTCTTATGAGTCGTTTTGTTAAAGGAAAAGGAACTCTATTAGATCTCGAATTTCTTACTGATGAATCAAAAAGAAGAGTTGCAGCTTTTGGATATCACGCTGGTTATGCTGGTGCAGCTTTAGGTTTAGATTTATGGGCTCATAGACACTTGAACTCTGGACTTAAAGCTTCTCCAACAAAGTATCCTTCAGTTCTTCCATTTAAAGATGAAGCAGCTTTACTTCAACATCTTGCTACTAAAATCACTGCTGCAGTTGAATCTTCAGGTTTTTATTATTATTTTTTTTTTTAAAAAAAAAAATTGAGAATCATAAGAAAGTAAGCATAAACATTTCTTTTTTTTTTTTTTGCATTAAATCAATTAGCTGATAAAGCACTTCCTCGTGTTCACGTTATGGGTGCTCTTGGAAGATGTGGTTCTGGAGCTATTGATCTCTTGGTCAAAGCAAATATTCCAGAGTAATTATCCCTTTTTTTTTTTTTCTTCTAAAATAACCAAAATAATAATTCTGATGTTTCTTATGAAATTTGAAAAGAGAAAATATCATTCGATGGGATATGAAAGAAACAGCAAAAGGAGGACCTTTCCCAGAAATCATGGAAAGTGATATCTTTGTTAACTGCATCTATTTGTTCAATCCTATCCCTCCTTTTTTGAACAAGGAAACAATTAGTCAACCAGGAAAACTTTCTATCATTGTTGATGTAAGTTGTGATATCACAAATCCACATAATCCTTTACCTATTTATAATACCTCAACAACTTTCAAAGAACCTATTGTTTCAATTCCAAAAGCTGAAGGGTAAATTTTCTTTTTCTTTCTTTTTTTCCAGTTATTCTTTTAAATTTAAAGTTTTACATTCATTTCAATGAAGTTAAATTAAATTAAACTAATAGAAGCAATGAATTCATTGATATTATTGCAATTGATCACCTTCCAAGTCTTTTACCTCGTGAAAGTAGTGATAGATTTTCCAAAGATTTATATCCATCATTTGTTCAACTTAAAGATTTTGAAAATGCTCGTGTATGGCAAGATGTTGTTCAATTGTTTAACACCAAAGCAAAGGAATTAAACCTTGTTTAAATAAATAAATAAAAAAATCAACCTTTTTTAAAAAAAAAGAAAAAAAAAAAAAATTAAAAAATAAAGTGGAAGTTAGAATAAAAAAAGAGAATTTAATAGGAGGAAAAAAACAAAATGATTTATATTTAAGGTATTTAAAACATTATTGTTGAGCACATTGGACACCACGAGCACCATGATGATCTTCGTCATCATCTTCTTCATAAGCATGTGAAGAACGATGTCCGTTGTGAGCATGTTCAGGTTGGTAATCAATCATATCGACATCTTCAATTTCATCGTGATGAGGAGCTGATTCTGCAGTTGGGAGGAGCTAAAAGAAATAACAATTAATCAATTTGGTCAGAAAAAAAAAAATAAATAAAATAAAATAAAAAAGGAAGGAAAAAACAATTAAAAATAAGAAGAAGAAAAAATACTTTTCTTAATTCAACAAGTTTTTCTGCAGAGATCCAGTTGTTTTCAGGGAAATCAATAGTGAAATTGATATATAAATTTCCTTTTTCGAATGGATTCTTGTATGTGGGCATACCCTCTCCCATAATAGTTTTTACATCACCTGGTTTGATAACTTCACCTGGATTGATTGTGATTTTCAATTTTCTATCATCTAATTGTGTGACAATGAAGCTTCCTCCAGTTAAAGCAGTTACCAATGGAATTTTTTGATCCATAATTAAATCTCTGTCTCTTCTTTTAAATATGGGGTGGGGTTTCTCTTCTAAAATAATAACAACATCACCGGGGGTTATATCTGGGACTTGATCTCCTTCTCCAGAAAATGTGATTCTTTGACCATTTTTCATTCCTTTATCAATATGAACTTCAAGAACTTTACGGGTTTGTTCGACTTTTTTTCCATTACATTGTTTACAACGATCTTTTTCTTTAATAATTTCTCCTTCTCCATTACAATCTGAGCAAGCTTGTTGAATTTGTTGGACCATTCCAGGACCAAGTTGACGCAATTTGAGGGTTACTCCGCGACCTTTACATGTATCACAAGTTTTAACTGATCCTAAAATGATTTTTTTAATTAAAAAAAATTATTAATTTTCTTAATTATAGATTTTTAGAATAAAATAAGATAAAATAAAATAAAATAAAATAATAAAATAAAATAAATCAATTAAATCAATAAGTAAAAAATCAATTAATAAATTAAATAAATAAATAAAAATGAAACCTTTCTTTCCACCAACTCCATTACAACCAGTACAAATAACAGTTTTTTGAAGAGCCAATTTAGAAGTTTTTCCTTTATATAAATCTTCAAGAGAAACTTTCAATTGGTGAACGACATCTTTTCCTTTTCTTTCTCTACTTCTTCCTCCCATTCCTCCTCCGAATAAACCTCCTCCAAACAAGGCACTGAAAAGGTCATCTTGACCCATTCCCATACCTTCAGTCAATCCTTTCTCACCATATTGGTCATAAGTTTCACGTTTCTTTGGGTCAGATAAAATTTCATATGCACTATTTAATTTTTTTTTTTTTTAATTAATTAAATTTATTTATTACTTTTTGAAAAATTCAATTAAATTCAATTAA
>ERZ778024.3696-NODE-3696-length-10783-cov-3.704325_pt1 | contig 10783 bp, 9 predicted proteins | sample MGYA00375754_ERZ778024 | MGnify/ENA primary metagenome ERZ778024 (study PRJEB29350, sample SAMN05389827) | bioreactor metagenome | isolation source: Thiocyanate bioreactor | place: South Africa: University of Cape Town | collected 2014-02-18 ... | reverse complement strand
GTAGAACCGCGGGCCGGCATCCAATCCGACCTCCCCAACATAGCGAGTTCGCGGCAGTAGCTCCTCCCATAGCCCGATCTCACGAGCGCGGTCGGCGACCAACTGAGGGTGCAGGCCGAGAGCCGCGCGAACGTGACGGGTGGCGGATGCAAGTTCGTGGTTCCGCGGCCAAGCCTTGGGCGTGGTGGTCACAGCGAGAGTGAACACGCCATCGCGCTCGCAACGCTCCACCGCGGCCGCATGGTCGGGGTAGAGATCGAGGTGGCAATGAAAATCGACGAGACCTGATCGCATGAGGCCTCTTACGACGGTGCGGCGCGAACGCCAGTCAGTAGGCGTCCGACTTCCTCCAGTCCACGGCGGTATACATCGGCCAAGTCATCGTGGCGGGAGGGGTCATCATAGAGTGGCCCCGGCTTGTGGATGAGAGCCTTGGCGAGTTCCGGGCGCTTCGATAGTCGTTCGATCGCGATCTGGAAGGATCGGACTTGCTGACCTTTGGCCTGTCGGGTGTCCAATGTGGCAGCTTTCAGGTCGGGTACGCCGTAAACGGTCGAATCTTTGCCTCGCAGAGAGGCCCGCCGAATGAGGCATGGCAGGCAGTATCCACAATGCCCCTGCGGCTTCTTGGTCCAACGCCCCTTCGTCGGTGACGAACAAGATAGTGACAGCGGGGCGAGCTGCTTCAACACGGCCGGACTGGCGCATTGGGCGACCATCTCCCCCTTGGTCTTGTCCGAATAGGGATTCTCAACCTTTCCTCCGACGCCGAGCGCGTGGAGCAAATCGTTCCACCGGGTCATATAGAACGGATGCGTCGTCCGAGTGCTGAGCGCGCCGAGCCGAAGCCGATCGAGTGGCACATTGAGCGCGATCAGACCATTCTCCGGAACCTTCAGCACGAAGTCACGGCCTAGCGCGGTGCCGGCGGCGACACCTAGGGAGAAGAACAGGAACGAGCGGCCGCGCGTCGTGTCCTCCGATGCGACATCCTCGACGAGCCCGCTATCGAAGCTCATCCACACTCGCAGCCGATCGAAGGCGGATGATTTGTAAGCGGCTTTCAAACCGTCGAAACACTGCTCCTGCGACTTGCTCACCAACCCTTCGCCCGCATGGCTGACCAGAAGCGGTGTCTCGCCAGCATTCAAACTATCGATCGCGCCGATCAGGCTGTCCAAACCACCGGAGAACAGACTCACGCCATCGAACGGGGCAGGAATAAGGGTGGGTACCGCGACAGGAACCAGCTTCGCATAGTCCTTGGCACGTTTGCGGAAGCCCACGTCCCATCTATCGCCGGTCAGGAAGTTGAGGGCGCGGACCAAGATGGGTGCCGCAGCCGTCCATCGCACCGGATCGCTCACGGGGATGACTAGCCGAATTTCACGCGTCCAGGCGTCCTGCGATTCCGTGGAGCGGGAGAGGCGGGTGTCCGCTGCGTGGACATGGGCGGCAACGACGAGCATGTCCGCGCCGATTTCGCTCGGGGTCAGATGCAGCGCCTTGAGGTCGGCTAAAGCGCGGCCGATCCCGTGATCGAGACGCTTGCCTGCCACCAACTGCAAGGTCGATGCGACCTCGTCGCGCGCCTTCGGGACGCGGGTCTTATCGTCTGGACCGAAACGGCCGATGATGACATGGCGCCTCATTTTTCTGCCTCCCCATCACCCATCGTCTGCAACACGTCGAAGGTGGATTGATAGACGCTGGTCACAAAGCCCATCACCGCATCAGGGGTCAGCGACTGAATATTGACGCCCGCGGCGTTGATGGCGTCGCTGACACCGCGCTGGATGAAATCACGTAGTTGCGCCTCCACTCTCTCGGCCGCTTGCGGGTCGGTCGGCAAGGTCACGACCTTGGTGCCTATGTCGTTGCAGATACGAGCCTCGATCGCGTGCGTGGCATATAGTTCGAATACGGTTTGGATCTGGCCGGGTGTCAGCGCATCGATGTCGGTAATGCCGGCCCCAGCGAGATCGGCGATGGTCTCGACGAAGGCGTCTCGCGCGATGCCTTCGTCGATCGACCCGCCTTCGGGGCAGATGTAATCCGCGAGCCCCGCGAACACTTCCTCGATCGGCCGTCCGGCGAGGCTTTCTAGGTTGAGTGTTCGCAGCGCTTCGCGAACGCCATTGGCGCTGGCGTCGTTGAGGAATCGGACGAGCCCGGCACCCGCTCCTCGGGAAGAGCCCATGCGCTGCGCGGCCTGGCTTGAGCCGCCCGCCGATTTGGACACATACTGCGAGACAGCGCGGCCGAGGCTTTTGCGATCACTGCCGCCCGAGCTTGCGAAGCGCGTGAAATTGTTTCGGGCTGATGTGAAGCGATCCGATGCCCCTGCCGGCGCGGTTGGTCTAGACGCCGGCGCGGGAGGAACTGCTGGCGGTGATCCATCAGGCGACGTCGGTTGTGTTCCGTCGCCATCAGCCGCGCCCGTGCCGGTGCCGCCGCCGCCCTGCAGCCAACTCGGTATGAGCGGCGTGCTACCGCCCGCGCCACCATAGGCGCTCGACGTGCCCATCAGCGGCCGCCTTTCCGTGTACGAAGCGCGGCGCTGGCCGTCGTCTTCAAAAAGGCCGATTGTGACGTCGACCATTTTTGGAGGAGCTTTTCGAACCGGGCTACGGCGTCAGCATCTTTGATGATGCTTTCCCAGCCGGACGCTGGCCACGGCCCGCACCGATCAGCCGGCAAGGCTTCGAGCAGATCGAGAAGGTTGGCTTGGAGCGTCGGGTGCGCGCGAACCAACACGGCGAGCCCGTCAATGCCGGGCGGCGCCGTATTGAAGGCATCGCCGCCCATAACGCGCCCGCGCAGTTCCTCGAAGACCTGCGCGGCTTCGGCCGGAACGAGTTGCTTGAGTTCACCTTCGAACGCCTGGACGGCGAGTTTAGGGCCGAGCAACTTTTCGACCACCGCAGCAAGACGCCCGAGCACTGAGGCTGCGCCGAAATAGTCCTTCCGATCCTTGGTCACGAACAGATAGGGGCGCAGATCGACTTCGGCTAAGGCCGGTGACAGCCGCGCCCAAGCCCGTATCGCGTCGGCCGCCTTCCATTCGGTCAGGGTGGCGCTGTCCTTGGAGTCCGGCACGGCGGTCGGCTTTGCGTCATCGAAGGAACTGACCTTCGGCCCGGCCCGCTTGGTTTTGGGGGCTGGCTTCTCCTCCGATGCGGCGGCTTCAAGCGCCGCCAAATCTGTGCAGTGGCCGTCTGGATCGCGAGCGGCGGCGCTGGCGATTTGGTCGAACAATCTGGAGAGGAACCGTTCAGCCAGCATGAGTTTCGCCAATACGGGGAGCTTCACCTCCTCTCCAAAGCCGCGAGCGAGCGCGGTTTGATGGCGCAGCAGCAGGGTGTTGAGAAAGCGCTTGATCTGCCGCGGATTGCCCTGAGTGCCGCTGGCCAGGATCGGACCGATTTGATCGCTTAGGGTGAGCGCGTTCTGGACCTTGCCGGCTTTATCGCCCAAGGCGGTTTTGACCGTCTGCGCGTCGAGCCCAGCCGTCTTCCAGGGCCGTTTGAACAGCTCGCGCGCGACGTTGATCAGCGCTGAGTAAGCGGGGTCGTCCTCGCCTAGCTCGGCACCGATGAGCAACAAGGTGACATAGATGCGGGTTTCGGTCTCGCCCAAAGCTGGAATCCGGAACGGTATTTGGATCAGCTTTTCGAGATAGTTGCGCGCATAGTCGCGGGGGCCAGTCGTGTCAGGCAGCTTCGGGAAATGCTTTCGCACCGAATATTCGATCATCGCTTCGTCGGCCGCGACGATGAATGCGGTGCGATCAGTGAATACGAACAGGCGAACGGCTTCTAGAGTTTCAATCGCCGTATCCGGCAGGCAGCGGTCAAGATCGTCGATGAGAACGATCAGTTGCTCGACGCCCGCCTGCTTGAGCAGATCGTCAAAAGCCTTTCGGAACGCCTGAATCTCTTCTGGCACATTCTTCGACTCACCGGGTTTCAGCAGACCTTGCACACCGTCGATGGCTTTGTCGTAATTCTCCTGCGTGGCGAGTTGAGAGGGATCGGAGAAGATGCTTTTCAAGGTGCCGACCACAGCGCCGATCTGATCGGCTGTGGGGATGCCAGTGAATGCGGTGAAAGCAAGACCGCCGCCACGCCGAGCGATCTTGAGCCAGTCGATCCGCCGGAAAATGTCTTTGACGGCCATGCCGGCCTGAGTAAGCAACGGACGTTTTTCGATCAGCCCGGTGACGATGCCCTCGATCAGCGCGATCTTGGCGTCCTCGAATCCTTGAAAGCGCCATCCGTTGAATTTGATGCAGAGCACGTCCCCATCCGAACTGAGGCCATTCTCGATCATCTCCAAGATGCTGGATTTGCCAGCGCCCCAGTCACCATGAACACCGACGGTTACCGCGCGCTCGGGCTTCTCGCGCAGTAGTTCGATTATAGTCTTGGCGATCGCCTCATTGTTGAGGAGATCCACCTTTGTCTCATTATCCGTTAGAATCATCGCCCCCCAATGTGCTCTCAATGAGTCTTAGCCGACCTTACATAATTGCCCCCGCTTTGCGGCCTCAATCAAAAGGCAGCACTTGCTTGACCTCCGCCGAGCCTGTGAGAGTATTGAAAATAGGGGAGGCGTTCAAATGCGGTTTGTTGCCATCGATGTAGAAACGGCAAATGCTCGCATGCGCAGTATCTGTCAGATTGGTGTTGTTATCTTTGAACACGGGAAAGAGCTCGCGTCGGACGTAGTTCTCGTCGATCCTAGGGAAGAGTTCGACGGCATGAACATTTCAATTCACGGCATCGACGAGACGCACGTTGCCGGAGCAAAGACATTTCCGCAGATTTTCCCTTGGCTTGCGGAATATGCGCGAGACCAAGTCGTCGTCTGCCACACCCATTTTGACCGCGTAGCTATTGCTCAGGCGCATGACCATCATCGCTTGACGGCAGCGCCTTGCCGGTGGCTCGACACAGCCAAGGTTGCTAGGCGAGCGTGGCCCCAGGTCGCTCAGAGCGGGTACGGCATCCGAAATCTTGCTGACCGCTTCGGCATCCCGTTTCGGCATCATAGCGCTGTGGAGGATGCACGAACGGCGGGACTGATTCTGCTTCGCGCCATAGAACAGTCAGGCCAAGACCTCGACCAATGGCTGTCTCGCGTGAAGCTTGGCCTTTCCGGGCATCCGAACGGTCGAGAGAGGCGTGAAGGCGGCGGCGACGGTCCGTTGCTCGGCGAGACGGTCGTGTTCACTGGAAGCTTATCGATACCCCGCCGCGACGCTGCTGACCTCGCTCACATGGCGGGCGGTGCCGTCGATCCAAGCGTCACCAAAGCAACTACCGTCCTAGTGGTCGGAGATCAGGATCTTCTTAGCACGGGCGGCATGCCAAAGAGCTCGAAGCACCTGAAGGCAGAGGGCTTGGCAGCTAAAGGGCAGCCGATACGATTCCTTGCTGAAACGGATTTCATGGCCCTTATTGCCGAGTAATTTCGCTATGTCTTCCGATGCCGGACACTAGCAGCGCCGCCATTCTCCGGTATGACTTCGACCGCTCCGGCCTCCGGCAGCCGGCAGCGCGCCGATGGCGCCAACGTCGAAAGCGATGCCATCGCCAGGCTGTCGCTGCCTTCCGGGACGATGTGTCCGATCCGCTGCCCCATGACTGGCATTGCCACACAAATGAATGGCGGGTTTTGGTTATGGCGTAAGCAACGGTGTAGACCGAAATGGGGGCGAAGTAACCGTCTAGAGATGGCTCTGGCCTTTGCCAAAGCGCGTCGATCGACCGCAAGCGATTCGAACTTTTTCACCGCCAAACACCGCCGTTTGTACGCTTTTTCGCGCAAGGACCGTCTCACGCTCTCTGCGCGGGCGTAGTTTCGGCGGTTATCGGTGGCAATAGAGGGCAATCGGCGGAATTTGGCGCGCCCGAAAGGATTCGAACCTCTGACCCCCAGATTCGTAGTCTGACCGCCTAAAAAAATGTTTAATATCAATAATTTACAAAGGTGATAGAAACGACGATCCGTTGAAAGTCTGAGGGTATAAATTGGCTTTCGCCCGACAGGCTTCGATCATGTGTCCGGACATTGGATCAGACGGGAACGGGTTGAGACGAATTACAATTCGTCCAGATGTAGACTATATCTAAATCTGGATAAGGAGCAATACATGGCATCCCGCCCCAGACGGAAGACGTCGGACGCAGAGTTCGGACACCAGCAGCTCGACAAGGCTCGCTTTGTGCCTGCCAATCGGCGGCGCCTCAGCCCACCTGCGCTGCGAACATTTCTGGCGATTGCGGACCTGTGGGGTTTGACAGAAGAGCAACGCCTCCTGGTGCTCGGCTATCCATCCAGATCAACCTATCACAATTGGTGCAAACAAGCGCGCGAACACAGCAGCTTCACGCTCGACGTCGATGTGCTGACGCGCATCTCAGTGGTGTTCGGCATTCATCAAGCGCTCGGAATTCTGTTTCCGACCGAGCATCTTGGTGTGGAATGGCTGCGGACTCCGCACAATGCAATCGTCTTTGGTGGCCGGCCCCCGCTCGATCTTGTAGCCAGCGGTTCTCAAGACGGTTTGCTGACCGTCCGGCGCTTCCTGGATGGCGCGCGCGGTGGCATCTACATGCAGCCCAACGAGATCGATCGGGCATTCGTGCCTTACAGCGATTCAGAACTGGTCTTCCGGTAACGCTCTGTGGCCCCCTCACCACGCCCGGCCTACCGTCTCATTCCCTCGCAATTTCCACCGATCGGGCTGTTCGATACTGTTGCAACTGCCGCTGATCTGGCGGCCGTGATGGACCTGGTCGGGTGGACCAATGACCGGCTTGTGGCGGAGCGCGTGGCGCGGTTGCCGCAAAGCGAATGGGTCTATGGGACGCCGAACGCCAGCATCGTGATGGCCGCCTTCCTCCACGTCGCATCTGGCGGGATGCGGTTCAATCGTCCCGAACTTGGCGCCTGGTACGCATCTGATGACATCCGCACCGCTGCCGCAGAGGTCGGACATCATCTTCGACGTGAAGCCAGCGCACGCAGCGTCCCCACAATGAGCCGCACCTACCGCACCTACACGGCGACACTGCTAGGCGACTATCTCGACATCCGTGGCCAGCAGACGAAATACCCTGATATCTATGCCAGCGACCGTTATGATGCGTCACAACAATTCGGGGAGGACGTCCGTGCATCCAGCGATGCTGGTATTCTCTATATAAGTCTTCGTCATCAATCCGGAAGCAATGTTGTCGCGTTCCGCACGCGCAATATCACTGACATCGTACAAGAGGATCATTTTGAGATAACCGTTTCCGCAACGGATCGAACTATCGATATTCGCAAGCTATCGTGATAGTCGATATTTTCCGAGCTATTATCGGCATCATCGACTACAGGGTTCGCAGCACGAAAATCTGCGTTGCTCGAAAACAAGTCGAAGTTCTGATTGCGCCGGATAAGTTGCCGTCTGCTCATCCAGCAAGCACTTAATCCGTCTGGAGCAGAGATAGTCAAAATGAGCGTCTGGCAAGCCTTTGATGCTCCGTCGGCGGGTTATGCCAATCTGCTAAGCAGTGCCATAGAAATCACCCAACGCAAATTTAATGATCTATTGTGGCCTGTCGATGAGGGCCTGCAAGTTATCGTAAGCGACTATTCTGGCCAGCACCGGCAGGCGACCTACGAGGTTTACTCGTTCCTGATCACGACCTGGGGAGCGCTGCAAGACTGGCTGCCTTTGCGCGAGGCGTTTCGCACCCAATGGCTTCCAGACAAACGTCGAATCTCTTTCAAGCAATTGCGCGAGCCTGTACGTCGGCGCGCCTACCCGCATTTCTTAGAACTTGCCGGCGCGCTTCCAGCTAACCTCCTTACAGTCATGATCGACAATCGGGTCGGCAGCTTCATCGACGGCGGACCTCAGGCGCTTGCGGCGGCGCTTGACGACTGCTTTGTCCCAGGCGCCTCGCCAAACGGCATTGAGAAGATCTATCGGCTCGCTTTGCTCGTCGCGATGCTTCAGGCGGGCCTACGCCGTGAGAAGCAGCGCTCGCTGTGGGTCAGCGATCACGACAAAACTCTGGATACTTTTGATAAGCGAGAGCGCTTTAGCCGTCTTGCGACCTATCTGACCCTTGGGCTTACCGGACGCCACAAATCCGCCGAGCAGAGCTTCATAACCACGGAGACCAAGAACTTACCCGATTGGATCGAGGATTTGGCCGCCGTTCCCGACATCGCTGCTGGAGCGTGCGCACGTCTCGACAACACGTTACCGCTCTTCATGGAACAAAATACATGGACGGTCGGCATGGTTCATGGCGACAACATGGATTGGCGAGCCAAAATGTTCGGCGACTGGTTGTCGTTGCCCCATGGCGTACTCCGACATGTGTTAGTAAGACTTGCACCGGACGCCCGGGGAGAGATACGCGCCTCAGCTCAGAAATTCATGCGGCGAACTTTGGCTCAAGATCATTATCAACGTCCATTTGGGTTCAATAACCAAAAAGATGATCCCGCTTAGGAAGTGATGCCTGGGGAATTACACCAAGAGTGGCCGCGCACTAGGTGCTTAGTCCGCGCCCCTACTGGATCACCCGTTGCCGAAGCGACCCCCGTTCATCACCAGCCCAAGCGGCTAAACAGCGACCGCTCTGACGGCAAAACTAAGCGATCGTCCCAGTTGATTGTCTTAGCTCTCGGCTTCTTTGAGCCATCTGGCGTAACAATCGCAAGTTCGCCTTCATCGCGAAGGAATGCGATCTGGCGGCCCAAAATGTCAGACGTAACGGGTGTGTCATTGCAGTTATCTGCAAAGAGCTCCTCGACAACGAGACCTGTACCGTTACGGTTCGCTACATGGATCATACGGGGAAGCTGATCGAGGATGGCCGCTTCCGAGCGTTTCATCGCGTCGTCGTCGAACATAAAATTCAGAAGCTCCTGGCGTAAATCTTTCGACGGGTCGAAACCAAGCGCATGGAACCCAGCGCCACCGTGATGTTGAAAATGATTATTTAATCGCCAGTGCAATTTTCCCATCTCATCACGTGCCTGACGATGGTTTGATAGATGCAGCAACCAGTATGACCGATGCGCCTCAACGGAATAAATGAAGAACGGCGTGTAGAACCGAGATCCGGTTCGATTTTGGATATGGCGATATAGCCCATTCTGAATCAGGTAGCGCCACCCCTCTCCTGAGCGGAGATCGATCAACGACCGAACGTCTTCCCGATCAAGATCGATATTCAGGAGCGCTTGCGTTTCCGCAGTCTTCATCGACAAGAAGTCTATCAGGGCATCAACGGCGAACGTCAGCAAGATTTCAGGATTCTTCAAGGTGCCGAGGATCGTACGGATTGTCTGGAGACGAACATCACTCCAGCCGTATTGGTCTAGGAAGAACAACGAACGATGCGCGGATCCCTTCTTCTGAATGTGGGCGAGTACGTCCGGGCACGCCTCCTCGAAAGGGGCTTCACGAACGAAGATGTCTTGACCAAGACGCGAGCCGTAGCCACGCTTTTGAAGCACATCTCTCAGGAAGGCCACATGGTGAGGATTGGCATCGATAAAAAAGAAATCGGCCCTGACATCGAACCCTTTCGCGCGTGCTCCATTCAGCGCCTTTTCTGCGGTCTCGACAGTGGCCAACAAACGGAGCGGCGAGCCAGCAACCTCGGCAGAGCCCTGCCGATAGAGTCCACCTCCACTGAAGCCATCTACGATGGTCAAGTTGAGCATCGTTTGGCTAGGTGTGTGTGTCAGGCGCTCAATATAGATCGCGAGGTATTGTTCGAAAATGTCGTGTTTCGCGACGCTGTGTGCCCCGAGAACAGGAAGCGGCTGACCGAGCTTCCACTCATACTGTCCGCTCATCGCGTAACGTGCTCCGTTGATCGTAGCTAATCACGCAGAACCCAATCACCAAAGACGCTCTGATGCGGCTGGCGACTGCCTCGCGTTCTTGCCCAAAACAGGGCAGGGACAGGCATTGCTCATGCAGCACAATATTGTCGCGTCGGTATACGCACCGCTCTCCGAATTCACTGTCAAGGCGACAGCGAAGCCTTCGGCATTTCGTCCCAAACCTTATCGCGATATACGCGCCCGTTGGCTTTTTTGGAACGACGCTTGTTGTCTTTCCCCCACGTCCCCCACTGTTTGAAGAAAAATGCCGTATTGTGCGCTGCACAGTGATCGAAAATTTCATCGATCCATTCCTCGCGGATCGGGCGGGCCGACCTCCCACTCTCTCCACCGACAATTGCCCAATGGATGTCGCGAAGATCGACAGCTCCTACCGAACCGATCAGCGGCTCAAATGAGATGAAACGGATCGCTGCCGGCACGCTGCGCAGATGATCGATGCGGCCGATAACGGCGGCGTTCTCGACGCTCGTGCCCAACCACACGTTCGGCAGAACCTCACCGATCTTGGAGCGAACGAGCGCGCCCATTCGTTCCGGACGTTTGGTGAGGATTTGATAGTGATGGCGCGGCGTAGCGCGCATGACGGCCCACACCTTCAGGATAAAGGCGTCCGTCACCCGATCGTGAAACAGATCGGACATTGAGTTGACGAATATCTTTCTCGGCTTCTTCCAGCTCAGCGGAATATTCAACGCAGCTTCGTCTTCGCGAACAACACCATTCCAAATTGTTCGTCTTCCGCTGCGGCGCGTGAGGCCCTTGTATTTTGGTACGTTCATCGCTTGAAGACGTCTCGCCATTTCCATGGCGTAGCAATTCGTGCAACCGGCGCTGACGATGGAACAGCCCG
>ERZ778024.3690-NODE-3690-length-10802-cov-3.433516_pt1 | contig 10802 bp, 9 predicted proteins | sample MGYA00375754_ERZ778024 | MGnify/ENA primary metagenome ERZ778024 (study PRJEB29350, sample SAMN05389827) | bioreactor metagenome | isolation source: Thiocyanate bioreactor | place: South Africa: University of Cape Town | collected 2014-02-18 ... | reverse complement strand
GGGCTTCTTCGCGGGCATCGGCGGCGGGCTGGCGGCCATCAACTTCGAGATCGTCACCGGCGCCGACAGCCTGAGCGTGATCCGCTCGGGCGGCTACCTGCTGTTCACCTTCCTGGGCGGGGCCACGTTCTTCTTCGGCCCCATCATCGGCGCGGTGCTGCTGGTGTTCGCCTCGGTGCTGCTGTCGGAGCTGTCCAAGGCCTGGCTGCTGTACCTGGGCCTGGTGTTCCTGTTCATGGTGATGTATGCGCCCGGCGGCATCGCCAGCCTGATCATGATGAACCTGCGCCTGGCCAAGTTCGGCAAGCTGCGCCAGCTTTGGGTGTCATACCTGGGCCTGGCGGGCACGGGCCTGGTGGTGGTGCTGGGTGCCGCCGCCATGGTGGAGATGACCTACCACCTGCAGCTCAACGCCGCGCTGGGGCCGCAATTCAATTTCCTGGGCGCCACGCTCGATGTCACGGGGCTGGCGAGCTGGTTCGGCGCGGGCTTCGTGCTGCTCACGGGGCTGGGCCTGTTCGAGCTGTGCCGCCGGCAGTTCCTGCAGCAGTGGGGCCGCATCCAGGAAGAAATAGAGCATGAAATCCAGCGTGGGGAGGCGCTGTAAGCCATGGCGAATCCATCCACCTGTGCGCTGGAGCTGCGCGAGCTGCGCAAGAGCTTCGGCAAGACCGAGATCATCCGCGGCGCCAACCTGGCGGTGCACGCCGGCGAGCGCGTGGCCATCATCGGCCCCAACGGGGCGGGCAAGTCCACGCTGTTCAACCTCATCAGCGGGCGCTTCGCCCCCACCAGTGGCGAAGTGCGGCTGCACGGCGCGCGCATCGACGGCAAGGCGCCGTTCGAGATCAACCGCATGGGCCTGTCGCGCAGCTTCCAGATCACCAACATCTTTCCCAAGCTGTCGGTGTTCGAGAACGTCCGCTGCGCGACGCTGTACGCGCTCGGCTACCGCTACTCGTGCTGGCACCGGCTCGCGAAGCTCGCCGATGCGGCCGGGCGCGCCGAGGACGTGCTGCACCGGATCGGGCTGCGCAGCCGGCGCGACACCCCCGCAGGCACGCTCACCTATGCCGAGCAGCGCGCCCTCGAGATCGGCATCACGATCGCAGGCGGCGCCGAGGTCATCCTCCTCGACGAGCCGACGGCGGGCATGAGCCGCTCGGAGAGCGACCGGGCGGTCGAGCTGATCCGCCGCGTCACCGAAGGCAGGACGCTGGTGATGGTCGAGCACGACATGAGCGTCGTATTCGGGCTCGCCGACCGGATCTCGGTGCTGGTGTACGGCGAGATCATCGCGACCGACACGCCCTCCGGCATCCGCGGCAACCGGGCCGTGCAGGAGGCCTACCTCGGCACGACGGCTGCCGAGCCCTGAGCGCGACGACGCAAGACGCATGGCCGCCCCCATCCTCGAAGTCGAGAACCTGCACGCCTACTACGGCAAGAGCCACGTGCTGCACGGCGTCGACCTGGCGATCGGTGCCGGTGAGATCGTCAGCCTGCTCGGCCGCAACGGGGTCGGCCGCTCGACCACGGTCAAGGCGATCATGGGCCTGGTCGCGGCAACCGGGCGCGTCGAGTTCAAGGGCCGGACGATCCTCGGCCTCGAGGCCTACCGGATCGCGCATCGCGGCCTGGGCTACGTTCCCGAAAGCCGCGACATCTTCCCGACGCTCACCGTCGAGCAGAACCTGCTCCTGGGGATGAAAGGCAAGCGCCCCGGACGCTGGACGTTCGAGGACATGTACCGCATGTTCCCGCGGCTGCGCGAGCGCCGGCACACCCAGGCCGGCGTGCTCTCGGGCGGCGAGCAGCAGATGCTGACGCTGTGCCGGACGCTGATGGGCGACCCGGAGCTGATCATGATCGACGAGCCCACCGAGGGGCTGGCGCCGAAGATCGTCGAGCTGGTCGCCGATTACCTGAGCGAGCTGAAGAACCGGGGCATCTCGGTGCTGCTGGTGGAGCAGAAGCTGGCGATCGCGATGCGGATCTCGCAGCGGGTGTACGTGATGGGGCACGGGCACATCGTCTTCGAGGGCACGCCGCAGCAGTTGCGCGCGAACGCGCAGGTCCGGCGCGAGTGGCTCGAGGTGTGAGGGTCGCATTCCTCCGAAAGCAGTGGCGAGGTTTCACCCCTGGAGCAGCAGAGTCTTGGCATAGCCCGGGTTCCGGGCGCGGACAATGATCACCCACAGGGCACGCGTCGGGGGATCCATGACGGGCGTCATCGAAAGGCTGCTTGACGAGCACCGGAACCTCGATGGCCTGGTGCGCCTGCTGGATCGCCAGCCCTCGCTCATCGCCGACCCCGGAGCTGCCAACATCTCGTTGCTGGTCGACGCGATCTTTTACCTGACGCGGTTTCCAGACGTTTCGCATCACGCCTTGGAGGACCGCATCGCCGAGCGCCTGCGGCTGATCGGGGCGCTCGGCGACGAATACGTCGACGAGATCGAGCTCCAGCACGCCAGGCTGGCACGCCAGGGCCACGACCTGCTGCGGGACCTCGAATCCGCTGCCCGCAACGAAACGATGCCGCGCGACGTGCTGGCTGCCAACGTGCGCCTGTATGGCGAGCGGCTGCGTCACAACATGGCGGTCGAAGAGCTGACTTTGTTTCCGGCTGCGCTGCGCAGCCTGGACGCGACCGACTGGCAGGCGATCGGCCCGTTGCCCGGCAGCCCGGCGCAGGATCCGCTGTTCCAGATGCCGGTCGACGCGCGCTTCGAACAGCTGCAGCGCGAGATCGAGCGGGAAGCAGGCCGGGCCCGGGAACCCTGAAGCAAGGAGGCGGAGCGGCCATGCCGGCATGAAGCTGAGCCCGTCGCATGCCATCGAGCGGATCCGCCAGGAGATCGTGAAGGGCGGCTCGTAACCGTTCCGGACCCCTTGCCCGGCCGAGGCTGCGGAGCCGGTGCTCCGACGGGTTACACTTGCCCATCACCCGGGTGCGGAGCGACAGAGCATGAACCAGGCGCAATACGCCACGCAAGGCGACATCGCGGTCATCACCATGGACAACCCGCCGGTCAACGGCCTCGGCCATGCCCTGCGCACCGGCATCGTCGAGGGCGTGCGCCGCGCGCAATACGACCCGGCGATCAAGGCCATCGTGCTCACCGGCGCCGGCAAGGCGTTCTCCGGCGGCGCCGACATCCGCGAGTTCAACACGCCCAAGGCGCTCGCCGAGCCGAACCTGCTCACCGTGATCCGCACCCTCGAGCAGTGCGCCAAGCCGGTGGTGGCGGCGATCCACAGCGTGGCCATGGGCGGCGGGCTGGAGCTGGCGATGGGCTGTCACTTCCGGGTGGCTGCGCCCGGCGCGCAGATCGCGCTGCCCGAGGTCAAGCTGGGCATCATCCCGGGGGCCGGCGGCACGCAGCGGCTGCCCCGGCTGGTGCCGCTGGAGATGGCGGTCAACATGATCGTCTCGGGCAACCCGGTGAAGTCGGAGAAGTTCAAGGGCACCCGGCTGTTCGACGAGATCGTCGAGGGCGACCTGCTGGCGGGCGCGGTAGCCTTCGCGCGCAAGGTCGTCGCGGAGGGTCGTGGGCTGCCGAAGGTGCGCGATCTGGCGATCGAGCACGACGACGCCGAGGCGTTCCTGCAGTTCGCGCGCAACACGGCCAAGACGGTGGCGAAGAACTTCCCCGCCCCGGCGCGCTGCATCGATGCGATCGCCGCCGCGCTCGGGCCCTCGTTCGACGCGGGGCTGGCGCGCGAGCGCGCGATCTTCCTCGAGATGGTCCAGACCCCCGAGTCGCGGGCGCTGCGCCATGCCTTCTTCGGCGAGCGCGCCGCGAGCAAGATCCCCGACGTGCCCGAAGACACGCCCACGCGGCCGATCGCCTCGGCGGCGGTGGTCGGCGCGGGCACGATGGGCGGCGGCATCGCGATGAACTTCGCCAACGCCGGCATCCCCGTGAAGGTGCTCGAGGCCAAGCAGGAGGCGCTCGACAAGGGGCTGGCGACCATCCGCGCGAACTACGAGAGCACGGCGAAGAAAGGCCGCATGAGCGCCGAGGACGTCGAAAAGCGCATGGCGCTGATCACGCCGACGCTGCGCTACGAGGACATCGCCCAGGCCGACATCGTGATCGAGGCGGTGTTCGAGGACATGGCGGTCAAGGAGAGCGTGTTCCGCAGGCTCGACCAGGTGATGAAGCCGGGCGCGATCCTCGCCACCAATACCTCGACGCTCGACGTGAACCGCATCGCGGCCTTCACCGGGCGGCCGCAGGACGTGATCGGCACCCACTTCTTCTCGCCCGCCAACGTGATGAAGCTGCTCGAGATCGTGCGCGGGGAGAAGACCGCGAAGGACGTGCTGGCCACGACCATGCAGCTCTCGAAGAAGCTGCGCAAGACCGGCGTGCTGTCGGGCGTGTGCGACGGCTTCATCGGCAACCGCATGATCGAGCAGTACCTGCGCCAGGCCCTGTACATGCTCGAGGAAGGCGCGACGCCGCAGCAGATCGACCGCGCCATCGAGAAGTTCGGCTTCGCCATGGGCCCGTTCCGGATGAGCGACCTGGCGGGCAACGACGTCGGCTGGTACATCCGCAAGCGGCGCTACGTCGAGCACCCCGATCTGAAGTACCCGCGCATCGCCGACCGGCTGTGCGAGCAGGGCCGCTTCGGTCAGAAGACGGGCGCCGGCTGGTACCGCTACCTTCCGGGCAAGCGCGAGGCGCTGCCCGACCCGGCGGTGGACGAGCTCAGCGCCGCCTACCGCAAGGAGAGCGGCGTCGCGCCGCGCAAGCTCTCCGACGACGAGATCGTGCACCGGCTGGTGTTCGCGCTGGTCAACGAGGGGGCCAGGATCCTCGAGGAGGGCATCGCGCTGCGCGCCTCCGACATCGACATGATCTATCTCACCGGCTACGGCTTTCCGCCGTGGCGCGGCGGCCCGATGCTCTATGCCGACATGGTCGGGCTGTACAACGTGGTCAACCGGATGGCCGATTTCGCCGCCGGCTCGCACGGCGACGCCGCCTTCTGGCAGCCGGCGCCGCTGCTCGCCAAGCTGGCGGCCGAAGGCAAGGGCTTCAATGGTTGACGCTCGAGAGGAACCGAATCATGCGTGAAGCAGTCATCGTATCGACCGCGCGCACCGGCCTGGCCAAGTCCTGGCGGGGTGCGCTCAACATGACCCACGGCGCGAGGATGGGCGGACACGTCGTGCGCGCGGCGATCGAGCGCGCCGGCATCGAGGCGGAGGAGGTCGAGGACGTGCTGATGGGCTGCGCCACGCCCGAAGGGGCCACGGGCACCAACATCGCGCGCCAGATCGCGCTCGCCGCGGGCTGCCCGGTCACGGTGTCGGGGGTGACGATCAACCGCTTCTGCTCCTCGGGCCTGCAGACCATCGCCATGGCCGCCCAGCGCATCATCGCCGGCGAGGGCGAGATCTACGTGGCCGGCGGCGTCGAGTCGATCTCCTGCGTGCAGAACGAGGCGAACACGCACATGCTGCGCGACGCGGGCCTCATGAAGACCAAGCCCGAGCTCTACTGGCCTATGCTGCAGACCGCCGAGATGGTGGCCAGGCGCTACGGCATCTCGCGCGAGCGTCAGGACGAATACGGCGTGCGCAGCCAGCAGCTCGCGTGCGCGGCGGCCGCCGCCGGCAGGTTCGCCGACGAGATGGTGCCGATCACCGTGCGCATGGCGGTGGCCGACAAGGCCACGGGCCAGCTCGGCACCCGCGAGGTCACGCTCTCCGACGACGAGGGGCGGCGCCCCGACACCACGCTCGAGGGCGTCTCGCAGATCAAGCCCGCCATCCCCGGCGGCGTCATCACCGCGGGCAACGCCAGCCAGTACTCCGACGGCGCCGGTGCCTGCGTCGTGATGGAGGCGAAGCTGGCCGAAAAGCGCGGCCTGAAGCCCCTGGGCTGGTTCCGCGGCTTCGCCGTGGCCGGCTGCGAGCCCGACGAGATGGGCATCGGCCCGGTGTTCGCCGTGCCCAAGCTGCTCGCGCGTGCCGGCCTGAAGATCGAGGACATCGACCTGTGGGAGCTCAACGAGGCCTTCGCCGTGCAGGTGCTGTACTGCCGCGACCGCCTGGGCATTCCGGACGACCGGCTCAACGTGAACGGCGGTGCCATCGCGGTCGGCCATCCCTACGGCGTGAGCGGCCAGCGCCTCACCGGCCATGCGCTCATCGAGGGCCGGCGGCGCGGTGCGAAATGGGCGGTGGTCACGATGTGCATCGGCGGCGGCATGGGCGCAGCCGGGCTGTTCGAGGTCGCCTGAACGGCGGGCCCGCCGTGGAACTGCTGCGTACCCCCGACGAACGTTTCGACGGTCTGCTCGACTTCCCGTTCGCGCCGCACTATCTCGACGATCTGCCCGGCTACGAGGGTATCCGCATCCACTACGTGGACGAGGGCGCCGCGCACCACGGCACCGCCCTGTGCCTGCACGGCAACCCCACCTGGAGCTACCTCTACCGCAAGATGATCCCGGTGTTCGTGCAGGCGGGCCTGCGGGTCGTCGCCCCCGACCTGATCGGCTTCGGCCGCTCGGACAAGCCGGTGGAGGAAAGCGCGCACGGCTTCCACTGGCACCGCACCATGCTCGCGCGCTTCGTCGAGCGGCTCGACCTGCGCGACGTGATGCTGGTGTGCCAGGACTGGGGCGGGCTGCTGGGCCTCACCCTGCCGCCCGACATGCCGCAGCGCTTCACCCGCCTGCTGGCGATGAACACGGCGCTGGCCGTGGGCACCGCGCCGACGCGCGGCTTCGCCGAATGGCGCGACTTTTGCAACCGCACGCCCGACCTGCCGGTCGGCCGGCTGCTGATGCGCGGCAAGCCCGACCTGTGCGCCACCGAGGCGGCAGGCTACGATGCGCCGTTTCCCGACGCGCGCTACAAGGCGGCGCTGCGCGCCTTTCCGAACCTCGTGCCCGACACCCCCGAGGCGCCCGGCAGCGAGGTCTCGGGACGCGCCGGCCAATGGTGGCGCGAGTCCTGGAGCGGGCGCAGCTTCATGGCGATCGGCTTGCGCGACCCCGTGCTCGGCGAGGAGGCGATGATGCCGCTGCGCTCGGTGATCCGCGGCTGCCCCGAACCGATGCGCCTGGCCGAGGCAGGGCACTTCGTGCCCGAGTGGGGCGGTCCGGTCGCGCGCGCCGCGCTCGCGGAGTTCGACCTGCGCGGCTTGCGGCACTGACCTCGAGGGCCAGCGTGCCATCGAACAAGCGCCCAATGGACTAACGTACTATAGTTAGCCCGCCTGACCGGATCGGAACAAGCGCATGCGAAAAGAAGAGCCCGCCAGACATCCCACCGAAGTGGCGATCCGGGAGGCCGCCATCCGGGTGTTCGCCAAGCACGGCTTCAAGGCGGCCAGCCTGCGCATGCTCGCGAAGGAGGTCGGCATCCAGGCGCCGTCGCTCTACAACTACATCAAGAGCAAGGAGCGCCTGCTGTTCGATCTGCTGCGCGACGTCCTCGTCGCACTGCTCGCCGAGATCGACGCAGCCAATCGCGGCCTGACCGATCCGGTCGCGAGGCTGCGCAACTTCGTCCAGATCCACCTGGATTTCCATCTCGACTCGAGGCTCGAGGTCTTCGTCGGGAACATGGAGTTGCGCAACCTCACCAAGCCGCATTACAAGGTGGTCACGGGGCTGCGCGACGGCTACTCGGGACGCCTGACCGCGATCGTCGAGGATGGAGTGCGCACGGGGGTATTCGAGGCCGTCGATGCCCGCGTCCTCACGTTCGCCGTCCTGGCGATGCTCACCGGAGTATGCAACTGGTATCGCCCCGACGGCAGGATGAGCAAGCAGGATCTCGTGCGCATCCATACCGACCTGGCTTTCAAGATGCTCGGCGCCCGGGCGGGCCTGGAAGCGACGGCCGAAGCGCCGGGCGCGGCCCGCCCGCTCATGGTGTGACTACGCGGCTGCCCGGCGCAGAGCTTCCAGTGCTTCGGGGTTGACCAGCCCCGACAGGTCGCCCGTCGGCTCGCGCATCAGCACCGATCGCACCAGCCGGCGCATGATCTTCATCGTCCGGGTCTTGGGGACGTCGGCGACGAACAGCACCGAGCGCGGCCGGAACGAAGAGCCCAGTGCGCCGACGACGGCCATGCTGAGCTCCTCGGCGAGCTCGGGGCCGGGCATGGCCTGCCGGGCCGGAACGCATACGCACACGACCGCCGAGCCCTTCAAGGCGTCGGGAACGCCGACGGCGGCCGCTTCGGCGATCTTGCCGGTGGCCAGCAGCGCCGCCTCGATCTCCGCCGGTCCGGTCCGCTTGCCTGCGATCTTGATGGTGTCGTCCGAGCGGCCGTGGATGTACCAGCGGCCGCGTTCGTCGATCGATGCGAAGTCGCCGTGCACCCAGAGTCCCGGAATCTTCGACCAGTAGCTTTCCAGGTAGCGCTGCGGATCTTTCCAGAACCCCCTGGTCAATCCGATCGACGGGACCGAGAGCGCCAGCTCCCCCACCTGGCCGGGGCCGACCCGATTGCCGGCCTCGTCGACGACGATCGCACCCATCCCCGGGATGGGCCCCGCGAAAGAGCAGGGCTCGGCATCCTCGTGCAGCACGGTGCCGGCGACGATCCCGCCGCCGATCTCGGTGCCGCCCGAGTAGTTGAGCAGCGGCACGCGGTCGCGGCCGACCTCCCTGCGGAACCAGGTCCATGCCTCGGGCGTCCAGGGCTCGCCCGTCGCAGCGGTCACGCGCAGGCTCGAGAGGTCGTACTGCGCGACCGTTTCCGGCGGCTGCTGCATGAAGGCGCGGATCATGGTGGGTGCCACGCCCAGGAACGTGATCCGCCGGTCCTGCACGAGCTTCCACAGGCGTCCGGGTTCCGGATGGTCCGGAACGCCCTCGGCGAGCACCAGCGTCGCCCCCATCAGGGGCACCGCCACGGCCAGGATCGGACCGGTCAGCCAGCCCATGTCGCTCATCCACAGCAGGCGGTCGTCCGGTTGGAGATCGAGGATCAGGCCGAAGTCGAGCGCGACCTTGGTCATGAAGCCGCAATGCGAGTGCACGGTGCCCTTGGGCTTGCCGGTGGTGCCCGACGTGTAGACGATCATTGCCGTCGCTTCCGCCGGCAGCTCCGCGGGAGCCGCTTCGGCGTCGCCCGCCACGAGATCGCTCCAGGCGTGACGGCGGCCGTGCTTCGCCGGCGGGGCATCCGCTGCGTCGCGTGCGGCCACGAAGATGTGCTCGAGCGTGGGCACCGAAGCGGCGGCCTCCTCGATGACGTCGAGCATCGCGATCTTCCTGCCCCGTCGCAGCGTGAAGTCCGCGGTGACGACTCCTCTGGCCCCGGCGTCGCCGAGGCGTTCCGCCACGGCATGCGGGCCGAACCCCGAGAACATCGGCAGGGCGATCGCTCCGATGCTGACGATCGCCAGATAGGCTGCGATCGTCTCGGGAACCATGGGCATGAAGAGGCCGATGACGTCTCCATCGCGATAGCCCATGCGCCGCAACCCGGCTGCTGCACGCCGGACCAGCGAGGCGAGCTCGCGGTAGCTCAGGGTGCGCTCCTCGCCCGACTCGCCGGTCCATTCGATGGCCGGATGCTCTCCGCGCCCCGCCTCGATGGTCCGGTCCAGGCAGTTCCAGGCGAGGTTGGTCGTTCCGCCCACGCACCAGCGGGCCCACTGGGGGCCCTGCGCGGTGTCCACCAGCTGCTCGAACGGCCAGAAGAAGTGCAGATGATGGAACTCCATCACCGCGCGCCAGAACCACTCCGGATCGCTCGCGGCACGCTCGCACAGCGCCTCGTAGCCGGCGAGCCGGTGCTCGGCCAGGAATCTGCCCAGCTGACTTCCGCCGCCGGTGCTCACGATCGATCCTCGTCGACGTCGCACACCACGATGCGGGCGATGTAGGGTGCCATATAGGCCTTCATCTCCTGATGCGTCCGCGAAACCTGGTACGCATCGTGGTCCGCAGCGCTGGCGAAGCTCGACACGATGCCCCAGGGGAGGCCGTTGCTGCGGGATGCGACGTTGCGGCCGAACACGTACCGGGCCAGGTTCGGAGCCGAGCGGCGAAGCTGCTCCGCGTATGCCTCGACCCGGTCGAGGAACCGCTGGTCGGCTTCAGGGGTGAACTCCATCAGGACTACATGGTGGAACATCGCAGCGCCCTTCACATCCGGGCCAGCATGCCGCCGTCGAGGGTCAGCAGGTGGCCGTTGACGAACGTACCCGCGGCCGAGGCGAGGAACACGACGGCAGGGGCGATCTCGGCCGGCTCGGCCCAACGGCCCGCCGGAACCTCCGTGGCAAGAAACCTCTGGAAGTCGGGGTTCTCCTGCAGTGCGCGGGTGAAGGCGGTGCGCACGAAGCCGGGCGCCAGGGCATTGGCCGTGATGCCGCGGCCGCCGTACTCGACCGCGAGCGCACGGGTGAACGATGCCAGGGCTCCCTTCGCGGTTGCGTAGGCGGCGACGTTCGGAAGCGCCGCCAGACCGGCCACCGAGGACATCACCACGATGCGGCCGAACCCTGCGTCGATCATCGCCGGCAGACAGGCGCGCACGCAATTGAAGGCACCGCCGACGTGGACGTCCATCAATGCATGCCATTCCGCCGGCGACATGTCGAGCACCGGCTTGCGATTCTGCGAGCCGGCGTTGGCGACAAGGATGTCGATGGGCACGCCGCTCTCGCGCAGGCGCGCGACGGCCTGCGTGACGGCGTGCTCGTCGGTGACGTCGAAGGGTTCGGCCAGCGCTTCGATGCCGAGGCGCTGCAGGGCGGCAGCCGCTTCGGTGCAGCGAGACGCATCCCGGCCGTTGACGACGACCCTC
>ERZ778024.3686-NODE-3686-length-10818-cov-8.900957_pt1 | contig 10818 bp, 10 predicted proteins | sample MGYA00375754_ERZ778024 | MGnify/ENA primary metagenome ERZ778024 (study PRJEB29350, sample SAMN05389827) | bioreactor metagenome | isolation source: Thiocyanate bioreactor | place: South Africa: University of Cape Town | collected 2014-02-18 ... | reverse complement strand
GAAAAAGAAAAAGAAAAAGAAAAAGAAAAAGAAAAAGAAAAAGAAAAAGAAGAAGAAGAAGAAAAAAAGGAATTTACAAATCTACTAGAGTTATCATTAATTGATGTTTTGGCATTTCCAAATGCTTCAAGAATTGGACTTGATTCAATTAAAAGTTGTTCAACTGAAGAATGACTTCCAGATAAATGAGTTAAATATTGTAAAATTAATTTAGTTGTTTCAGTTTTTCCAGCCCCTGATTCACCACTTTAAAAAAATATAAAGTTAGAAAATGGGAAATTGAAAAGTAAAAAAAGCAAAAGTTAAATATCAAAAGAAATTAAAAGAACCTAATTAAAATACTTTTATTAGCTTCAGTTTCAACAAGCTCTCTATAAGCATCATCTCCAATTGCAAAAATATGTGGAGATAAAGCTCCAATTTTTTCTCCTTTATATTGTCGAATTTGTTCTTGAGTATATAATGGAACAGATTTATAAGGATTTAAAGCTACTACAATTGAGCCTGTATATGTCTATTTTTTTTCAAGAAAATAAGGAACAAATATTTTAGATCTTGTGAATTCCAATTGAGAAAGAAAGAAATTAAAAAAAAAAAGTAGAAAGAGTACATATATAACATCCTTTTCAAAACGGATCCTTAAATTTCTTAATAAACTTCCTTCATTTAATTCAGAAAGAGTAATCATATCATCAACTCCATTTTTTGAACTTTCACTCATACTTTTATAATCTTGAGATTCTCGTTTTATTGTAATAAATTGCTTCAATTTTTTAAAGAGAATTTGTTAGTCAAAGTTTCATTTTGTCAAAAAGAAAAAGAAATAGAAAATTATAGTAAGTAAATAATAAATAATACATCATCTAATGTTCGAACTTCAATATTGTCAGCATTCAAAGAAAGTATCTCGGCATCTTTCCATTCTGTGGTTGAACTACTGATCCAAATTAATGAACCAACTGAGAACTATTTTTTTTATTCCAACAATATTATTATAAGCAACATATTTATACTATACATTTATAACATTTACAACAACAAATTTTCAAATAGTAATAATTGATTTTTTTCTCAAAAATCAAAATCTCAAAAGCATAAATAATTAATTCAAAGCATAAAAAAATATCAAAATATCAAATCATAAAAAGTAGATCATACGTCGTTCAAAGCAACTTCCATCCTCCAACTCCTTTCACTATCACACTATCACTTTCACTTTCAAAGCTTCTAATTTCTAATTAATCCTTTTATTTCCCTTTTCCAACAACACAAGCAAACTATTATAAGAATAATTATAAAGTTCAGTTATTATTAACAAAAAAGTGATCTTTTTTTTGTTTCGCAGTGATCTTCTATAGAATTTTATAGAATCAAGAGGTATTAATGAATCAAGAACAAGAAGAAGAGAAGACTGTAATGAAGTGGAAAAGTATAAAATTATTACTTTATTGTTCAAGTTTTATAATTATGAGTTTTTATTATTAGTTTGTTATTAGTTGTATTATTTATTATTGCTTTCTTTGATTGTTTTTGGTTTGTTTTTTTTTTCTTTTTTCTTTTTTTTCCCTTATTTATTTGATTATGCGTGATTCCTAGAAAAAAAAAAAGCACTCCAAGAAGGATCTTTCCCTTGTTCCATAATAAATAAAAGCAAAAAACCACAACAGATCATCAAAAAATTCAAAACCCACTTTCACTTTTAACTTTCTATCTCCTTTATTACTATTCTCAATCAAAAATTTAATGATTTTCAAAATGATTGCTATAAACTTGCTTTTTATTTTTTGGATTGAAGAAAAAGAAAAAGAAATCAAGGTATCAAAATTATCAAACGAACACCCTGTTTTTTCTGTTTTTTTCTTTTTTTTCTTTTTTCTTTTTTCCCTTCGATCTATCCAAATCTATCTTTCCCTCCCGAAGACTCCCCTCTTTTTTTTTCTTCTTTTTTCTTTTTTCTTTCCTTGAAACAATTTTCTATTCTTCTCTTCTTCTTGATTTACAAATATTTGAAAGAACAAGAATCATTGAGGATATGTATCATCAAAATGAAAAGTTTCTTATAATTTTCTTTTTTGTTTTTTTTTCTTTTTTTCTTTGAAAACAAAACTGAAACCTAGATTTATTTTTTTTTTTTATTTTTCCTAAGTTTCTAAGCCAACATAAAATAATAATAAACAAAACAAACATGAGCGCGAAAGTTTTTTTCTTTCCTTCCTTTATTTTCTCTTTGTTTTGTTTGAATTGAATTAATTGCTTCTATTTCACTCTTTTGATTCACTTTCTAATATCTTTTTCAAAAAAATTAAAGAAAGGATCTTCATCTACTTCTTCTCCTAATCCAAATATAACTCTTTTTGACGTTGATGGATCACAAGAAGTGAAAGAAGCGTTTGAATTGTTTGCTGGGATACCAAAGACAAATTTCTTTCAGAAAGGATCAGGTCAAGTTGAAGCAACACTTGAACGTGGAGAAGTATTTTTAGCTCTAAGAGCTCTTGGAATAGAAGTACATACTGATTCAATTCCGAATCTTATCGCTGAAGTTGCACCTGAACACACTCAAGCTATTACACTTTCTCAGTTCACAAAAATTGTTGCAAAACAATATGTAATTTTTTTTTTTTTTCATATTTTAAAAAAAAAAAAAAAAAAAACCATTGAAAATAAAAAAATAATCAAACCCACATCAATAAAAAAAAGCAAGAAAAAGATAAAAGAGAAGAATTGATCAAAGCCTTTCAATTATTTGATGATGATGGAACAGGAAAAATTTATTTAAAAAATTTAAGAAGAGTTGCAAAAGAACTCGGAGAAAGGTAACCTCTTGAAAGATTTTCTTTTTTTCTTTCTTAGCAATAACATTTCTTATTTTCCTCAATTTTCGAAGATTTTCAGATGAAGAGTTACAGTGGATGATTGATGAAGCAGATTTAGATAGTGATGGAGGTGTTAGTCTTGACGAATTTTTAGCGGTAATGAAAAAAGCTTCATTTTTTTGATGGAATGAATCTGTGTGAAATATTGGAAGAATTTTTTAGTTTTGAAGACAATTGACAATTTTGAATGTTATAATAAACAAACTCAAGAGAGTTCTTTTTTTATTTTATTTTGGAGAGACATGGATTTCTATATTTGTTAAACTTTTGGGATTTTCTTCACTTCCTCTAAATACAAATCATTAAGTTGTTTGTAAGTGATTATTTTGAATTTCAACTGAAGGGTTTTTTTTTTCTTTAGAGGAGATACTCAAGCTTGATTACAATTTTCTTTGAAATGATAACATCTCAGAATTAAAACCAAAGTTTTGGGAGAAAATAAATCAAAATAATAAAACTGAATGAAAATAAGAATGAAATGGAAATAAAAACTTTGGTTCATCAAGCACAAGAAAAAAGTTTTTGAAAGAAGGAAAAAAAAAATGATTCAGAAAAAAAAAAAATAGAAAAAACATGGCGGAGGGGACTAAGAAGAGAACCCGTTTTTCCTCAATCTTTCAGGAACCAACACCAGAAGAAAAGAAACCCAAACTGTAATGATTTCATCTTTCTTCTTTGCATAATTTATTTTTTTATACATCTTTCTATTGTTTCATTTATTATTTTTCATTTTTCATATTTCATTTTCTTCTCTTTCTTCTCTCTCTCTTTTTTTAAAAAAAGAAATAATTTGATGTTCATTTTGTATTTGAACCAGCTTTACAATAGTGAATTTAAATTCAAAAGTTGATACCATTTTATATTTGAACATCAGTTTCATTCGAACTTATTTTACTTTGAATCCTTTTTTGAATCCGTTTTTTTAGTTCTTTTTATTTTTATTTTGTTCTTTTTATTTTATTTATTTTACCTTTGTTAAGAAAGTAGAAAAGAAAAAAAAAATGTAAAGATGAACCAACTAACTAACTTTTTTATTAAAAAATAGGGAACAAAAGGTCATCTTTCTATCTTCTTTCTGTCCTTTGTCATATTCTTCATTTTGCTTAATATGTCTTTTTTCTTTTTTTAAAAAAAATAAAATAGGATGCTACTCCAACCCAACCGTCAATGAGTCCTGCAGAAGTATGATTTTTTTTTTTTTCTTTGAAAAGAAATGATATTGAAGAAATGATTTATCTTTATAGATTGCAGCAATGTTAGAAAAAACAAGAAAACTTTTAGAAGCAAAGAAAAAATTAACTGAAAATCCAACATTGAATGCACTTAATGCTAATAATGCAACTGGAAATCAAACTCAAAGTTTATTTTCAAATTTAGCTCCCTCTGTTGTTAGTGCAATTGAGAAAGCAAAACAAGCTGCTCAAGAACAAAATGTTAGAGTTGGACTTTTGGTAATTCTTCATTTAACTTTTTTCATTTTTTTTTCTTTTAAAATGAAAGAAAAAAAAAAAAAAACCTTCCAAAAGGTTGGAATGAGACCCTTGGGTACTGATAGAAAAAGACCAACAATGACTATATTTCTTGATGAACTTGGAAGGCCTGTTGATGAGAAAGGTTTTATTTCCTTCTTCTTTTTTTTTTTTTATCATTTATTTATTTATCATCTTTTAATATAAAGGAAATCTTATTGGATTACCGAATAGAGAAAATATCAGTACATTGAAAGTATTTTTTTTTTTTAGAAGTTCAATAATTTTTATTGACATTAATATAAATTTAAATAGATTAATCAACGTTTGAATAAAGGACATTTGAAAATAGAAAAACCAATTGTGGAAACAGATCCTGTGAAGGTATACATAAAATAATAACATTAAATTAGAAAATAAAATAAATTCAATAAATTTATAGAATCCATTCTTTGATCCAAATATTCCAACAGCATCTAAAAGTCGAGAAAAGAAAGCACTCAAGTTTCATGAACCAGGAATTTTTGAAAAAGCTGCTCAACAAATGAGAGCAAAAGTGATTTTTCTTATTTGATTTCGAGAATTGAAAGAGAAAATCTTAATCTCTAAATTAAAAACTTTTTTGATAATAGGCACAACTAGAAAAACTTCAAAAAGAAATTGAAGAAAAAGCAAAAAAAGCAGGTATTGATCAACTTGTTGATCTTTCTGGAACTTCAGCAAGAATAATTGAGGTTGTTTTTTTTTTTTTCTTTTTCATTTTTTTTTTTCTTCATCAAAAAATTTATTTGAAAAACTAAAATATTCATATTAGACCCCAACTGTTCCTGAAGTTGAATGGTGGGATTCATATTTTTTGAATGATTTTACATATGATATAATTGATGAAAAAGAAGGAATCAAATATCAGTTAATTTCAAACTTAATTCAACATCCTGTTGCAATTAAGCCTTTCAATTTTAGTAAAGATCGTCCAGCACCAGAACTTATTTTAACAAAAGCTGTAATTTTTTTTTTTTTTTCCAAAAGTCTTTCAAAAAAATAAATTAATTAATCCAAAATAAATAAATACAAAAAGGAAAGGAAAAAACTTAGAAGGCAAAAGAGATTAGAAATTCTCAAAGAAAAACAAGAAAAAATTGCTCTTGGACAAATGCCTGCCCCACCACCAAAAAGTAACCTTTTTTTTTTCTTTCCAGTTGATTCTTTTTATTTTTTTTTATTTACTGATTCTTTCATTTTTAGTCAAAATGTCCAATTTCATGAGAGTACTTGGAAATGAAGCAATTCAAGATCCAACAAAAGTAAGAAAGAAAAAATTCAAAATATTGTTATGGAATTAATTTTTGATGATTTTTTTTTTTTTTTGAAAAAAAAAATTAGGCTGAATTAATAGCCAGAGAAGAAGTTCAAAAGAGATTTGAGGAACATATGGCGGCAAACGAAGCCAGAAAGTTAACTCCTGAACAGAAAATAGAAAAGATCAAAAATAAGATGCAAAAAGATGTTTCTGTAAATGGAACCAATGTAGCAGTATTTAGGTATTTTCTTTTCTTTTTCTTTTTTTCTTTTTCTCTTCATTCACTTATTTAGTTATTTTTTCATTGAAACAAAAACAAAAAAATTTTAAAAAAAAGAGTGAAAGATTTATCTCATCCTCAACATAAGTTTAAAGTGGATGCCAATGCACAACAATACTTTTTAACAGGATGTGTGATTTTGTATAAAAATATGAACCTTGTTGTAGTAGAAGGAGGTTTGATTTTTTCTTCTTCTTTGGATTATTATTCGATATATTTAATTTATTTATTTTCAATATAGGTCAAAGAGCAATCAAACGTTATAAGAGATTAATGCTTCATCGCATTAAATGGAATGATGAAGAAGAGGAAGAAAAAGAAGGACAAGATGGAATTTCTAAAGAACCAAATGAATGCCTTTTAGTTTGGGAAGGAGAAACAAAAAAACCAGCATTTAAAACCTTTAGATTTAAACAATGTGCAACAGAATTATTAGTTATTAACTTTTTGGAAAAATTTGGTGTTGCTCAATACTGGGATTTTGCAAAAAACTTCAACCCAGAACACTAAAAACAAAAAACAAAAAACAAAAAAATAAAAATAAAAATAAAAACAATAGAAATTTTGCATTCCTTTCGACCTACTTGTTTGTTTGTTTTGTTTTTGTTTCAAATGTTTGAAACAGTTCTTCAAAACGAAATAAAATAAAAAATGATTTGATTTCCATAAAATAAATTATATTTTATTGTGTTTAAGAAAAATATCTATAGTACAAAAAAAATGTCAAAAATGAATAAATTAATCTAAAAAATTTATGCCATAAGGGCTTCTAGTTTTGCTTGAAGGAAGGTTAAGTCTTCAGCTGAATTATTCCTTGAAATATATCCTGAATCATCCCTTGAATGGGTTTTGACATTTTCAATAAACTTTCCTGATTCTTCTTGCTCTAATTTTTGCCCAATTTGTTTTAAAATAACATTTGCTTGAGTTCCTTTTTGAGATCTTTGAGTTCGAGGGTCAACCCAAGTTGTTTTTTTCTCCTTATGATTAATATAATAAATTAAACCAGCATCTGTTCGTGCTTCTTCCCAACCAGAAGGTAAAGGAGCTGTTATAATAGTTTCACTTATAGATTGAGAATGAAGAGAGTTAACTGTAAGAAGGGTTGGAGAGGCTGAAGGGAGACTGAAAGAACCAACAGAAGAAGAAGGAATAAAAGAGTTATTATGATTTGGAACAGTAAGATAATTTTGAAAACGAGGAGAGATTGGTTTCCGTTCTAAAGAAGGTAAATCATTAACACTTTGACAACGATGCGAAGACATTTCATTATTAACTTGTAATTTAGAAGGCGCTTTATGAAAATCTCCAGTACTAAGACTTCTTAACATTGATTTTTTATCCTTTTCTTTTTCTTTTTCTTTATCCTTTTCCTTTTCTTTATCTTTCCTCTTCCTACTCTTTTTAATTTTTAATTTTCTAGGTGAAGTCGTTGAAGGGGCGGGTGGGTCCCAACTTGTTGTTTGAGTATTATGACTATTTAAAAAAACAATTAAATAATTAGAAAAACAATTAGAAAAAGGGAATAATATAAAATAATAAAGGGAATAAATAAAGTTAAGTTAAAGTAAAAGTAAAAAAAAACTCACTCTATATAGTATAAATAACCTTCAGGTGAGATCCCTCTTTCCCAACCCATAGGCAAGTTTTCATCCTCTAACGCATCCAATTCATATAAATAACTTGAAGTCCTTCTAATAGCTTGAGTTAGTCTAGTATTTCTTTGAGCAGTAAAACTGTCCACATTTTGAAGTGAATTGACTTTCTTTTGTCCAAATATTGTTTTCCTGATCTGCAAGTACAATTTTAAATTATAAACAAAGAGCGCTGTGGCAAGGATAGCAATCCCAAAGAACATGAATGAGAGCGCATAATGGTTTGTGCTTAATTTTGCTAAGTGTGTCAACATATCTATATCTCCTGGCATGTACCGATAAATAATGAAGAGTACAAGGAAGCTTATGGTAACGTATTGAATTTTCATTCAAACAGGATTAGTTTGTCATTCCCATTCAAAGATTAAAAGGAAGATCACTGTTGATTTGCTTTTGATTGCTTTGATATAATAATAATATTATATAATTATTGTAATTAAGAGGATAGTAATAATTATTTATTAATTATTATTTATGCTTTTATTATTTAAAAAAAAATTGTTTATGCTTTGTGATTGAAAAGATCTAATTGTTTTAGATCTAAGATAATTGTTTATGCAGGGATTATAAAAAAATTAAATAGGTCAAAATTTGGAATAAAAATAAAATAAAAATTGGTTATGCAGTTTGATGATCTTTTGAATCTTGTGGCGAAGGAAGGAAGGAAGAAGGAAAAAAACGGTCAAGGACGAAAAAAAAAAAAATTATGCAAAGGGAGATTGAAAAGATATGAAAGATTTAAAAGATGTGGAAAAATAAAGAATTAAAAGGGTCAAAAATGGAGATGATTTAAAGAGATATAAAGAAGAAAAATGAAAGAGATTTTTGATTTTTTAAAAAAAAATTAAAGGTTGCACAAAGCATAAAGCATAAAAAAAAAAAAAAAAATCAAAAAAAAATCAAGTGACTTGAAAAAAAAAAAAAAAAAAAAAAAAAAAAAAAGTTGAAAAAAAAAAAAAAAAAAAAAAAAAAAAAAAAAAACAAAAAAAAAAAAAAAACTTTGCAAAAAAAAAAAAAAAAAAAGAAAAAAAAAAAGGGACCAAATTAAGAAACGCGGGAAAAATTAAACCAATCATCAACCTCCTTTGTATTTATCCTCCAAATCAGAAAGAAAAAAAAAGCGAGAATCCAACCAATAAAAATGCTTCTTTTTTCCTTTTTTTTTCACCCACCAAAATAGAAATCATTGATTCTTTCTTTATTCTTTATGCTTCTTCTTTGTCTTTGAGAGAGATCTACATCTTATGAATACTCCAATGTTATTTTTGAATTGATTTTGTTTTATAAACTATAATAATTAACAAACTTCATGGTTTTTGTTTCTTTCTTTTTTTTCATTTTTATTTATTGTTGAATACGTTATTTAATAACGGAGATTTTTTGAACCAACTCAACCACACATTTTTTTTTTTCTTTTTTCTCAGGGTTGACATTCCTTTTTTATTTATTATTTTATTATAAAAATGTTCATTTTGAACCTTTCAATAATTAACCAACTCCACTTCCCGCAATACACAATAATAAAAAAGTCAACTTGTAAAAATGTCATTGAATCAACAATAATCAATTTATGTTTTATTGCAGTGACTCACTTCATTTATTATTGTTTTTTTTTCTTGAAAGCAAGAAAATAATAACCGAAATAACAGAAAAAAATGATTTTCTTCTGACTTTTTCCACCCCTTTTTGACCCTTCATTTTGGCCTGATTCAGTGATCAAATTGATGACTCGACAATTAATTTTTTTTTTTCCTGGACAGTCGACTGCGATTTTTCATTTTGAACAACTTTAAAAAAAAGAAAAAAAAACATGGTGGAATTCTTAATTTCATGAGAAAAAAAGGATCGATAGACTGATTTGAACATGAGTCAAGGCCAGCTAAAATGCAAATTTGTATGTGTGTGCAACCTGATTTCGTGAAATACACCATTGTATATCACAAAAAAGGTACCAAAAGAAAGAAAATTTAACATCAATAATTAAAAATGATTTTATTTTGAAAATTGGATCACAAATGGATGAGAAATGAGTGAAAGAAGTTTTTCTATTTAATTAGAAAAAGAAAAAAGAAAAAAAGCTTTTTTGTTTTTTCCGCCATTTTTTTATTTTCTTTCATTTTGGTCAAGAACAGATTTTTATTTTATGATTGCAATTGTTGTAAAACAATTGTATTCATAAAATCAAAATAAAATCAAATAATTGAATTCAATAAAATATGAAAAATTGTTTCAAAAGTTTTTTTTTTTGAATGAATAATGGGACAGAATGGAGCATTAAATATACTTGTTAACAGTTCAAAAATGGATATGAGTTATTCAAGTCTAAAAAATTCAAAAGATGTTTAGGTGCTTTAGATGTTTTCGATATTTAAACAACAAAGATTTTGATTGCTATGGACAGAACAACTGAATTACAAATGACCAAATTAGTTTTCCCTTGAAACTATAATGTGAAGAGAAGAAAATTTCAAAAGATTTCAGTGAAAGTTAAAGTCAAGGTTTATTTCTTTTTCTTTTTCTTTTTCTTTTTCTTTTTCTTTTTCTTTTTCTTTTTCTTTTGATTTATATTTCTTTGTTTATTTATTTATTTTTATTGCCCATCAATCTAAATGATTTCAATAAAAAATTTAAGTAATGTTTCAACAATTTTGTTCAACTTGAACTATTGGATTGTATCAGGCTTGAATTGGATCCTTCATCAAAGCAATCGTCAAGGAACCAAATTAAAGATGAACTTAGGAAAATGAACAAGATTTGTTTGAATATCAAGGACATGAAATAAAATAGAGAAGACATTGAACATTTAATTTTTTTTTCATTTTCTTTTTATTTTTATTTTTTATTTTTTTCAAAAAGAAGTATTGATTTGATTCGTTGCAAATCTTTTAACTCTTATACTACCAAGGTCATTGAAACTGTTTAAAAAAAAACTTCAAAAATAATTGAAAAAGATCATGTAGTAGAATTTAATACCATCCAACACCATTAAAATGCCATTGAAATTGTTCAAAAAAAATCAAAAAAAAAAAAATCAAAAAAGAAAAAAAAATCAAAAAAGAAAAAAAAAATCAGAAAAAGAAAAGAAAAAGCAAAAAAGTGAGAAAAAATAAAATAGCATTTTAATGATGTTCAACACCATTTTAACACCATTAAAATGGTAGACAAGAAAATCAGAAAAAAAAAGAAAAAAAAAAAAAAAAAAAAAAAAAAAAAAAAATAAAAAAAAAAAAAAAAAAAA
>ERZ778024.3684-NODE-3684-length-10819-cov-6.699368_pt1 | contig 10819 bp, 9 predicted proteins | sample MGYA00375754_ERZ778024 | MGnify/ENA primary metagenome ERZ778024 (study PRJEB29350, sample SAMN05389827) | bioreactor metagenome | isolation source: Thiocyanate bioreactor | place: South Africa: University of Cape Town | collected 2014-02-18 ... | reverse complement strand
TTCCATGATGATATTCCTTTTGTCCTCCAAAATCAATAATTTGAATATTTGTTTTCCCAATATTAACTCTTCTATCAATTTCAACACATTCCGTTTGAATATCATTTTTAATTGATTCCGCTTCTCGATTTAATCCAAACCATGAAGTTAAAATTGAATCCATATTTTTAATAGTTTGTCTCAATGTTGTTTTTCCAACATGACCATATCCTAATAAATAAACTGAAACTGTGTTGAAATCCAAAGTATTCCTTTTTCGTTTCAATATTTCATTAATTGCATTGATTTGTAATTTTGAGATATTATCTCCATCAAGAAATAAATAAAAGAGAGATGAATTAAATTTCAATGATTCCTCAATGACATTTGCTCCTTTTTTGGTAATTTGGTTCTCTAGTTTTATTTTTTCTCATTTTGAAGCTGCCAAAGAATGGGGAAAAAAAAGAAAAACGAAGTGACCTTACTTTTCAAATCAATTAAAACAATATCTTTGCTTTTCTGAATTAAATCTGAAAGAACTTGCACACTTTTATCACTAATTTTATTTTTTGACATATCTAAATATTGTAGCTGAATTAATTTTGAAAGTGATGAAGGAATCTCTTGTATTTGATTATTTGATAAATCCAAATGAACTAAGTTTTGAAAACTGCCAAAAGATATTGGAATTGAATCAGTATTTGATTTGTTTACAAACAAATGGGTAATTTCATTTTGAGATTTTGCATTTAATGGAAGGAAATAAGTAGGTTTAATTCCAATAAATGTTGATGCTTCTTTGAGAACCTTAATATTTTCTTCGTTCTTTCCAATCTCAATAGAGTCCCTGAAGAGATTATATCCCTCTAAAATTTTATTTACTATTTAATTTTGTTATAGGAATATTTTTTTTTGATTTTTTTTACCATGCAATAAATGTCTTGTTCTTGTTTCATTCGGATTTCTTATAAATGATTCAAGTAGTTCAACAATATCCATTCTCCCTTTTTCTCTTGCGACATCAATTGCACTCTTCCCATCATTGGTTTTAAAATTTAATGTTACTTCTCTTCCACTTGCTAGGATATATTTCACAATTTTAATCTCCTCATAGTAACAAGCAATATAAAAAGGTGTTACTCCATCACTATTTGGTTTATTAATTTCGGTTCTCACATCATTTAATAGTAGTTTCACAATTTCAATATGTCCTTCTCTACAAGCAATATAAAAAGGTGTTTGGTGGCCAATATTATCTTTGTTGATATCAACTCTGTTATGATTTAATAATATTTTCACAATATCAGTCTGTCCATCTTGGCAAGCAACATAAAAAGGTGTTGCCTTATGCTTACTTGCTTTATTTAGATCAACTCGCTGATCATTCAATAATAATTCCATAATTTCAAGATGTTTTTGAAAACACACAATATAAAAAGGTGTTGCTTTATCATTATTTGATTGATTGATATCAATCCAACCAACTGAATTCTCTTTTTTATCGGTACCAACTCTTTGATCATTTAATAGTAATTTCACAATTTCAATATTTCCATTTTGGCAAGCATGATAAAAAGGTGTTACTCCATTAGAATCTGGGTTATTAATTTCGGTTCTCACATCACTTAATAATAATTTCACAACTCCAATCTGTCTATTTAAGCAAGCAATATAAAAAGGTGTTGCTTTATCATTATTTGGTTTATTGATATCAACTCTTTCATCGTTTAATAATAATTTCACAATTTCAATGTATCCTTGATCACAAGCAACCCAAAAAGGTGTACTGCCGGAATTTTCTGCTTTATTAATATCAATTCTTTTATCATTTAATAATAATTTAACAATTTCAATATGCCCATTATGACAAGCAATAAGAAAAGGTGTTTCTCTATAATTTGTTGCTTCATTAATATCAGTTCTTTTATCCCTTAATAATAATTCCACAATTTCAATATATCCTTCTCGACAAGCAATATAAAAAGGTGTTGCTTTATCATTATTTGGTTTATTGATATCAACTCTTAGATCATTTAATAATAATTTCACAATTTCAGTATGTCCTTTATAACAAGCAATCCAAAAAGGTGTTTCATTTCCTCGATACCTATTACCTTTATTGATTTCAATTCTTTCATAATTTAATAATAATTTCACAATTTCAATGTGTCCTTTTTCACAAGCAACAGAAAATGGTGTTTCATCAGCTACGTTCGCTTTATTGATATCAACCATTTTGTCCTTCAATAATAACTTCACAATTTCAATGTGCCCATTATTACAAGCAATAAAAAAGGGAGTCCGATCATTCTGAGTTTGTGTTTTATCAAGTCTTTGATCATTCAATAATAATTTCACAACTTCAATATGTCCATTACAACAAGCAATCCAAAAAGGTGATTCACCAATGCTATTTGATTCATTAATATCACCTTTTTCTTCATTTAATAATAATTTCACAATTTCAATATGTCCATTTTTACAAGCAACAAAAAAAGGTGTTCGACCAATATTCGTTGCTTTGTTGATATCAACCCTTTTATCATTTAGTAAGAGTTTCACAATTTCAATTTTTCCATTTTCACAAGCAATATACAAAGATGTATAACCATAACTATCTTCTTTGTTGGTATTCACTCTTTGGTCATTTAATAATAATTTCACAATATTAATATACCCATTTTTACAAGCAATATGAAAAGGTGTATCACCACTCATCTTTGCCTTATTAATATCAACTCTTTTATTATTTAATAATAATTTCACAACTTCAATATGTCCATTATTACAAGCAATATAAAATGGTGTTTCGCTCATCTTATTTTCTTTTTTGAGATCAACTCTTTCATCATTTAATAATAATTTCACTATCTCAATATATCCTTTAGAGCACGCAGCATAAAATGGTGTTTGATCGTATCTACTCCCTGTTCTATTAATGTCAACTCTTTCATCATTTAATAAGAATTTCACAATTTCAATGTGTCCTTTTTCACAAGCAACATAAAAAGGTGTTACTCCTTCATTATTTGCTTGATTGAAATCAACTCTTTTATCATTTAATAACAATTTCACAATTTCAATATGTCCATCATAACAGGCCATCCAAAAAGAAGCCCAATCATTCTCAGTTCGTGTTTTATCAATTCTATTATCATTTAATAATAATTTCACAATTTCAATATGCCTTTGATAACAAGCAATCAAAAAAGGTGTCCAACCATCATTATTTGGTTTATTGATATCAATTCTATTATCCTTTAATAATAATTTCATAATTTCAATATGCCCTTCTTGACATGCAATAAAAAGGGGTGTGTCACCCTCACTTGCTGCTTTATTGACATCAACTCTTTGATCATTTAATAATAGTTTCACAATTTCAATATGTCCTTTCATACAAGCAATAAAGAAGGGTATATAACCATCATTTGTTGCTTTATTGATATCAACTCTTTGATCATTTAATAATAACTTCACAATTTCAATGTGTCCTTCTCTGCAAACAACATAAAATGGTGTTCGATTATTCTCGCCTGCTTTATTGATATCAACTCTTTTATCATTTAATAATAATTTCACAATTTCAATCTGTCCTTTCCAGCAGGCAATATAAAAAGGTGTTCTTGGATAATAATATTGCAAATTTGTGTCAATTTTTGAGTCTTGAAGTAAAATTTTAACTTCTTCAACCCCCCCTTCTGAACACGCCAGGGAAAGCCGTTTTTCCATTTTTTTCTGTTTGGATTTGAAAATAAAAATAAAAATATCAAATGAGGGTTGGACACCTTTATTATTATTATTCTTATCTGAAGCTTCGACACAATGTATTCTACAGAAATGGTTTTTATTTATTTTTGAAAATCTGTTTGAAAGTGTAACTTCAGGTTTTCATTTAATAATAACTTCCCTGCATTTTGAAAGAATAGATGTTGGACTTAATTGTTGCTTGTTGTTCATGCATTTCTGTGACTCTTTTCCATCCCAATTTCAAAAAAATAATGTTGGCTCACCAAAAAAACATCATGCGAAAGCAGAACAATTTCAAAAAATGTAATGAAGAGATGAAAAATTGAGAAAATTCCGCCATGTTTTTTTCTTTTTTTAAAAAAATGGCGGAAAAAAAAAAAGACCTACAAAAAAAAAAAAACAAAAATAAAAAATCAACTTTATTGACTAATCAAAAACAAAAACAAAAAACAAAAAACAAAAACGAACAAGTAATGTAATGGAGTTTGAAGATAAACTTCCAACTGAACATTAAATTTTTTGAAAGATTTGCTCAAGTGAACGAGTTAATTTTTTACAATACCAGGGAATTGTTTTGATTTAGGTGACGAAGAACCCATTCTTGGCTTGTTTGGAAAGAACAACACAAAGGGAGGAGAAGCATGGACAAAGAAGTTCCAAGTAACTCTGATAACCGAAGAGACCAACCAAAGTCCCCCTGAAGGAAAAGTAAATAATAATTGATAATTTATAAATTGGAGGAGATTCGAAAAAAAAAAAGCAGTTTGAATTACAATTGGAATTTGATTAGCTTTTTAAGAATTTGAACAACAACATCAAGAAAGAAATTCAAAAGAAGCAGAAGAAGATTGAAGGGAAATTATTGTTCTTTGATTCCTTAATTTTTTGGACATTTAGCCCTTTTTGAAAGATAACAAATCAATCATGAAGGAGAAAGAACTGTTCATCGCTTGTGGACTTGAAGGAAAACCAGATGTTGAGAAAGTTAGGGAATTACTGAAGAGAGATGATATAGATTTTAATGAAAGAAGTGTTGAATTTCATCTTGGATTGATGACACCTCTTGAACTTGTTTGTAGAAATGGGTATTTAGAAATTGTTGAATTATTATTAGAGGATCCAAGAGTTCAGGCAAATTCTTCAAATCTGTCTGGAGTCTCACTCTTTTATACAGTTTGCACGATCGGACATTTAGAAATCGTAAAATATATGTTGATGAATGAAAGAATTATTAGCCATTTTAAACAACCAAAAATTATTGGATCAGCATTTATTGATTCATGTACTGATAAACATCTTGATGTTGGAAAATGGATTCTTGCAAGTGGAAGAAATATTCCAAAAGAAAATATTGAATCAACAAAAAACTCACTCGAAAAAAACAAAGATAAAAATGAAAAAGTTGTCAAACTTATTCAATTACTTGAGAAATTTTTATTAGACCCTATTCAAACTAGAAAAGAACTTAGAAAAGAACTTGGTTTACCTGGTTTGATTTTTTTTTTAATTCTTATTCTTATTATTTCTTGATGATTGATGATTTTCTTTGGATTTTAATTCTCAAACAAAATAATAATAAAAATAAAATAGAATATTTTACAACAAAGGAAAAAATATTGATATTCAAAGAAGCAATGTGGCAAAGAGATGAAGAGACAATCTCAAATATGTTAATAAACGATGTGATGAATTTAACGATTCAAAACCTAGCCACAAAATCACCCTATTTAAAATCTTTCAAAAGGATCATTGCAAGTGGAAGAGAAATTGACTTGAAATTTCGAAATATCAAAGAAGCAAACACAAAGGAACATAGAGAAGCTCTTGATTTCCTCGTAGAATTTAGAAAAGACCCTGAAAAATCTCTAATATCATTAAGAAGTGAATTTGATTTGCCAGGTCAGAGTTTTTTTCAAACAATATATAAAGTCAAAATTGAATTAATTTTGTAAAAAAAAAAAAATAATCAACTCAATGAACCAACAATAAAATAAAATTTAGAAAATTTTAACTTGGATGAGATGATGATTTTATATAAAGAAGCAATATTTTTAGGAGCAATTGAAAAACTTGAAAAATTATTCTCAAATCCAATACTTGAGCTATCTGAAATTGAGAAAAAGAATGGATTATTCTTTGCAGCATGTGTTGTTAATAGAATTGATCTTGTTGGTGAATATCTTAAAGATGATCAAATAGATGTTAATTATCAAGGAGAAGAAGGAATGACACCATTTTTTATTGCGTGTTCAAAAGGAAATATTGAAATTGTGATGGAGTTATTAAAACATTCAAGAGTTCAAAAAAATCAAACCAATTTGTTTGAGGAAAGTCCATTTTTTATTGCATGTAAAAACAATCATTTGAATATTGTTATTGAACTTCTCACTAATGATGAAATTGATATTCAAAAACAAAACGATTTTGAGGAAACGGCACTTTTCATTTCATGCTCAGAAGGTCATATTGAAATTGTTCAACTCTTATTAAAGGATAAAAGGATAGATGTCAATAAACCAAACAAAAATGGAGATACACCTTTGATGATTAGTTGGGAGAAAAGGAAATTGGAAGTCACAAAAGAGTTATTGAAATGTCCTGAAGTAAATGTGAATTTAGTTAACAAAGAAAACAAATGCTTTCTTTTTATTGCACAATCAAGTCCTGAAGTTCTTAAACTTTTATTTCAAAATGGAACAGTTAATATTCGTGCAAAATTTCAAGGAAAAACAATTTATGATATAAAGAACAAAGAAGTTATTTCTTTATTAAAAGCTTATGATACAGGTATTTATTTTATTATTTATTTTTATTTTTATTTTATGTTTGATCTCATTTTAAAAAAAAAAAAAAAAAGAGGAGAATCGATGGAAATATATTGAAAGTTGTTTCAGATTTTCATTTGTATGGATTAAAGATGAACTTATTTCAGAAGAACACATCAATCGTCTTGCAAATGCAATCAAAAATGAAATAAATCTGAAGACTATTATGTATGTTCAATTACTTTATTATTTGAAAGAACAAAAGAAAAAAACTTTGATTTTTTTTTTTTTTTTTTTTTTTCATTTCTAGTTTACAAAATACAAGTTTATCTAAAACTGGTGCTTTAACAATCATTCAAGCATTATTATGGAATCTTGAACATTCAAAAGATCATATTGAACACATCCAGTATTTTCTTCTTCTTCATCTTCTTTGAAATCATTTTTCGATTTCTTCTTCTTTCAAATTTGTTTTAATCTTTGCAAATAAAAAATAAAAAAATGATAATAATAATAAATAAATAAATAATAAAAACTTTTTAGAATTGATAATGTGAAGCTTAAACCAAGTGATAAATTACAAATGATTCCAATTGAAATTCAAAATCAAGGATCAAGAGCCATTGTTCAATATATTTTAGATTTAATAAAATCACCAGAATCAAAATCCCTTTATAGAACAAAATTGATGGTAGTAGGATATGAAAATATTGGAAAAACGACAGTGATTGATTGTTTATTCCCTTTAACTGGATGGATGAAAACAAAAAGTGGCATCAAGAAAACAAGTTATTATTTTAGACTAGAAGGAAAACGACTTCGAAGATACAAAGATGACCAAACCTCTGAAGTTGATAAACACTATACCTTGGGTAACAATTGGAAAATTGATGATACCAAGCCATTAGGAATCATATTAAAGTCAACTAATTCCAAATTGAAAGATATTAAACTTTATTTTGAAGATGATAAAAGAAAACAAATATGGTTAGAAAGGATTAAGAAAGTGATCGTGAATACAGCAACTCATGGAATTGATATTAAAACTCATTTATTGGATCATCCAAGTTTATTAAATGAAAAGGAAGATTCAAAATTGGCACTTACAGTTTGGGATTTTGCAGGACAACATGATTATTATAATAATCATCAATATTTCTTATCAACAAGATCAATCTTTTTAGTTCTTTGGAGAATGGATCAAGGAGATGTTGGACTTGAAGGATTAAATTTTTGGTTAAAATCTTTATCAACTCATTTACCAACTTCAAGTGATGGTCCAGATAAAATTTTTTTCTCAATAATTATTGTTGGAACTTTTTTAGATCATTCAAATGTTAAAAAAGATGAAGCAACACTAAGACATAATAAAGCTATGGAGATTGCCAAAGAATATCAATTAGAACATAATATTGGATATGTTGAAGTGAGTTGTGAGACATTAGAGAATATTCAATTTTTAAAAAATACTATTATTGAAACAGCTCTTCAGCATTATTATATGGGAGAAAAAGTAACTAGGAATCACTTAATTATTGAATCAGCAATTAATGAATTGAGAGAAAAACATGAAAGGCTTCCATTAATAGATATTCAAGTTCTTTTAGATTATTGTAGAACCCAATTCAATGTTGAAATGGATTTTGATTTTGTCCAAAGGGCACTTTCTCTTCTTCATAATTGGGGTAGTTGCGTTTATTTTCAAAAACCTCAAGAATTATCAACTAAAATTATTTTGGAACCAAGATTTTTAACCAAAGATGTTCTTGCTCAATTATTTAATCCAAAACTAATTAATTTATTTTGTAAAGATGGAATTTTAAATCATCAAGATTTAAAATTTATTTGGAAGGACTTTATTGATATCTCACCAATTTTAATTCAACTCATGGAAAAATTTGAAGTTTGTTTTGTTTTAAAGAAAAATTTTGTTGTTAGAGATTTAAATCAACTTGGGAGAAGAGAGACTCGCGTTTTTAATGAAAATGATATGGAAGAAGAAGAAGAAGAAGAAGAAGAATATGACCCAGACTTTTGGAAAAGAAGATGTATTATTCCATCATTATTACCAGAAAATGAGCCAACTTCATTATTGAAATATTGGAAAAATGATTTATATGGAAATACTATTGAAATTGAAAGAGTTATTTCTTATAATCTAATCCTTAAAGAAATGATAGGAAGATTAATTACTAGACTTCATTTATTTATTTATCAAGGAATTGTTTGGAGGACCGGACTATTAATTATTAAAAAAAATACATTTGGATTAATTAAAGTCAATTTAGCGACCAATATGTTAACTATAATTATTCGAGGGGAAAAGTTGACTTCATGTCAAGAATTAATGGATATTTTAATTGAAAATATTGAAATTGTTGCTGAAAATTATCAAAGTATGATTTGGAAACAAATGGTTAGATCAAATCATAATGAAAATGGATTCATTTCAATTGAGAGTTGTCAACAAGAGATTGCAAAACAGAAAAGAGATTTAATTTGTCCAATAACAAAACTTCCTTTAAATCCTGAATATTTATTGACGAGAGCAGGATTAAGAGTTGAGAGTCGAATAACAACTGGTTTTTTTTTTTTTTTCTTTTCTGTATTTTATTTTGATTGATATCACTATTCTTTCTTTTTCTCTCCTAACCTCTTTTTTATTTATTCTTTTTCTTCTTCCTAGCTCAAAATTGGCATAATTCAATGGTTGATGATCGATGGGAATTAGTTCCAGGTTTTGCACCTTATCATGATCCATTTTCAAAGTTGACGATAATTAAAGATGGAATTGTCAAACACCCAGAAGAATTTGAGCAATTTCACAAATTTTTAGAATTTTTTGGAGGAGATATTCAATCAATTAAAACTGTTCATGCAATTCATAATCCAAATTTATCAAAATATTTTGAAACTGAAAGGAAAAGGATTGATTTTCTTCATAAAAATTTTCCAAACCAAAGTAAAAAATCTGATTGGAAAGAACTTGAAGGAAAAGAGAAAAGAGAATTTGTACTTCAACAATTATATAATAAGATTTCATCATATAAACCTGATGGTTTATATGATTGGGGACAAGTAACTTTTTTTCTTTTATTTCATTTCTTTTTTCTTTTTCTTTCTTTTTCTTTCTTTTCTCTAAACTAATCTTAAAAAAAAATTTCAAGGCACTTGTCCTTCCAGTCATTCATGGAACTAGTAATAAATCAGCCTGGAAAATTTGTTCTGGAGGATTTGGTGAAAAAGGGAAAACAGATAAAGGATTCTTTGGAAAAGGTTTACTTTTTTAATTTTATTTTTATCACTCAAAAATATTGAAACATTAATAATCATCATAATAAACAGGATTTTATTTTACAACATCATTTGAGTATGCTTCAAAATATGCAAAATTTTCAAAAAAAGCTGATGGAAAAATTTTTGTAATTGCAGTGACCATTGTAGGAAATAGTTATCCAGCAATTGAACCTCCACAATTTACATTGGCAGATGGTATCAATCCAATATTTTCTGAGAAAGATAAAAGAACATTATATGGATTACATTGTAAACAAGGTTATCAATCTCATTTTGCTTTGGGTAACTTTCTTTTCTTTTTTTTTTTTTGCTTTTTTTTTTTGAAATTAAATTTTCTTTTTCACTTTCAATTCTAAATAGTGGATCAACAGCGCCATTATCCATTCCCTGGTGAAATTGGCCTTGATAATTCTTTTGATGAACTTGTTGTCTTTGAAAAAAGTCAAACACTTCCTTTGTATCTTATCGTAAATAATTAAAAATTTTTCAATTTTGACATCAAAACCCAATTTTTTCTTTTTTTTTGACTCAACTTTGATAAAAAATTATCCACAATATTTCGAAAAATATACTATACCATTGAATCTATGCTTTCTTTCGAGATGCTTTCCTTTTCATTGATTTTAAAATTTTTTATCAATGTCTTTTGAAGGTTTTTTTTTTTTTTTTTTTTTTTTTTTTTTTTTTAATTTTTAAAGTTTTTTGGCGGGAAAAAAAAAACAAAAAAGGAAGAAAAAAAAAAAAAATGGCGTCGGATCTTCCCACTCGAGAAGCCAACCTGTTTAAGCAACTTCTGGTTCTTTCTCTCTTAAGATCTTATACCTAATCTCTTTTTATCTTCACTCATTTTTATATTTTATTCGATTTTTTGTTTTTTATTTCTATTTTTCAAAAAGATCTTGGTTTTTAATTTTATTTTTGATGATTTCTTTTTTTTTTTTTTTTTTTTTTTTTTTTTTTTTTACTTTGAAATTTGTTTTTTTGATTTTTTTTTTTATTTTTTTTATTTTTTTTTTTGTTTTTTTTTT
>ERZ778024.3670-NODE-3670-length-10859-cov-6.769437_pt1 | contig 10859 bp, 12 predicted proteins | sample MGYA00375754_ERZ778024 | MGnify/ENA primary metagenome ERZ778024 (study PRJEB29350, sample SAMN05389827) | bioreactor metagenome | isolation source: Thiocyanate bioreactor | place: South Africa: University of Cape Town | collected 2014-02-18 ... | reverse complement strand
AAAAAAAAAAAAAAAAAAAAAAAAAAAAAAAAAAAAAAAAATTAAAAAAGAAAAAAAAAAAAAAAAAAAAAAAAAAAAATCAAAATAAGTAAAAGAAAATAATTTCAAGCGAAAATGGAAAAAAAAAAATTACTTTACAATTTGGATTACAATCATGATTTACAAATCTTGCTGGACCTAAGAATAAACAAGAACAATCTTTCCTTGTTGAAAACATGACACTAAAATCTCTTTTGGCAATATCAGTTAAATGTCTCTCCTCTTGTAAAGTTAAAGTGGCAACATAACCAGAACACATTCTAATTTCATCTCCCATTTTCCATTGTTTTGTTGCACAAACTTTTCCTTCTATTCTATCATGAAAATATCTTGTTGTATGACGAACTTCAAATCCCGCCCAACTAGCAAACATCCCAAGATATCTTTTTAAGTGATCCTATTTTAAAAAAAAAAAAAAAATGAAAAATTGATTATTTTAATCTCTTTTTGAAAAATAAGGGAAAGAGAAAAAAAAGTTGATTTCTTTTTTACTTTAAATCCTGCAATCTGATCTGGCGTTTTCCTAGCTAGATAGCTCTTTGCCCACTCTGCATTTTGAATCAAATACTCTGCATTTGTCTCAATATCTTTTGAAACAATCAACTTCCTTAATGCTTGTATTACTTGAGCTTCATCTACTACCTTACTCCTATAATGTGGGTTCACTTTGACGGTCTCTAGTTCCAAAACTCTGTCTACAATTACATCATTTATTAGGTCGTCATATTCAGAAAGCTGCCTAAAGCTTAGTTCAACACGAGGAAAGCCCATTGAATAGAGAAGCTTCGTATCTCGACTATATCTCTCTTAGAATTCTAATAATAAGTAAATAAGCTTCAAGAAACCTAATAGAAAGAAAAGAAAAAAAAGCATTAAAAATTTTTGTAATAATTAATTTTTCTTTTTTTTTTTTAGAAAAAAAAAAATTATATCCAATATATCAATAAAAATAAAACTATTCTATTTTCCAAATCAAATGTTCATATTAACTATTGATCTAATTTGAATTAGAATTGTGATTAGATGATAAAAAATTTCAGGATATACTCATTATTCAATTTGAGCAAAAGTCGCTTACCTCAATGACTTTTTAGCCCTCCCAAAAAAAGAATGAAATATAATAAAAATACAACAAAATAGATATCATTCACTATTACAAAACATTCAAATCCAACATATTCTCAAATATCAATCAAAAACAAAAAAGAAAATATATATTTCGAATAGGTTTGGATGATCAATATTGATTTTTTTCACAACTCATTTATGGTTTGCAGCAATTAATTAATTTAACAAAAATTCAAACCCAGAAAAAAAAAAACGAAAGGAGATAGCAAAATAATTATAATACTCAATTATAAAGATATTTATGAGATTGAGTTATTTGATTGATTGATTTGATTGAGTTATGAGGTTTTTATAAAGTTTTTATAAGGTTTATTTGGGAATGAATGTGAGTTCGGTTAGGTTTAGGTTTAATTGATAGAAATTCCTATCAGTTCAGTTGGGAGAAAGTCCTTCAACCTGATTTTTTTCTATCTGGGAGTGGTTTTTTTTCTTTTCTTTTTTTTCCCCAAAATACCAAACTTTGAAACAAGACCGAAATAATCAACTCTAGTATAGTTCTTATCTCTTTACTTTCCAACTTTCAAACTAGACTCCAACTTCAATTCTTATAAGCTTATACCAATCACTTCTAAGTGTTGTTTTTTTGAAATTGGGAAATTTTTGGAGATTTTTTGGTTTTTGAGAAGGAAAAGAAATTTCGTGGAATCTCTAAAAAAAAAAAAACAAATCTGAAACAACCAAAGCAATAAATCTTTGTTTCATTGATTGGGAGCCCTGTATCAATGAACTCGTGAATTGAAATCAGAAGATAATATCAAGTTTAAAAAGTATTCAATGAATACAATTTGTATACTTCAAATGATCTTTTTTATAGAAGAAAGATTAACCTTTTGTTGTTGTTTTTTTATTCATGTTTTTTTTTAGTCAGATAATAATCCAGCTTCACTCTTCTTTCTTCCTAGCCTTTTGAAAATTGATAATCTTTGTTTCTCTTCAAGATCATCTCTCTCACCATCTTCAGTTTTTCCTTTTTCTTTCAAAGTACTACTGAGTAGTTGACGAGTTGGTTCATCAAGTACATTTCCTTGAAAACTTTTTTTTTTTTTAAAAAAAAACAAACATCAATTATTTGAAATATTAAGAGAAAGGAAAGAAATAAAATAGAGTACTCTAAAATTCTGAGGGCATCATTCTTTTTAATTGCTTCAACAAATGCAACACCTCCAACATTTCCAATTTGGTTATGTCTTAAACTATTTGAATTTTATTGTTTTAATTAGATTAAATTTCAAAAATATCAGGAGAAAAAAAAAAAAAAAGAACTCAAGTTCTTGAAGGCGTTTGTTAACTTTCAAACAATTAGCAAAAGCAATTGCACCATCATCTTGAGCTTTGTTACCATGCATACTATTTTATTTATTTTTTTGATTTCAAAATAAAGAAGGAAAGGAAAAAAAGTATACATAAGAACATCTAAAGATGCATTCTTTTCTAAGCTTTTAGCAATTGCCTCAACTCCTTTTGGTCCAATAGAATTTCCAGAGATGCTATATAAATTAATAAATATTATATTTTAGTTTTAAAGTTAAAAATTTCATATATCAAAACGTACAATAATTCTTTAAGTGATGTATTATTCGATAATAGCTCGGCAAAAAGGATTGCACCTTCATCTCCTGCACTCACTTCATTTACTCTAGGATAGTTTTTTTCAATTGTAAAAAAGAAAATAAATATAAATAAATAAATAAATAAAAAACAAACCCTAATTTCAATAATGAACCATTCTTTTTGAGTGCATCAACGAGTGATCTGATTGAAGAAATACCAATAATATTACGACTCAAACTAGAGTTATTTTAAATAGAAGAAGAATAAAAACAAAATTAGAAAAGGGAAGGAAAAAGGAAGGAAAAGAAAAGGAAAACAAACTTGAGTGCACGAAGAGCATAATTAGAAGTAATTGCTTGACCTAAAGGTTCACCAATTTTTTGAGTCAATCCATTTGAAGAAAGACTAGATTTGAAATTTTTTTTGTTTTATTTTGTTTGGGGGTAGAAGAATTGAAAAAAAAAAAAAAAAAAAAAAAATACACAAGTTTTTGAAGTGAAGTATTTGGTCCTAAACTTTTCAATAATTGAGAAGCAGCTGAATCTCCAATAACAGATCCATGGAGACTAATTGAACGAAATAAGGCTTAAATAAAATAAAATAAAATAATTGAATCTTATAAATTACTTTAAAACTTGGAGTTTAGAGGCATTAAGACCTTCAGCGATACTGGATCCACCTTTTTCATGGAGTTTAGAACCAGAGAAACTTTTTATTTATTAATTTATTTAATATATTGAATTAAAGATTATTCAAAATAAAATAAAATAAAATAAAATAAATTTACTCCATCTCATGAATAAATTCATTAGTTTTCAAAATTTCTCCAATCATTGGTGAATATTTCTCAGGGATTTCACAATAACTTGCACTAAGATTTTTTTTAAAAAAAATTATCAATTCAATTCAATTTTAATAAACTAGAATTAATGAATAATAATAAAATTTTACTCAATTTTACTCCAATGACTATTCAATTTGATCATATTAAAACAATGTTCAAATTCTTCAGGATCAATATCACGCAAGCTATTATCGTTGATTATTAAAATTAAATTAAATGATTTATAAGGAAATGAAAATTTAAAAAAAACAAACCGAAAGTTAGATGAATTAGGATTGAAAGTATAATGACCTGCAAAAAGTTTCATGAAAAACTCATTCTCTCCTTCTAAATTCCTGATTCTGCTTCGAAGTTTAGAACATAAATTCTCAACATTATCTAATCTTTTGAGCAATGATTCAACATCTAATTCAGCTCCATTAACACTTTGTCTCTTTGAAACCTTTTCTTTCTCTTCAGAGGTATCTTTCTTGTCTTTTTTTGACTTTGATCTCTTGAGTTTATCTTTTTCTGGTGCGTTCTCACTCATGTTTGGAATTCAAACTATTTATTGGACTTGGGTATTCACTAGTAAAAAAAAGAAAAGAAAGTGAGAATTAGAGTTAAACATTAAAGTGAAAGTTAAGTTAACTTGTGTTAAAGTTCAAACTCTTTTGAAAAACAATTGAAAAAAATTTCAAAGTAAATAATTGAAAATTCCTCAAAGGAAGGAAAATGAAAAACGAAAAACGAAAAACAAGTCAAACATTCAAAAAAAAACTGAAGATCTAGCGAACAAAAACAAAACTCAAATTCAAATGAGCTCTAATGAAATTCATTTATCTTCATCTTCATCTTCATAACATTTGAAAACTCTTATTAAACTTATTATAATGTTAAATAGAAAAGTTGTCAAGGGGAAAGAAAAAAAAAAATTTCTTTTGTTTTTTTGTTTTTCTCAAACAAGTTTACAACAAAACTTGTTAATTTCAGTTCAATTCAAACTTTTTTTTTTTTTTGCACAATTCGAATTCAATTCTAATTGAAATCTTATTCAAGTATGAATTAATTAATTAATGAAAAAGATAAAAGAGAATGAGTTTTCACAACGAGTTGTTTCAAAAATAAATAATCGATTTTTTTTTTTTCTTTTTGATTTTTTTTTTCTTTCGATTGCTTTCCCCTATTTATACCAAAGTTCCCATTTCTAGAATCTCAACCTGTTTCTTCATCTTCTCTCTTTGTCTCTCTTTGCCTTTCTTTACTTTACTTCTATAACTCCCTCATCCATTCAATTCATTCTGGAATCTAAAATGCCTTCACCTTCTTTCTTTCTTTTATGTCACTTGATTTCTAAAAAATTTGACACGTGAATGACTAAAAGAATAGGAATAGTATTTAGAAGAGATCCAGATACAAAGTTGATACAAAGAAATGAGGAAATGAAAATGAAATCAGTGTAACGCGATGAAAAAGAAAAAAATTAAAGATTTTATAAACAAGATATTTACATCAAAGAACAAGAAGAGTCTTTTTGATTATTAGCAACTGCTTGAGGAGGTAGATTTCTGTTGGGTTGAGAATTATTATTCTGTCTTTGTTGTTGTTGCTGATAGTGTTGTTGTTGTTGTTGGTTTTGATGTTGTTGTCGTTGTTGAAAGTTTTGGCTTTGAGTTTGATTTTGGTTGTTTCTTTGTCTCTGAACATTATCTTGAAGATTAAAACTCTCTTGAAGTCTTCGAGCCATTTCTTTATCTTCCTCTTCTTGTAGAATTTTGAGAGCTAATGCCATACTATGAATAAAAAAAAATTGTGTGAATTTCTTTTTGATTTTTTTTTTTTTAAAAAAAAGAAAGAATTACTCTTCATCCATTTCTGGGTTTAATGTAGATCCATGTTCTTGAGGTTGAATTGGAAGTCTTAAAGGTTCAGGCTTTTTTTTTTCAAAAGGACTTTGTTAGATTGAAACATTTTTTTTTTAAAAAAAAAAAACCTTAGGAACATAATTAGTAAATTCAGAAGTCACAAATGTATTATCTCCTTGAACAGTAGATAAAACTTCCCAAACAGCACTTTCATTTTTAAATCCTTGATCAGTCAATAAGAGGAATATTTCATGTTCTCTCTTATATAATGTAGAAAAATGATTGTTTCTGAAAAATACAACAATTTCATTATCTTTTAAAGTATGATGAAGCTCCATAATTCCTTGATATGTAAGTTGACTTGCAGTTTCTTGAAGAAAATGTTCCCCAACTAATCCTAAGAAGAAGAAGAAGAAAATGAGTTTCAATAAATAAATAATTGATTGTAATTCAAAGGGGGAAAAGAATTACCTTCATGGAAAATCTTGGTATTCTCATCATCACTTAACTTTGGATCTGGAGTTTTACTATTGATAATCTGAAGAGAAAAAAAAGAAAGAAAAAAGTTCAAAATTATTAAGAAGAAGGAAAAAAGAATTGTTTTTTGTTTTTTTAAAAAAATAAAATAAATAAAAATAAGAAATAAAAAAAAACCTTTTCAACAAGTTGATTGTAACGAGTTGAACAAAGGAATTCATATCCATCTTGATTTGCTGGATCTGCAAGCCAACCATGGACGAGTTTAATATCTAATAAATCAAAAATTAAACAATCTGGAGAGTATTCAAAATCAGTTGGTCTATTAATGTTTATTTCATTTTATTTTTTGAAAAAAAAGTTAAAAAAGATAAAAGAAAAAAAGAAAAAAATGGAAAAAAAAGAAAAAATGAAAACCTTGAAAATCCAACATTCACATCTAATCCTGTTTGTAATTTTTGCATAATTGAAATGGCATCACCTAAATTTTGTTGATGATTGAGACGAACTTCATCAGAGGCATTATTTGGAAGTGACTTTAGAATTAAATCTCCAATAAGTGAAACTAAATGTTCATAGGTAACAACTGTGAGATGTGTATGAATGGTAATATCTCCACGTAAAAGAAGACAATTGCCTATAAAAATTTTTTTTAATTTGATAAACAAAAAAGAATGTGATTCAAAAAAAAAAAATTACAAATTGCTAAAAGTGGACAAGGCCCATTATTATTTTGAGTGATAATTTTCAAAGGTTTTGATTTCCATTGAATTGTTTTAAGTTGATATGAAGTATCAGGTTGATTTTGAGAACTACTTGAAGCTTGAGAAGAGTTGGCATTTTGTTGAGAGGAATCAATATTGGAATTAGAACCAGAATTGAGATTGGTATTTGAATTAGAATTTGAATGAGAATTGGAATCAGGAGCTCCAGCTCCACTAAAGTCAGGTTGATTAGAATCAGAATTCATCTCTGAGTTAATAGAATGAACAGTTTGTTCTTCAGAGATATTAACTTGGTTTTGAAACTGGTCTGAAAGTAAATTTATATTGGCATCAGTGCCAAGATTGCCTTCGCCTCCCATAACTTCTTTTTTTTTTCTGTTTTTCTTTCAAATATTTCTTTGGTTTATATTTATTTTTAAAAAATAAATACAATTAACAAAAGTAATTATAAAAAAACAATTATAACACTACTGAACAAAGTTCATGAAATTAATTAATTGAAAGAAACTAAATTTATGAAAAGTGAAACTTTTGTTTTTGTTTTGTAAGAAAGTAATGAAAACAGGGGAAATAAATAAAATTTGGAATTGCAAAAATAAAACTAATAATGAAATAAAAATTAGCACAAACAAAAATTAAGAATTGAAAAATAAAAATAAATCAGAGAATAAAGAATAATTAAGGAATTGAATGATAAGAATTGTATTGAATTTGGAGAGAAGGAGGAGTTTTTATAATTAAAATTATCAAAGACCAAAAAGAATCAGAAAAAAAATGGCGGAAAATCAAAAAAAAAAAAAAAGAGAAATGAACCAAAATAAAATCAAAACTTACATGATCATGATTCATTGAAAATGATCCTTTTACTCTTAAAAATCTCACATTTCCTTTAATTTTGTAAAGAAGAATAACTCAAGGTCTTTTTCTTGGAGCTGCTAAAAGTTTGAAGGTTACAAATTTTGAGGAAAAAAAATTTTTTTGAACTTTTTGTTTTGTTTCACTTTTCCACCTTTTTATTAATTAATTTGACTCTAAAAAGTGGAAAAGTGAAAAATAAAATGTTTTCGGATTCTTTTAATTTTCTTACTTATCAAACCTCAATTCTGACGAAGGTCCAGTTAGGAATAGTATATAAACCAACACAAGAAGAAATGAAAAATCAACTTTATAACTTGAGAAATACAAGCAAATGGAAAAAGAGCTTTTGGAAGCTTGTGAAGATGGAGATGTTGAAGAAGTTCGAAGATTACTTAAAAACATAAATGGGAAAGACTTTGATATCGAAACACCACTTTATATTGCTTGTGAAAATGGACATACAGACGTTGTGAAATTATTGTTAAGTGATAAAAGAATTGGGATTAAGAAAGCAAATAAGAATGAGGAAGTAAAAGTTGATGGTAAATTTTATTCATTTTTTTCCTTTGGAATCTTTAATTTCTCTTTCCTTTTATTTAGATCTCACTTCGGATTTGTCTGTATCATCATCAAACCCAAGTGTATTTTTAACACATACATGGGTGAAAGATGAATTAAATCGAGATAATCATGCACGAGTTGGAACTGTAAACAAATTATTAAAAGCTCAAGGATTTCAAACCTGGTTTGATGAAGATAAAATGGTTGGACATATTGATATTCCAATGGCCCAAGGAATTGATGATAGTGATGTTATTTTAGTTTTTATTACCAAAGTTTATATGGAAAAAGTTGCATCTCAAAGACCTGATAATTGTAAAGCTGAATTTACTTATGCAACCAATAGAAACAAGAAAATGATTCCAATTGTCATGGAACCAAGTATGAGAGATACAAAACAATGGAATGGTCCTATTGGATTAAGATTAAGTGGTGATTTATATGTTGATATGAGTGAAACTGGTTCAGAAAAAGATATCTCAGCTTTAGTTCAACATTTGAAAAAGACTTGGTCAGGATCAAATTTGAATTTAAATTTAAAATTAAAATTAAATGATACAAGAACTGATATCAATAAAGGAAATACATCAAATAAAGATGAAAGTGAAACCTCTTTTTTTATTGCTTGTGAAAATGGACATATGGATATTGTGAAATTATTATTAAATGATAAAAGAATTGATATCAATACAGTAAATAAAAAAGATCAAACACCATTTTATATTGCTTGTGAAAATGGACATATTGAAATTATAGAATTATTATTAAATGATAAAAGGGTTGATAAAACACAAACTCAAAATGACTATTGGGCTACTTTTTGGATGGCTTGTTATAGTGGACAAATAAAAGTCGTGGGATCATTATTAAATGATGAAAGAATTGATATCAATAAATCAAATTTATGGAATGAAACACCTTTTTATGTTACTTGTCAACAAGGACAAATTGAAATTGTGAAATTATTATTAAATGATAAAAGAGTTGATATCAATAAAGCAAATAAGAATGAAGCAACACCATTTTCTGTTGCTTGTGAAAAAGGATATATTGAAATTGTGGAGTTATTATTAAATGATAAAAGAGTTGATATTAATAAACCAAATGATAGTGGTAATACACCTCTTTATATTGTTTGTGAAAATGGATATATTGATATTGCAAAATTATTATTAAATGATAAAAGAATTGATAAAACACAAACTCAAAATGACTATTGGGCTACTTTTTGGATAGCTTGTTATAGTGGACAAATAAAAGTCGTGGAATCGTTATTAAATGATGAGAGGATTGATATAAACAAAACAAATCGGAGGAATAAAACTCCTTTTTTTATTGCTTGTGAAAATGGACATATTGAGATTGTGGAATTATTATTAAATGATGAAAATGTTATTACTGATAAAGCGGATGACAATGACCAAACACCTTTTTGGATTGCCTGTGAAAAAGGAGATGTCAGTATTGTGAAATTATTATTAAATGATGAGAGAGTTGATCTTAATAAAGTTAATAAGGACGAAACAACACCTTTTTGGATTGCTTGTGAAAATGGACATATTGAAATTGTGGAATTATTATTAAATGATAATAGTGTTGATATTAACAAGGGAAATAAGAATGACGCAACACCTTTTTATATTGCTTGTGGAAAAGGATATATTGAAATTGTGAAATTATTATTAAATGACAATAGGGTTGATATCAATAGTGAAACCAATAATGGGGGCTTTACACCATTTTATATTGCTTGTGACAATGGGCATATTGAAATTGTGAAGTTATTATTGAATGATAATAGAGTTAATGTCAATAAAGCAAGAAATGATGATGGCCAAACACCTTTTTATATTGCTTGTGGAAATGGACATATTGAAATTGTGAAGTTATTATTAAATGATCAAAGGATTGATCTCAATAAACCTGAAAGTCAAGGTGGAACACCTTTTTATATTGCATGTCAAAATGGTCATTTAGAAATTGTGAAATTGTTATTAAATGATAAAAGAGTTGGTATCAATACAGAAAAAAATAGTGGTGAAACACCTTTTTATATTGCATGTGAAAAAGGAAAGATTGAAGTTGTGAAGTCGTTATTAAATGATAAAAGAATTTCAATAAAGAAGAGAACTAAGTTTGGAAAAATTGCAATTGAGATCGCAAAAGAAAAGAAACACTCAAACATTGTGAAACTAATGAAAGAATTTGACACAGGTAATTTCCTAAATTAACATGAGTTATAGAACAATGACAATGATAATAAAAATCAAATAGAACAAAGATATAGAGAATATTTAGAAATATTTCAAAGTTTAATCCATATTGAAAGTGAATCCATCAACAAACGTGATTTTCTTGTTTTAAATGAACATTTGAAAAATAATAACAATGTCAAAGAATTAAGGTATGATGATCGTTTTTTTTTTTCACAAAATTCTAAGTTGTTAAATTTCGAAAATTTCAAATTAAAATAGGTTAATAAATTGCGAGTTGACATCTTCTAATACCCTCGAAATCTTGAAAACTTTAATTTGGAAATATGAAAATTTACAATTAAGCAATCTACAAACTATTGAGTATTTTATTAATTCTTTTTAAAAAAATTGTTGTATTCAAATTTATAATAAAATCATGTTAATAAATAATTAAATAGAATTGATGATATTAAATTGACATCAACAGAAGGATTAGAAATAATACCAATTGAAATTAGAAATCAAGGAACAAAATCAATTGTTCAATATATTTTAGATTTATGTAAATCTCCAAACTCAAAACCACTTTATCGAACAAAATTAATGGTTGTTGGTTTTGAAAATGTTGGGAAAACTA
>ERZ778024.3668-NODE-3668-length-10866-cov-56.572565_pt1 | contig 10866 bp, 7 predicted proteins | sample MGYA00375754_ERZ778024 | MGnify/ENA primary metagenome ERZ778024 (study PRJEB29350, sample SAMN05389827) | bioreactor metagenome | isolation source: Thiocyanate bioreactor | place: South Africa: University of Cape Town | collected 2014-02-18 ... | reverse complement strand
TGATGACTACCGGCAAAAAAACTGCCCTCCCCTTTCTTGTTAAATATTTATTCAGGAAAGGAAAGCTATTATTCAAGCATGTTTTGTGAAGATACATCAAATTTTATCGAAAGAAGGCGGGAAAATGCGCTTAAATCACGTTTTTTCTTTTTCTGAATTAACTTTAAGCGTTCACATGCAAACAAAAAACGAAAAACACGTTCATATGGACAAGTTTTAAGGAAAACATTCGAGAGTTTCTTATGAGTAATATCCAAACTTTCTCGAATGCATTAAGCCCCTTTTCGTCAAGCAACTGGTCCATCGAATCTGAATGCTATTCGGTAATTAGAAGATTGAACATGTCCTTCATCTTCGCATTTGAAAAAGATTTCAGTTCGAAATTTAGTCTATATCTGTTTTAGATCCTCTCTGATTCGAATAGATTTACAGTCGTCTAATGAAATCCTTTGGCAGAGATCGAAACCATTGACATCATTTGTACTCAAAATTTGATTTTTCTGTCTTAAGTCATTTGATGAGACTGTCTGAGTGACAATGGAAACACGTTTATTTGTAGTTGACCAAGTAAATGAATGAATTTCTTCATTTTCTGCAATTTCTAAAGGATAGAGCTGATTGTCCATGCTTAGGTTTTAAAACAATCAATAAATAATCAGTATAATTAAAAAATTCTTCTAACGTCAATTTTGTCAGTATTTATCCATTGATTTCAGCAAAGAACAAGAAAAGAATTTTTTATTTACAAAAAGATTTCTGATTAAGTCGGTATCTAACCGAGTGAAATAGGACCCATCGGATGAATTTCATTGGGTTTTCGAAAGCAACGCGATAGACAACGAAAAACAATTTTACGAAAACGTGCTGACGCGATTAAATAAACATAAAAACTTCCCTAAAACAATCCGACATTCAATTAATTTCGACATACAAGTTTAAACTTACACCGAAATTGAACAGACTGACGAGACTCGTAATTGTTAAAAACAGAAAATCTCCATCGAGTTGCTCAACAGTTTTAATTCGGTTGAATGTAATGAGTAGATACGTATTATAAACTCCATAAGGAATTGTTGCTACGATAACAAGAATTAATTGTAAACAAATCATCGTTATAAATTGACGATCAGAACCAATCATTTGACCGTTATCTGTTAGTCTTTTCATATTTCTATATCCGAGATAACCAAATGTTGCCAATGTCAACGTTGGAATCGCCATTAGAACAACAAAAAAATGAATTGACGACCAATAAATCAATAAATTTTGATTCGTAATCACACATCGATTCATTTGAATTCGATTGTAAAACAAAAACGGTAAACTATGCAAATGCCAGAAAACGACACAGCAAACAACCATTCGATGAGCTATTTTCATGCTACTCCATTGTCTCACTCGAGCATTTCTCGATGTAATTAAAAATTGATCAATTGCAGCTAATGATTGACATGTTAATGCCAATGGTGGATAGGTTCCAATTAGAAATTGTCGAGTTTTACACCAAATGATTGATGTTTGTGTTGAATCAATGTTAAATGAAATACTGAGAATTCGTGTTGTCATTGCGCAAGATAAATGAACGAGATTCGAAATAACTGAAATGAGAAGATAGAATGCCGATGGACTTCGACGATAACTACGAACACTGAGAAATATGTAAATGTTCAAGAAATTGCCGATTAAACCGAAAATTAACGCTGGAATACCGAAGATTTCTGCGTAGTAGACAGCAATAGATCGTGGATTAGACATCGAACGACTTTTTCTTTTTCTTTGCAAAAACGGATGATAAAAAAGAACAAATGGTTCATTGTATAATTAAATCGAAGCAATTTTCTTTTTTATCTCACGCTCTGTAATCATCATCGTTATTTTCAAAGATAACGATTCGAACTAAATTGACTCATGTTGATATGATAACACACCGAATATATAAAAACTGATATTTTTCTTTGCATGAATATTTCGAATTGAAACAACAACAACAAAACCAAAAATGTTTATCGTCCCGGTGAATTTCAATTCAGTTTACATATCCATGGTGCAAAGTAAATGGCAATGAGATTGTAATCTAGTTGATTTATTTTGTTTTTTAGCTGAATGTTGTAAATATGAATTCGATACAACATATCCAGCTCATTTGAATGGAATCATAAGTCAAGGAGAATTCGTTCAATCGATCGAGAAAATCAATCGAACGTTTGCATCAGGCAGAAAACTTGTCTTCTTGCCTTTCTTTGCTTTTCTCGCTTTGATTGTCATCATGGTTATTGTCATTCCGGTTACAGCGACATCGAGTATCGATGGTAGTTTTTCTTCGGTTCCTATTACTATGGGTGCTTTTTTCGGAGTATTTTTCTTAATGATGATATTACTCATCGTTTTGAGTTTCCGACGAGTCGGTCAATTACGACAGGCAGTAGCTGAAGAATCGGCGAAATATTCGTCGAGACCAACGCCGTGCAGTTGGAGATTGGAAACAACGAGATTTTTTACGGGAGGCTATGGAAATAATACGACAGCGACGACTTATCATGTAAAATGAATTCATTCTTTTTGAATTCTTATTGAAATTCTATGTGAATATTTTAGATTATTATCGATGTTGGCCGACCAACGACAGGTGCTGCTTATGGTAGTGAAACACCTTATGTTGTCGGAGGGCAAAGTGCCTATGCTCCTCCGCCATATCAAGTAGCAGCGAATCCAGCTTGCACACAATGTGGTGCAATACGTACCGACGCAGCGGCGAGATTTTGTTCTTCATGTGGACAAGCGTTTAAATAATAAAAATCTATTTGTTTTTTTTTCTCTTTAAAATAAATTCGCTTCAAGAAGCAAGATGATAATTTGAGTCATATGATAAGATTGTGAAATGAAATAGAAAAGATATATATCTCTCGCTTGGCTTTTGCTTCTTACCGTTTTAACGAGTATTTTGATTGCTATCGATGAGATATCTACGGCTAGAAACCATCAGAATTTAGTTGTTGTTGGTTTAATGTTACTTCTTAGTGCCATAGTTTGGATGGTTGTTCTTAGAATTCGACGAGTAGCTCTATTACGAAAAGCTGTGACTGAAGAATCTGAAAAATATTCATCACGATTACCAACACCATGTAGTTGGAGATTACAAAAACTTTGTGTAAGGATTATTTAACTTTTTCTTCTTGATCTATTATAAAAATCATTAATAGGAGGAAGGCGTTCTAAGGACCAATTGATAATATCAGCTTCTGTTTTTTAAAGATTTTTATTTTAAATCTCAACACAGTATGATTCATCGCACACATAAATAAACATGTTCGCCAGGTCACATAAAGAGATAAAAACATAAAGAACGACTTCGAACTCAAATAAACAATAAACAATTTTTTTTATTACGAAGAAGAAAGTTCGCTATGAATCGTTTTGGTGATATTGATTGTTCATTCAAAAGACTTCCACCGGTTTATGGTTTTCATAGTGAAGATCTTGTTTCTCTTGAAGAAGCTCTTCAACCAATTGAATCACAGATCAAAGAATTATCTCGTTATGTGAAAACAGCCAAAAAATATTGTAATTATCCGAATAAACATGGTTTATCAAAAGATCAATCGGCAACGATCTATATTTATACAATGGAATGGGGAGAAACAAGTCTTTATCGAGTTTTAAATCAAGCATTGAGATCAGAAAATCGACAGGCTTTGAAAATTTGGTTTCCTTATTTAAAATTATTCGATACAGCTTTAGATCTTTTGCCAACTGTAAAAGAACCGGTTTGGAGAGGTATTCCACTTGATATTGGCAAAAGCTTTACTAGAAATCAAATGTTTACCTGGTGGTCTGTCAGTTCTTGCTCGTCTTCAGTCAACGTTATTGAACAATTTCTCCAAGATGCAACGAGTTCCACATTATTTTTAATCGAAGTTGTCAATGGAAAAAATGTATCAGGGTATACACACTATGAAACAGAAGATGAAGTTATCTTGAAATTTGGAACAGAATTTCGAGTTAAAGCTGATCCTTTGAAACGGCCAGATGGTTCACATACAGTTCATTTAATTGAAATTCAAAATGATGATCTACGACCACCAACAACAACGAAGAACGTAAATACCGATGCAATCGTATTACAAATGAGAAATCTAATGAAAGAAATGGATAAATTACAAGAATTCACAACTCCTCGTTATTTTTTTCTTCTTCCAGCTAAAGATTATGATTTCAAAATCATTAATGATCATCATCGAAATTTATTTAATTTACATTTTAAACTTTATTTTCTTTGTGAATGTTCAAATGATCCAAAAGAATTACACGTAGCGTCTTCTGATGGTTATTCAATCAGAAAATTAAAAGAATTTTTGATGAGATTTGGTCAATATTTACAAATAACATTGAATCTTGTTAAAGTGTTAGTTTCAATCGGAAGATTCGTTCTACCAGAACAAACACACTTATCGACGAATCATTTTGAGAATATTCATCAGAAAATTAATTTTGCTCAACAATTTCTCGATAAACCAGAAACTAAACTGATTTATAAAAACTTTTCATCGAATGAAAATGATAAATTACGAATTCCTCGCATAACAAATACACATTTCGAAGAACTTTCAAATTATTTAGAACGACATGATTCAGGACAATTTTTAGGTAATTTATATCGTGTAATTACTGAGAATGAACGATGTCGTTGGTTTTGTCAACAACATTATGATATCATTAGTCATCAAAGAAATAATGATTTTATGAAACAAACTAAAACTGTTGGTGGTACATTTGATCACGAAAAGAAAGAATTGAATATTAATCAAATGAAATTTACAAATGAACATGTTAAACTACTTTCGAAAATTTTAAAAAACGGTTTTATTGTTTCGAAATTGGTGATGGATAATTGTTCCATTTATGAATATGATTTCGATGAATTAATTGATAGTATTATTAATCGATCATCAATCCAGTATTTACAACTTAAGAATTTCAATATTTTAAATTATTTCGGATTTTCGAAATACTTTTGTAATTATGCAGTAATTAACTTTTCTAATTATTTGTTAAAAAGTTATTTTGCTGATCGATATCAGTATGCAAATGTGCAGATATTTGAGAAAATCTTGTCTCAAAATAAAATCCATCGAACATTAGAAATTTCAACTTGTGATTTTCTTCAATTCGAAATACAATTACAACGATTTCTCGATAGAAATACGATGATCACTGAACTAATTGTCAATCATGCGAATAACATCGAAATATTAAATTCAATATTTCAAATTAAAATCAATAAATTAGAACGATTGAAGTTGAATTCTTCGTTAGGATTACCAACAGTTGCAAATCATTTTTGTCAATTATTAAAATCGAATCAAACTTTAATTGAACTTAATCTTATTGATTCAACAGTTTTGTCTAATGCAGATTTTCTTGAAAATCTTTTTCAAATTTTAAAACAACATAAATCGATTAAACAACTTCATTTACATATTTCTTCGATTGAAAATTCAGATAAAAAAGAAAATTTACTAATAAATTATTTACAAAGCAGCAGATCTCTTAGTCATTTACGTTTATCGAAATCTAGGATTTCTGCTCAACTTATTCGACAATTCGTTGATTCAATCGAAAAACATCATTCACTTATTCATTTAGAATTTCATCAATGTCAATTCAATGAAAATGATGTTCAACAATTAAAAATATTAGAAAATCAAGGAAATTTACTTTATCTTCTTATTTCACAAGAAATGCATCAATTGAAATCTAATGTGATGAAATGGAAAATCGATGGTGAAACAATTGCTGGTAAAAATGGTTATGGAGACAAATCCAATCAACTTTGGTATCCTTTTGGAATTTATGTCGATAATGAAGAACAATGCATTTATATTGCTGATTGTGAAAATCATCGTATTGTTAAATGTAAATTAGATGATGAAAATAGTAATGGAAAAATTGTTGCAGGAGAAAATGGTAAAGGTTATCAAATTGATCAATTGAATTGTCCAACTGACGTGATTTTGGATGAAAAGAAGAAATCTTTGATTATTTCTGATCGAGACAATAGCAGAGTTGTTCGATGGTCATTAGAAAATCGAAATGGTGATAAAGAAATTCTCATTGAGAACATTTCATGTTGGGGATTAATGATGAATGAAAATGGAGATTTGTTTGTTTCGGATCAAAAGAATCATGCAGTGAAACGATGGAGAAAAGGTGAGATAGGAGGAAAAGGAGAAGGAATAATTGTTGCAGGTGGAAATGGTTGGGGGAATAAACTCAATCAATTGCAACGCCCGACATATATATTCATTGATGGAGAAGAAACAGTTTATGTCTCAGATTTCGAGAATCATCGTGTAATGAAATGGTTGAAAGGTGCAAGTGAAGGTATTATTGTTGCTGGTGGACATGGAAGAGGAAATAGTTTAACACAATTAAATGGTCCAGAAGGATTGATTGCGAATGAAGTTGGCGATGTTTATGTAGTTGATAGTAATAATCATCGAATAATGTGTTGGTCATTGGGATCAAAAGAAGGTCGTGTTGTTGTTGGTGGTGGAAAGGGTCAAGGAAAAGGATCAGATCACTTAAATCATCCAAGAGGTTTATCATTTGATGTTGAAAATAATCTTTATGTTGTCGATTGTGATAATCATCGAATTCAACGATTTCATGTTGATCGATAAAAATGTAAAATAAAACGGTGTATAAATAAAATGTTCTCTCTCTCACCCTCAACGACCACTATGATTCAAAATTTAACACGGTTTACTTTCCATTTTTATCTGTCATTGTGCGCCTTATCTAATCAAACACTAGAAAAACAAAATTTTATGAATTTGCAATGCGCAATAAATCTTTTTTTTTTCGTTTTTCAGGCGCACCATAAAGTATGGTTATAGAAGAAGTTTTTTATACGTTGCACATTCATGATTTGAGGGTAATGTGAAATATTAACAAAAACATCAAATGTTTTGGTGAAACTTCAATTTTTAAATGATGATAGTGAGAGAGAAACTTATCATTTATTGTTTTTTATTTTCTCTATTCTATCCTTTCTGTTTTCCAATATTCTTCATTTATATATTAGAATTTTTCTAGTTAAGATGAAAAGAGTAATAATAATAATAATGAGTTTTTGTTGATTTAGAATTGAAATCTGATATGATGAAATGGAAAGTAGATGGTGAAACTATTGCTGGTGGAAATGGAGGAGGATGTAATTTAAATCAACTTTACTGTCCTGAAGGGATCTATATCGATGATGAAGAACAATGTATCTATATTGCTGATTGGGGAAATCATCGTATTGTTAAATGTAAATTAGATGGTGGAACTGATGATGCACAAATTGTTGCTGGAGGAAATGGTGAAGGAAATCGAATTGATCAATTGTGCAGACCAACTGCTGTGATTGTTGATAAAAATAATAAATCTTTGATTATTTCTGATCAAGGAAATAGAAGAGTTGTTCGATGGTCATTAGAAAATCCAAGTGGTGATAAAGAAATTCTCATTAAGAACATTTATAGTTGTGGATTAATGATGAATGACAATGGGGATTTATTTGTTTCTGATTGGAGGAATCATGCAGTGAAACGATGGAGAAAAGGTGAAATAGGACAAGAAGGAACAATTGTTGCAGGTGGAAATGGTACAGGAAATCAACTCAATCAATTGCATACTCCGACATATATATTCATTGATGAAAAAGAAACCGTGTATGTTTCAGATAGAGATAATCATCGTGTAATGAAATGGTTGAAAGATGCAAATGAAGGTATTATTGTTGCTGGTGGGCAAGGAACAGAGAATAGTTTAAAAGAATTGAATCATCCTTATGGATTACTAGTGAATGAAGTTGGTGATATTTATGTGGCTGATTGGGGTAAGAATCGAATAATGTGTTGGCCGTTGGGATCAGAAGAAGGTCGTGTTATTCTTAGTGGATATGATGAAGAAAAAGGATCAAATCGATTCTATATGCCAATATATTTATCACTGGATGTGAAAAAAAATCTTTATGTTGCCGATCATCAGAATCATCGAATTCAACGATTTCGTGTTGATTGATAAAAGTCAATACAATAAAATATGAAAAATGAATGTAAAAATAACCTTCTATTTTGTTTTTACATATTCAAGATCCTTTTTCCATTGCATCAAATTACGATGATTTGCTGGTAACGATTGTCGTGCAATTTGTACAGCACGTTCACAAAATGACTGTGCTTCGGAGTAATTGCCCTGTATGACATAAACGATGCCAATACTGTTGTAGCACATGGCAAAACTCGGATGAATCGAAGGAAGAGATTGTCGTCAAATATCAAATGCTTTTGAATAGTCCTTTACATTTCTATGAATAACTGTATTCGTTATGAATAATATATTTTCTCACTGTAACAACTGCTTACTCGTGAAGAACTCGTAATTCCGAGTTAGAAAACTTGTTTTTTGCTAGTTAATAATGGATATTTATTTCGTGAGCAGTCCAAGAAAAGAAAATTGAGTCCAGAGAAGAGTTCGGCTTTTCAACTAATAAAAGAATTTCAAAACTTATGATTGCGACATTTGAAATTAGGAGACTCAGTGTTACACGTATACACAGTTTTAATTTCGAAGTGGAAAAAAGACATTTCGTGATACACCGTGGGTGATCCCAGACATGAAAATCTCTATAGTCGATTTTCGAGGAAAAAGACGAAAAATGGCCTTATCCACCCATATTTTTTCTTCCAGTGTTCCTGAAATCTGAACCTGTAAGTAAAGTGGGATTCCAAGCAATCGCGACGGTATCACGAAATACAATGTATTCACGATAATGAAAAAAAGGCCGTTGTAAATCTAGTTGGAGAATATTTATTTTAATATTCATTGTTCGAGGAAATTAAAAAGTAGTAATACAAGAAAATTGAAAACTAATAGTGATAATTATAAAAAAAATTAGTAAAAGAATAATTTGATAAATTAAAAAAGTGCTTTCATGCGTTGCAATGTTTCTCTGGCATTTTGAACCTGTTTTTGCCTGTTACTTTTGTCATTTTTGGTATCATTTATTTGTCGATCGATCGCACTTATTTCTTCTTTTAAAATCTGAATTTTCTTGTTGCTGTCAGCTACAACTGCTGACATCTGGTCAGCGATTGGTCTCATCATAAACGAACGTGCTACAGTTTGAAAATCTTTAGCTTGGTTTTGACGCGATCGAAGATCTTTTTCAACGGCATCACGACGTTTCTGTAATTCGTTGAGCATCTTTTCAACGGCACTCTCACTACTGGCAGTACCATTGAGAATCCCCTCGTAATGACGTAATCGCTCTGTCCACGTTTGTAACCTTTGTTTGTTAACTTCAGCTGATTTCATCGCCATGCCGAGTACTTTTGTCCTGATTTCTTCATCTTCTTCTTCGGTAGGATCATTCAAAATACAGATAACATTTGAAAATTCACCACAACCTAGTTGCTGGCAAACTTCAGTTTTCGTTTGATCGATACATTCTTTTAACGTTTTTGGACCATCTTTATTCCGCTTCAATATCTGTTCACGCGGCATTTTGTTAAGAATCAGTACTGTGGTAGAATCGCCGAACTGACCAAGGCATTCTTTCAATGCTAACAGGTACTTTTTCAACAGCTCGGTAAGACGATCTATAAATATATCAATACAAAAGCGTTATAATACCTAGATATTAAAAGGTGAATTGCTGTAATACTAAGTCAAGGTGTGATTTTAGTCTGATGAACACTCAAACAAATTTTCATAGATAGATAAATCTTCAAAACAGTGTTTATAACTGCTAAACTAGTTTATTAATGTGCTCTACTCTTTAATGAACCCCTTTTCTTAATAAATCGACGGAAGGTTTATTATCCGTTGCAAATCGATATACACTCATGAGGTGCTTGTCTCTTGATAAACCTCTTTTCTGTCGAACGACTTAATAAACATCAAATACTGGCCACATTGTACTGCGAGACAGAGTCTACTTCACGCCTATTCTCGATTGTTCCCTCGCACCAACAAACTCACCTCTGGAAACTACAATAAATATCATATTGATTGTGTTATTTCGTATGTATTGGATAATTGAGTCGAGTTGCTGTACAGTTTTTCCGGTTGTATCGCCAATCCCAGGTGTATCAATGACGTGTAACATAATTACATCAGTCGAATTTTGTGGAATCATTCGTCGACTATGACTTTCAATTACATTTCTTAGAGGCTGCCCACTGGCTGCCGATTCAAATTTCCTGTCATTTAATATTATATCTCCCATAAAGCTTTTACCGACACCTGTTCCACCAATTAGTAGCACCTTCTTTTCGGTAATAGACATTGTATCACAATAACTATATAGCAAGCAAAAGTTTATAAGTGAATATTTAGTTACTGAGATAAATCTACCTGCTTTCTTATTGAATGATACGAAGCCACGTATATATTAGCATGTAGTAACAAATTTTGTAGTTTGCTTATATATACGTATTTATTTATTTAGTTTGCACTAAAAAAATGCAATAGATAATAGTACGAACTGTGGTTCACCTCAAATCCGAACCGAAAATTGGTGGTTAAACAATTATAAATGGGACATTATTTTGAATAAGATAAGAAAAATATGTGATACCGCTATAGATAAACGAAAAAAAAAACGCGTGATGAAAAAGTTGATGTCTTGTTGTCGTCACGTGAAAGTTAATAACGCAGTTACTTCTTTTTTTCACAATGACGTAGGATTCCTTTTGACTTGGAGATGCATCTTCAAGAGTTCCACCATCTCCTAGTAGATTCACATTGTTAAGAGCTTTTTCGATCTCAAATTTGAAAGTTTTTTTCAAGAGATACGTCTCCGAAAAGGAAAAAAAT
>ERZ778024.3667-NODE-3667-length-10868-cov-47.956996_pt1 | contig 10868 bp, 8 predicted proteins | sample MGYA00375754_ERZ778024 | MGnify/ENA primary metagenome ERZ778024 (study PRJEB29350, sample SAMN05389827) | bioreactor metagenome | isolation source: Thiocyanate bioreactor | place: South Africa: University of Cape Town | collected 2014-02-18 ... | reverse complement strand
ACAAATAGAATTTTGTCTTCATTACGTACAAATTTTGTTATCGAAACCGATCCAAATGCAGGTGGTAGTTTATATATGGGTCCAATGGTCTACGCAGATATGAATAGATCTTGCGCATGTAATAGCTTAGATATGTGTGTACATAAAGCTAGTTTTTACAATTCGACAGGACGAAATGGAATGAATTTATATACGATTTTCGGTGATACAGATACTGATCCACCAGTATTATTCTCCATTCCTGGTATGTTAGCTGGATGTTTACCGTATAATCCATTATTGAAATCTACATTGGAATGTCTGTTTGATCAAGTATGTATTGAGAGATTTCGAACAATTATCGATCGTTTACCGATGATAACACCACTGGTATCATCTCATTTCGCTCCTAATACCACAACAGATAATCTATTGAATGAATTATTGATTGAATCATGGAATGAACATAGTAATTTTACTAATTATTATCAAGTTTGTTCGCCATCGATTTGCACATATTCATATGATCAACGATTCAGTTTAGTTTTTATTATTTCAATATTGATTAGTCTGTTTGGTGGTTTGAAAACGATTATCTATCTTTTATCACCATTAATTGTTAAAATTCTACGACAAATACAAAACAAACATTCTTCAAGTACGACGAGAAGTAAACGAGAACGTTGTATTGAATTTATAAATGGAATCTATCAAAAAATCCGTACATTGAATTTATTTTCTCATTCTTCTGATATTCAAAATGAAATCTATTCGACTCGTCTTTATATTTTATTCTTAACTATTGGCATAATCATTTTAGTTGTTTACGTTTCAATTTCTGTTCATATTCGAACTATGACAGTATTTAAACCATCGATAGATCAATATGAACAATTATTTGCTCGATATCCATCAACACTTATTTGTCCGTGTAGTCAATTTTCAATTTTCCATTCAGAAATCGTCACTATTCAACCATATTATCATCAAATATGTTCGAAAATTTTTATCAGAGAATTTCTAACATTTTATAAACAAGTAACACTTCCTGGTGCAGTTCATTCGTTTGATTTTCGTCTGCATTTTTTATCATGGTTTGCAACATTAGACATGTTATGTCAAGCGACAAATGCTACTCTATCCAAACAATTGACTGCTTTCAATCAGACACAATTTGTTAGTAGTCAAGTCTTAGCAAAAGATATCTTTCAATCACAAATGAATACATTGATTGAACAATTTCAAAATCAAACTATGCTTTCTTTTCGTCAATTGTTTCAACTTCTTCGAAATGCAATTCAACTAAATCAATTTTATACTAATGGAAATGCGAATGCTAAATTAACGGGAATCGTATCATCCAATATGTTATTCTGGCGTTTATCTTCAACAAATGATTATGATAATCAATGTTCATGCGGTACAAATAGTTCTTGCAGACGTCCTCAAGGATTCTATTGTCGATCAGCTAGTTGTTCTGCATTGACAACAAAGCCAAATCAAACCATACCTGGTCTATTCATTAGTTGTTTATCGATGGATTCTGTACTTATCTCGTCACTTGAATGTTTCTACAATGCTTCTTGTATTCAAATGCTTTGCGATTGGCTTTTATTTGACTTTCCAAATCTGACAATTAATACATCAACTGCTGCAAATATAACTCCGCTTGATTCATCAGTCAATAGTCGTTTTCCGGTGAATATGACTGTGGATGAAATAGCTTCACAATTATTTATCGAAAATTGGACAGATTCTGTTAGTTTCATCGACTACTATCGTCATTGTGCACCAACGGAATGCACATACACTTTTAATGAACGTTTTAATCTTCTTTATCTTATATCAATTATTTTAGGTGTTATCGGTGGTTTATCTGTTGCCCTTCGAATTATAATTCCATTGTTTGTCAAATTCCATTGTCAATATTCTAACAATTGGCAAATTATTCTTCATATCCGACGATTAAATTTCTATCGTACCAAACTGAACAATGAACAAACAGATATCTTACTAATTCATCGTCAACAAAAAGCAACACGATTCTATATTCTGGCTTTTTGTTTAGTCATGATCGTTATTTTAATTTTCATTAATCTCAATAGACAAATCCGTTCTAAAAATGTTTCATTTCCAACTGAATCGACGTTTGAATTATTGAAATCTCAATATCCCTCGACAATATCTTGTCCATGTTCGCAAATTGCTATTCCATATTCACAGTTTATTTCTCTCAATGTTTCAGCTTATCATCAAATTTGTTCGAGTGATTTTGTTTCTTCGGATGTCATCAAACGAATATGGGGAACGGATACAACAATAGGTTATATTTGGTATCTCGATGCCAAAGTCTTAAGTGCTCAATTGCGTGCTCTATCATCGTTGTGTACTCTTGCAAAAAATGCAATCGATCAAAAGATTGATATTTTCTATTCACAAAAATTGATTACCATTGAACCATTAACTCGTTTTTCGTTTCAAACACAAGTCAATTCAATAATTCAAAATTTTATCAACCAAACACCTCAAGATTTTCAACAGGCACTCAACTTCATCATCGGCATGCTTCATGCAAATCAATTACAGAATACACTTTTTACAAATTGGATTTTAATGACATCGTACACTGCTAATGGTTACAGTATATCAACACGTTCCAGACTTTATAATGAAAGTGGAGAGATGTGTTCATGTGCAACTTCATCAACATGTACAAGATCAACTTTTCAGACTCGACTCATTGACAAAACAGTAGACGGTATAAGGGAAAACAAAAACGATTTTTTATATAATTTCGATTTCTCTAGGAATTGTCTTTGGATGTTTGCCAATCTATGGTCTTCGTTTTTCTTCACTTCGATGTTTTTACAATTCTACTTGTTTGAAAATTCTAACGGATTCTATTGAAATTAATGATACTTTAGCACCTCTCAATAATTCACTGTCATCAATCTCTATTGGTGCATTGATTGATGAATTATTTATTGAAACATGGACAAATTCAAGTAATTATTCGAGTTACTATTCAATCTGTGCGCCATTAACATGTCGATATAGCTATAGTGAAAGAAATAGTCCGTTATATATAATAACAACAATTCTTGGCTTGTATGGTGGACTCACTGTCGGATTGAAATCTGTGATTTGGTATATTTTATTCATATATTGGAAAATTTGTCAACATATTCGAAATCGTGTTGAGTGCGATCACTAGAGCTTCATTATTATAACTTTCATCAGCCGATAAATCAAGACATTTTTCTGACATATTTCCCTTCTTTGTGCTTGTGTCTGTATGTAGTAAAAAAGTGAAAACATATTTTAAAACAATTATTCATAGCGTTATTTCTTAAAGTATTAACTGAAGAAATCAAAATAGATACATATCCAGGCTATGGCTAGGATCAACTACGAAATTCTTCAAATGAATCCTATTTATGCAGTTATGAATTTTAATAATTCAGATATCTATCTAATTGAATTAAATTCTGCTATTATGGACGGTAGTGCTAGTTTTTTTTTCCATTTAAAATCGATGGTTCATATTTGAATTCATATCAGAAGATCAAACTACAGCAAGCTCAAGAATCAATTATAACACTTCGTAATTAAATCGATAGTGTATTCAATGGTGATCCAATCAACAATTTTGCTTTCGATATGCATCAGTATTTTGACCATGATTCTCGACATGACAATACATGTATGACAAATTCTTCTCATCGTCTCGAAGTTCAAAGGCTTCCTAAGTGAGTTGCATGTGGTAATACTCGCAGTTGTATACACGAAGGACCATGTATGTTGGACTATGTTTCTGGTTTTGTCAATTGAATAAAATCTGAAGTACATTCTCACTCTTTTCAATATATAAGAATATCTAAGAATCCATCGATATTAGGAGTGGACATTTTTTTAATTTGATTTAATTAAATATTAAGGAAAAACTGATTGCACTTTTTTTATTCGAAGCAAATAAAGCTCAGCATATTAAGGGCTTAAGCAAAAGCGTACGAACAACAAAAAAGAAATGATAAAGCTTTTTCTTTTTGTATTTATTAAATGAGTGTTGAGAATAGGTCATTTATGAATAGGATTGCGTTGTCGAGTACAGGTAAATGCTAGCTTAAATATTTTCATATAAAATTTTGAAGGAACAACAAAGATGATGAAAATCAGCATTGGTGGAATGAATGAAATTAAATATGCACTCAAATATAACCATAAGTTTTCTGAAATTTTGACTCCATCAGGTAGTAATGAAATGATAACGCGTGGGATTGATAGAACAAGTAAAATGATGGGACTAATGATCAATTGTTTATGTTCTTTGAATTGTTCTCGAATATGTTCTTTGAAAGATTGATCTTTTCGTGCTACAGATCGTTGTCGAGCGCCTCCGAAAACGATAACTAAAGCCGAACAAAGATTAATAACAAACGGAGCTAAAAGATGTAAAAATAGAATAGCTGTATTGTAATTTTGAACAGCAGGAGTATAACGAGTCACACATAAAATGTATCGTTCTGTTATTCCGACATTCGTCTCATCTATCTTTGGTGGATAAACAAGTAATCGTCGATATAAAAGTTCGTGAATGAGAGTACCAATAATACAAAATGGTAAAACAAGAATGGTTCGTTTCGCATAAAATCGACTTTTGTTTGTATCAAAAGTAACTCCTTTGATAACATTTGTTGCTCGTTCGATTGCTACACATGCATTCAACCAACCATCGAAATAAAGACAAAATTTAAGAACTACTTCCATAGAAACACAACCTCCTTGGAGAACTGATAAACTCGTCGAAGCATCGATTTGTGTGAGAACAACAAACCAAAATTTAATGGTGAACATAGTGATTGACAAAAATGAAGTTATTGAAGATGCTAAAAGATACAATCCACATCCAACTTGTTGACATTGTTTGTTTTGAAATGTTATCAAAGAAAAAATACTATTGATTACTCCTCCAACGAACATAATTATTGTTAAAACTAGACTTATCTTTATTGAAACTGATTGATCTTTCATTGTCAAATTTGTACGCAGTTCATCACGTAAAATATCATCAAGAGTCAAACCAATACTTTTAATATAACCAACATCTACAAAGTTTGCAAACAAAAATGTTATTCTTCGGTTTTTAGTCATTTGAAAAATGAAATCAATGCTTACTGATTTGACTAAATGTAACATTATTTGGACCAGATATGGTAATTGAGAAATTTCCAATTGTTTTTGGTCGATGTGTTGTTACAACTAATACATATTTAGTGTTCATTTCAAGATTAACGAATAATTTGAATTGTCCTTCATTACAAGATCCATCATGTTGTGAAAGTAAATTCTCAAATTGTTTCAGGGCATTGAAATCATTTTTGTAGATATAACCATATGTATTATTCATATTGCTTTTACTCCAAATAACATATTCACCCGATGTAATTACCTTGATTTCGAAAGTTGCAAAATAACATTTCGGAATTTCAAAATCCCGATAATATGTTGGACTATCAGCAGTTAATTGTGATGAATATTTATATTGAATTTTTACTGGTGTACCTGATCAATATGATCTTTAAAATTACATTGCGAAAGTATACATGTACTTACTGATGGGCTTGAAAGTAACATGACTATCACCCAACGCCACGACTGAGAATGCTCTCTTTTGTATTATCTGATTTGTTGTTACAACTAATACATATGTCATGTCACCAGTAAGACGAATATTAAGTCTAAACTGTAAATTCGACTCGCTATCATCGTCTGCAGAAAATTGATTCTCTGATGGATCAAGTGGATTAAAGCTTTTTCTATAAATCAATCCATATACATCTAAGCCACTGTAACTACGAAAGCTATAATAACCAGTCGTATTGACTTTCACTTGAATAGATTCATAATAAAAGTATTTTTTGTCACAATCTCGACTATATACTTGATTATCAGTCGCTAATGATGAATGATAAGTGTTTTGATAAGGCAATAAACTATAAACTAAATAACAAATAGAATGATGGATGAGTTTATTTCAAAATATGTCTTTTCACTGTTTTTCAAAGTTTGTTTCTCATGAACGTATCTTTAGAACTTTGACATCTCAAATTGATTTATTTTATTGTTTGATTTTATTTCAACTTACCACAAGATTTTTCCAAATATTCAAATTTTTGAATTCGATGATTCAATTGATCAGCAACAAACAGGTTTCCAAAACGATCAAAACTCAAACTACCAGGCTGAGATAATCTATTGGATTCTGAACCTTGTCCATCACATCCAACTAAACATCGAAAAACATTTGAACTCGAGCCAATAATGCGATGGTTCCCGTACTCTACGATAAATAAATTTTTCTCAGCATCCAAAACAATTCCAATTGGTAAATTAAGATCAATGGTTGGATTTGATGAATTTCGTCCGACTACTACAATACCATTTAATTTTCCTGGTGGAAATAGTTTCACCCGATGATTAGTAGAATCTGCTACATATAAATCGAAGTTAGTATCGACAAAGATTCCGTGAGGATTACTAAGTTCATTCGATGCTAATCCTCGAGAATCTGTTCCAACAACAGTAGTTATCGATGTTAGATTTGAATCATTCAACCATCTCTTCACTACTTTATTAATAGCACTCATTGAACAATAAAGAGTATAATTATTATCGACAAATAAGGCAGAACATGGTGACTCAACGTACATAACGGTGATAAAACTATTTGTATTTGCTTCCCATTTCTGTACTGTCTTATCTTCGAATGTATCATCAATGAAAATATCTCCATTCAATGTAACGAAAAGAGAAAGAGGATTTGTGAGATTGGCATGATTGATTTCTATTGGATCGATACTCTCTTCGTGCCAAACTAAGATTGTGCTGTTTTCTCGATTAGCGACATAGATTGTATTGTTTGTATTGACAAATACGACGGCAGGGGATTCACCAACTATGGATTGATTGGCGAAAGTGATTGCATTTGGATTCCAAGATGCTGTTGGACAGAACTTTGGTTGATTACAGAAAACAGCTAAATAAGAGAAAAAGCCGTGAAAAGATGATTATTAAAATGATATTTGAACTAAAATATTAATTATGCAATGAGAAGTGATAATTTATTAGAAGATGTGGTTTTCTTAATAAAATCGATAAAGTTGCTCATATTGATATTCAATGAAAAAAACAGAAAAAGAAAATTCTTCGTTTCGAACTCTAAATTCCATCATCTAGTGTTAACTAAGAATTTTATAGATTCGAGCCAGGAAATCAAAAAAAGAAAAAGAAGAACAGTGATTTTTCTTATCCAATATATTTCGATAACATATTTACATAAAAATCGCATAACAATTGAAATTATTTTATCAATATGTTGTTCTTCAAGAGAAATACGAAGAACATACATCTCTCATTAGAAGTTTTCCTTAGATTTCATTATCCCTACAATTTTGTTTATTCTTCATTTTTCTTCTCACCCTCATAAGTATTTGATTTTATTTCAACTTACCACAAGATTTTTCCAAATATTCAAATTTTTGAATTCGATGATTATGATATTCAACAACAAACATGTTTCCAAAACGATCAAAACTCAAACTACTAGGTAGATATAATCTATTGGATCCTGAACCATGTCCATAACATCCCACTAAACATCGAAAAACATTTGAACTCGATCCAACAATACGATTATTCCATGAATCTACGATAAATAAATTTTTCTCAGCGTCCAAAACAATTCCACTTGGAAAATTAAGATCAATGGTTGGATTTGGTGAATTCGATCCTGCTACTATGATGCCATTTGATTCTCCTGATAAAAATAGTTGCACCCGATTATTGTTACTATCAGCTACATATAAATCGAAGTTAACATCGACAAAGATTTCCTGAGGATTACTAAGTTCATTCAATGCTGATCCTTTAGAACCTGTTCCAGCAACAGTAATTATCGATGTTAGATTTGAATCATTCAACCATCTCTTCACTACTTTATTAATAGCACTCATTGAACAATAAAGAGTATAATTATTATCGACAAATAAGGCAGAACATGGTGACTCAACGTACATAACGGTGATAAAACTATTTGTATTTGCTTCCCATTTCTGTACTGTCTTATCTTCCAATGTATCATAAATGAAAATATCTCCATTCAATGTAACGAAAAGAGACGCGGGATTTTTCAAATTATCATGATTGATTTCTATTGGATTGATACTCTCTTCGTGCCAAACTAAGATTGTGCCTTTTTGTTGATGAGCGACATAGATTGTATTGTTTGTATTGACAAATACGGATCTAGGGTAATAGCCAGCTATGGAATGATTGGCGAAAGTGATTGCATTTGGATTCCAAGATGCTGTTGGACAAAACTTTGGTTGATTATAGGAAACAGCTAAATAAGAGAAAAAGAAAAAAAGTAAATGAAATCTTTATGAAGAGTGTTTTGCTAGAAGCAATCTAAAATTTCTTATTAAGATAGATATTGGATAGATGTTAAACATTGATAACGATTAAAATTAGTGTTTAAGTCAACGCTTTGATAAAGAAACGTTTTTTTTCTCAGTCGTATTCAATGATATTTCACAGATTAAATTATTTACCTGAAATTTTGTTCTTCGAAATGAAAACAACAACAATGAAAAATGTTAAAACAATCTTCGACATATAGACAAAGATTTCTTTATGAAATCAATAATACTTCATCATCAGTTTTCTGTCTATTTATATCTATGTCTCTCTCTATTTTGTTCGTTTCTTTTCCGGTAAAAAGTAAGTATTTACAGAAAACAGACCTGGATGAATATTTTAAAATTTTGATGAAGAAGAAACATGATAAAGAGAATAAGAACTGGTGCACTGAATCCATTTTCTAATTTTGAAACGTGTCTCAATTAAAAGCAAAATATTAACTTTGATTGACATGAATGAAAGAAATATGATCTGATGATGTGGATAAATTGAATAAAGTTAATTGTCACGACTCAGATCGTGTATTAACAGAGACAAAAACTAAAGGGTGAGAAGATATTGTAAATCAGTGCTGCTACTACTATCTCTTTTTAAACTATAGAAAAAAACTGTTATCAAACAAAGCATCGAGCAAATACATCGGAATCTCTTACTCATATCCGACGTTTGTGCATCGGCGTAAATAATTAGAGAATTGACACTGTAACGTTGATGTTCAGAAAAAAGTAAAACGTTTGATTTTCAGAATTAATTCGAGTAAAAAAAGATACGTATACTCAATTTGTTTGTACTAGTCCGCATTATTATTTTCTTTTCAGAAAAGGGTCAGCGAATCCCTGAGATGAGCGTTACTTGTATAATAATGATTTATAAAATGGTATGGCGCCTCTTATATGCACACATAGGGTATATTTATGGATTTTTCTTTTCTCTGCTACTGAGTCGATATTTATTTATTCAAAAGAAAAAGGAAAAGAAATCAAGCTCTTTCCCTTGATAGATATATAATTGATGATGCAGAATGAAGAAAAACACGTTTCAATATGTAATGGTTATAATATGAATAAATACTTTCAAATGTCAGAATTGACGCCGAAAAAATATTTACTCAGCAGAATGAATAGAGTAAAATATTCATAACAAGCAAAAATAATGTTACTTTTACCATTTATCACATGCAAAACTAGAATGGGCTTCTGAATTTAATGAACATACTTCAATAATTGAAATAAAATTTCTTTTACTTTCACTTATGTTTATTGTGGAACACAAACTGAAAGGAAGTGTTGAAGTTTAAGAGTAGAAAATTTGAACCCCCTACTTACGTGACGGACATCACCAACGTTACGGATTTAATCGAAATATGCACATCACTAATGTGACGGAAAAAACGAATTTAAGCATGTATTTGACTAAATTTCAATTAATGCAGACATTTTCATTTACTAACATTCGATATACTCTTTTAGATAGCTCGTATACAATGTTAGTTCTCATCTTTTCGATCTTTCTATATGAAAATCTCTATTTCAAAACCGTATAATTGCGAAAAGTAATATAATTTTCGTATATAAGGAGAAAATAGACAAAAATGAATCCAATGAACTTTGTATATTCTATTTTGTTCACAAAAATCTGTATGGTATATATGTCATAATTCAAATATATCTAAATACAAAGAAAAAATAATATGCTAATTGACATCTATATTCAACTTCAATGGAACTGTCAGGATCTACTAAGATCACAGCTTACATAATAAAAACAATACATCTTTTTTCCTTTTGACAAGCTTTTAAATAGTATTATCAACCGAATGAATTGGTTTGCCATATTATATTATTTGAAGAATCTTTCCAAATAAGATTTCCAGTATCTAACATTTCCAAACAAAATGCCGAGTTCATTCCATTGATTGCTACATGAGCTGTCCATAAGACACCAGGTGAAAACGTACTTGTATAAACAACTAGATTTCTGTCAGATTGTGCTACGAACCGAGCGTCTGATGGCGTCGATGATTGTGATGCTGTCCAAACTGCAGTTGATGTAACATTGGCATTAGCATATGCAACATAAACACCAAACAGATTATTTTTCATACCAGCTGCGTAAAGTTGAGAAGGAGAATAGATAAATTGATTATTATAAAGAGTAAAGTTGACATTTGGAGCTGTACATGCAATAGATCGAGGTGCTGAAATGAGAAAAAAATTACAATATTTCAGCTTGCAACCCATTAAAATATTTTTTGGCATACTTGTAGTTGTTGTTGTTGTCATGGTCGTTGTCGTCGTTGTGGTTGTAGTAGTTGATGTAGTAGTAGTAGTACTAGTTGATGTTGTGGTACTGGTACTGATACCAGTTGAATTCGAACGAAGTACAGGTGTATTATCTAGAAATAAAGTTCA
>ERZ778024.3664-NODE-3664-length-10882-cov-6.134386_pt1 | contig 10882 bp, 13 predicted proteins | sample MGYA00375754_ERZ778024 | MGnify/ENA primary metagenome ERZ778024 (study PRJEB29350, sample SAMN05389827) | bioreactor metagenome | isolation source: Thiocyanate bioreactor | place: South Africa: University of Cape Town | collected 2014-02-18 ... | reverse complement strand
TCCATTTGGACGTAAAGCGATTGTGAAAAATGAATTTTTTGGATCATTTGCTGCCAAGACCTCTTGTTCTGCAATGGCATTGCACCTTCCATAGTGGTCAACAAAGTAGTCTGGGTATCCGCAATCATCCTTTTCTTGGACAAAATCTCTTGTTCCATTGAAGACGGCACTGGATGAGGAGATATAAATAAATTTTTTGATTCCGGCTCTTTTGGCGGCAGTGAGTAAGGTTCTTGTTCCAAGGACATTGACTTGGAACTCGATTTCTCCTTTTCCTAATGAACCAAAAGGTGGGTTACCGAAATGAGAGGCTGTGTGGCAGACAATGTCCATTCCCTCACAGGCTTTAGTGCAAGACTCAACATCACAGATGTCACCGCACATGAAGTCAACTCTTGGGTTTTCCATGAAACGAGTTTGAATTCGGTCAAGGACTCTGACTGATTTACAGCCTTGTTTTAAGAGTGCTTCGACGAGTTTGAAGCCAAAGTATCCATTTCCACCAACGACCAGCACCTTGGAATTTGGAAAATCAAAATTGAAATGTTGTTCTTGAAGTGCCATTTCTTTGTTTTTCTTTTTTCTTTGAACAATTAAGAATTTTCAAAATAAATTAAGGAAGTAATAATAACAAAGAAATAGAAATAAAAAAAGAAAAAAAAAAAAAAAAGAATAAACAATCAAAAATTTAAAAGGGAAGGATTTAAAGAAAATCAAATCAAATAAAAATGAAAATTAAAAGAGTTTTTAAAAAAGTTTATTATTGATATTATTATTTTATTGATTGATTGGATTTAAAAAAAAAAAATATTTGAAATAAGGTCAGATTATTTGAAAAAAACAAAAAAATAAAAAAAACAATTTTGATTTTAAAAAAAAAAGGAAATGTTGTGATATTTTTTTCAAAAAATAAGAAAATTGAGAAGATTGAATAAAGAAAATGAATTGAGAAGATTGAATAAAGAAAAATGAATTGAGAAGATTGAATTAAGATTAAGATTAAGAAAAAGAGGTTTTATAATCGATTATAACGATTTGAATAAGAAAAAATAAAATAAAAAGAAGAAGAAAAAAAATTTAAGGTGGTAAATATACGGCAGCTGAACAATCTATCTTGAGTAACAAGATTTTTTTTTCAAAGAAATGGGAAAAATATTTTCTCCTTTTTTGGGTAAAAATTTGTGGGAGTTATCCAATCAAACATGGTGGTGGATTTTTTTGTTTACAACAAAGAGAAAAAAATTTTTTTTTTTTTCTTTTCTTCTTTTCTTTTCCCGCCAAGATTTTTATTTTTTTTTCCCTTTTTGATTTTTTTTTTTTTTCTTGGCTTGGGATTTTTTTTTTTTTTTTTTGGGACCATAAAACCCTTTGGTTCGATGATTTTTGTTTTTTTTTTTTTTTTTTTTTTTTTTTTTTTGTTTTTTTTTTTTTTTTTTTTTTTTTTTTTTTCCGCAAAATTTTTTTTTTTTTTTTCCCTTTTTGTTTTTTTTTTTTTTCTTGGCTTGAGATTTTTTTTTTTTTTTTCTGGGACCATAAAACCCTTTGGAGAGATGATATCTGATTTTTGTTTTTTGTTTTTTTGATTTATTTTGATTTATTATTTTGAATATTAAGATTTTCAGTCAGAGGTATTCATTTTGAGAAAAATAACTTTGTTTTTTTTTTAATTGAACAAACAAATATTATTTCATTTTCATTCCAATAACTTTTCTTTTCTTTCTTTTCAATTTTTTCCCCAAAGATTTTTTTTTTTTTTTGAAAAGAAATAACTGAATCATCCTTTTTTTTTTGGATTGATTGACCCTAATAACCCCCTTTCGTTTTTCCGATTTTCCGCTCATTTCCGAACAGTGTTCCGATTAATCTCAACTTGGTCTCAGTTTGTTCGAACATGAAACAAAACAAAAAAAAGGAAGAAATAAAATGATTGACTTTCAAAACCAAGTCAGACAAGTTATAAATTGATTCAATAGTTTCAATTTGAAGAATGTCTTTGTCATTTTTTTCTTTTTTTTTTACAAAAAATTTCGAAATAGGAATTTGGAAGAAATGAAAAATGAAAAATGAAAGAAAAAAAAAATGTTCGCATGATTATGATGAAAAAATAAATAAGACTTTATGGAATCCACTAGAAAAAAGTGATTTTTCTTTTCTTCAACCAATCAACTTTGAACAAGACTTTCAACCCAATCAAAATAAAGAGATTGGATTCTTGTTCAATTTTGATTGGTCCAGCACCAAACAATAACGCTCAAAAGTTCGAGAGTAATAAAAATGTATAAAAAAAAGTTCAAAATAAAACAATTTGGAAAAAAAAAATTTAAAACAATAACACAAAAATGAATGAAGATATTTTTGATCTCTTTGAAGAAGATAATCTCTTTGAAGAACCACGAAAAGGAAAGAAAAAAACAAAATTCCAATACAAAAAACATACCCCCGGACAAAAGCCAAGAAAAAAGAACAGCCACAAAAAAGAAACAAGGTTAATTTTTTTTATTCACTTTTTGAACTGGACTAAAAAGTATAAATACTTCCAAATTTTTCTTTCCCACGTGGTTTCAAAAACAATTATAAACTCAACTATAGAATCCGTAACTCTGATAGAGAAGATAAACTCAGTAGGACCTCATTAAGACTTATTGGAAGAGGGATTAACAATAGCTCTATCAATCCTAGTTCTAACTCAAGATTAAGAAATATCTTTTCTTCTATAAACACAAATTGGAAACCAACAACAACTAAAACTGGACCTTATATTTCATATGTTAATGTCTCTCAACCTGAAGGGGAATCAAAAGAAGCCGACTTAATGAATAAAGAACCTTTCTTGTTATTGTCAGATCAAAATGAAGTGAAGCAAAATCCTAAAAAGAAGAACAAAAAGAATAAAAAGAAAAATCAAGTACCAACAAAGGAAGATAGTGAAGCTCTTGAAAGGATTCATCAACAATCTAAAAAGTTAGTTAAGGAATTAATAGAAAAGGATGGCTTTAGTTTTGATAAAAAGAAGTTAAATCAAGTTTTAGGATCATTGAATAAAAGAGAAATTAAGATTCTATTTTCTTATTTCCCTTATAACTCAATTCTATCCCTTCAAAATGAAAAAGGATATCAACCGTTTCTTACAGGTGATGTTGTCAATTCTAGTTTGTTAAGGAGTATGTTAAAGTTAAGGAGAGAGTATTTACTTCGAGACTTGAATGAAAAAGATGAAAAAGATGAAAAAGATGAAAAAGAAAAACTTCAATATGAACCTTCAATGTTAATACCTGTTTTTGATAAGAATGGAAGAGCTGGTTCTCAATTTAAAACGAGAGTACTTGATTCTGAAGAAGCTGCTCATCCACATATTGTAATTCCTCAAACATCAAGAACTGCAACTTTTTCTCATCAGAAAAATGTTAACCTTGTTCAAACTACACCAAATCCTGCAACAGTGTCAAACCTTAGAGATTTTCTAATAAACCTTGAAGTTTTTTCAAATGGAGTCTTAAAAGGAATCGACTTTAGTAATATTGTTTTAGGTGGAAGTGCAGTTTTATGTTGCTTACTCCCTTACCCTGAGTATATCCAAAAATTATATGATGAATATCGAACCTATGAAGAAACATGTTACTCATTACCACTTCCTTTTGAACTATGTCAACTCATCGACTCATTTTCTGGTGTTGTAAGATCAGCAAAAAAACGATTTACAAGAGCATTAACGAATCTTTATGAACAAGAATATTTTCACTCAGATTTAGATTTATATTTAATTGTTCCAAATCAACAGGTAGTTTTATCTATTTATTTGTTTTTATTTATTTTTATTTAATTTATTTTGAAATATTTTTATTTATTTATTTCTTTTTTTTTTGAAAAAAAAAATTGCTATTAGGAAGCAGAAGTTAGAATTCAAACTTTATGTCAACAGTTACTCAGAAATCTTCCACAACATCTAATTTTTGTTAGGACAGGAAATACGATTACAATTTGTCCTGAATATCCTTTTAGACCAATTCAAATTGTTATTTTAATATATAGATCAGTTGAAGAACTTTTGACTCTTACAGATCTCGATTGTACTGCTTGTTGTTTTGATGGAACTAGTGTACATGTCATTCCAAAATCACTTCGAGCTTTACAAACCAGGTTTTTTATATTTTCATTTTTTCATTATTATTATTATTATTATTATTATTATTATTTTTGACTTTCAAAATTTTAGTTTAACTTAAATTATCAATAGATATAACTTTGTTGAACCAACATTATTAAAACGCACAGAAGAACTTCAAAGAATAGCAAAATATACTAAAAGAGGATTTTCTTCCTTACTTTTTGAACTTTGTAAACATGAACCAAGATGTGATGTGAATCCTCCTGAATCTATTATTACAACTATGAATCAAATTGCACAATCCTCTCCTAGAAGAAGACTCATTCCCTACGAACCTGCTCTAATTACAAGAGGATATTCCCTCAGAGAGTATGAAGCTCAATTGGAAAGAAGATTTAGAGAAAGTAAAGGAGAAAAATCAAAACTTCAATTTATATTTGGAAGATCATTAAATGATATTTTAAAAGTAGACCTCAAACCAATTGAAAAAAATGAAAATGAAAATGAATCAAATCAATCTTTAGTTAAAGTTCAAATGGAAGATGTGAAAGACAAATTATTAACAACAAAGCCTATAAGATGGAAATGGCAAGAAATTTGGCAAACAAGAGAATCAGAAGGTTTTATGCCTAGATGTTACATGTGCAATTCTTATTTTGATCCATTCATTGATGAATTACAGAATGAAAAGATTAAACCTCACAAAACTTCAACATATTCAAGTGTTCACTTTACTCAAGAACAAACTCATGAAGAGGCTCAAGGGGGTCTTAGTATCTGTCTCCAATGTAGGGAACTCAATGATGAAAATAAATTCAAGGAGGTTGACTTATCAAATTCAATTGCATTAGTAACTGGAGCAAGAATTAAAATTGGTTATTCAATTGCTTTATCATTAGTAAGAAATGGTGCCATTGTTATCTTAACAACAAGGTTCCCATCTGTTGCAGCAAAAAATTTTCTCAATGAACCAGATTCTTCAAAATGGTTTCATCGTTTACACATTTATGGAATTGATTTCCGTCATTTAGGTTCAGTCTCAACATTTATTCAACATGTCCTTCGTTATTATCCACATTTAGATATTCTCATTAACAATGCTGCACAGTCAATTCGAAGACCTCCTGCATACTATCGTGAACTTATTAAAGAAGAACAAATCCTTCAATCCTCAACATCAGATCTAGCAATCAAGATAAAAAATATAGTTAAAGATTTCGAGAATGATCCTTGGAAATTTTCAAGATCAGACCTTGAGAAAGTTTTGACATCTTCTCCAACTACAACAACAATCTCCTCTTCCTCCTCCTCCACTTCTACTTCTTCGACCTTAGTTTCAACTCCTTCAAAATTTTCTTCTCCAATTTTTTCAAATGAAATTTCAACAAGCACAAACTTTGGAGATATTCCCCTTTCAACAGCTTTAACTCAAATTCCTCTCTTACCATCAGATGTTCTCAAAGATGATCAAAACTTTCCACCAAATAGTAAAGATGAATCAGGACAACAATTAGACTTGCGACCTCAAACATCATGGAATATGGAACCTAATGAAATTCATATGATAGAAATTGTTGAAGTCCAATTAATCAACTCAACCGTACCCTTGATGTTAGCTTCTCAATTTTTACCTCTATTAGAAAAAAGAAAACAAAAACAAAGTCAAAGAGAAGATCAAAGTAAAATGGTTCACTCATTTATAATCAATGTCACCTCCCAAGAAGGACAATTCTCAGCTCAAAATAAATCAAATGAACACGTTCACACGAATATGGCAAAAGCTGGACTTAATATGCTAACGAGAACAATTGCTTATGATTATTCACAAAAAGGAATTTATGTCTCAAGTGTTGATACTGGATGGGTTTCAAGAATGCGACCACTTGTTTCCACAACACTTTCAATTAAACCTCCACTTCTCATTGAAGATGGTGCAGCAAGGGTTTTACATCCAATCTATTCAACTTTTGATTCTGAGAAGGAACCTATCTTTGGTGTATTATTAAAAAATTTTGAAGTTGTACCTTGGTAAATAAATTTCTACTTTTCCTCTTAAATAAATTTTTTGTTAAGTTCCAACTTTTTTGACTTTCAATGAGGATGTGAAAACAAAAAATAAAAAACAAAAAATAAAAAATGGTGTTAACTTGAATAAACAGATTTTATTGATCCCTAATAACAAGACCTCTTTCTTGTAACTTTGAGGTTTTTGAATTTTTATCCATATGATCTAAAGCTAAATGATCTGCAGATTGAACTTTGGCCGAAAGCATAGGATTATCTAAATGAATCAAATAAATAAATAAATAAATAAAATAAATAAATAAAAGAATGAATGAAAAACCTTCTAATGTAATAATTCTGAGTTTATATTCTGATCTTGGAACATGAAGGGAAAATTTGTATTTTTCAAAATCTTTATCTGAAACTCCAAGTCTTTTTTGAAGCCTTTTGTATGTATCTTCAAATTTTTCTCCCTTTTTTTTTTATTTGAATTAATTTGTCAAAGATTTGTTGACTTGCATTTTTTTTTAAAAAATCATTCAATATTAAATTTTACTTGTTTAATTAAAAAGTAGAATGGAGTTCCAAAAGTATAATGAACATCTCTGTAAAAATGAAAAACAGGTATGATCACATCTCCAGAATGTGGATGGAGTTGGTCTTCAGGAATTTTCTAAAAAAATTTCAATTTGGATTATATTGAATTTTGAGAAAGGAATATGGAAAAAGAGGAAAAAAAAAAAAATACCTCAACTACAAAGGTATTTAGTTCATAGGCATTTTTAATTGGTTCATTGAGAGGATAATTCTTATAAATTTGTGAGTGAAAAATTTCAAAAAAACGAATTTTTTCTTTTCCTTTTTCCAAATCCTTCATCTCAATCTTTTCTCTTGGATTACCATTATCTTGATCTTGACTATTATCAAATTTTGATTTAAGCTTTTCTATTACATCTTGAACAGTCCCATTTTTACTGACTAAAATTTTAAATGGACCCTAGAATTGTTACATTTATAAATACTTTATTTTGACCAAAAGTGAAAAAAAATAAAAATAAAAATAGAAATAAAAAAATAAAAAAATAAAAAATAAATAAGAAACCTCTTCCTGTCCGCTGGAATTTACAAAAAGTACATTCAAGGATTTCTTACTCTCCATTTCAAGAACTGAAATATCGAGTTTTTCATAAAATAAAACATCTGTGGCTATTTTTTTTTTTTTTTTTCAAAAAAAAAAAATTAAGTATTAATTATTAAATCATCAAAAAAAAATAAAAAAAGGGAACTTTGTAGCATGTCTTCTAGAAGAGTTTGAGGATTGTATTTTATATCTTGTCTTACAGTATCAACATATGGATTATATGAATAAAATCGAAGCTAAAAAAAGTAAATAAAATGATTAGCGAAGAAATTAAAAGAGATAAATTAAAAGAGGAAAAGAAAAAGTAGAACCATCATATGATCAGTAGAAAGGACATGTGCTACTTGTTTTGCAACAAAATCATAATTATTTTTTTTTGATAATTGGAGAGTAAATTGAGATTTTTGATCTTTTGGAGCAATTTTTGATCTAAACTGGACGACAACACTATTGATCATATGTTCATAATACACAGGTGCATGAGGGAAAGAGAGTCCTTTTAATTCCTCATCAGGGATTTCCTTTTTTTTTTTTAAAAAAAAAAATTAATTTTTATTTTATCATAAAGAAAAAAAAAACTACTTCTTCATAAACGATTATATCTCCTGTTCCAATTTCAAGTCTTGAAAATGTATCTTTGAGTTTTATTTTCTCAACCATTGTTGGACGAACTTCTTCATACATCTTTTAATTTAATTGGATTAAGAATCAGAAATTAGAAGAAAGAAAAAAGAAATTAAAAAAAAATGGTTATCACTTTTAATGGAGAATTCTGAGGCCTTCCATTTTTTGTGTTAAGTAAAGAAATCAAATCAAGAGGTCGATCATTAGATTTCATTATAAAGTATCCTTCAAATTGTAATAAAGCTCTTTTTGCATCATAAGCTAAATTTAATTCAAATTTAGCATTTAAGAAAATCATTGTTTTTTTGTTTTAAAAAAAAAATTACATTTTACGAAAATAAGAATATCTGTATCTCGGTTAAATGGTTCAAAATATTGAACTTTATCATTTTCCATAGGATCAACAGTTGATTCTTCAACAAAAATATGTGGATCCAAAGTTTTTTTATTTTTTTTTTTTTTTTTTTTGAAAAACAAGAAAATTTTTGAAAAAAAATGTAAGAAGAAAGAAAAGAACTTCATTTGTAAAATTATCTAAATTTTCATCTGGACGAATTGTTCCATTTTGTCTCTTTGCCATAATCCAATGTCTTTGTCTCTTGACAGGTATAGAAAGTCTATCCTCAACTAACTCTTTAAATTCTAAAAAAAAAATGAAAATGTTTAATTTGTGAATTCATTGATTTCAATTTATTTGATGAAATATAAAAATAATTACCTTCAAATGTTGTTGTTTTTTTTACTTTAAAATAGAGAGATTCATTTTTGGGAACAAATAAATCAGTGGCATGATGATCTTTAATGACTTGTAAGGTCACTAAACAAACATTAACATATAAGTGTTGTTCCTCTTTTTCTTTCCTTTTTTGTTCCTGAATTTTGAAATTTCATTTTGGTTTAGTTTAGTTTCTTTTTTTTAAAAAACAAATTTTTTTGAACCTCAATTTGTTGTTCACGAATAAATCTTTCTCTTGTAACTTCAGGAATTATACTTTGTTCAACCGGACATAAAATCTAAAAAAAAGTTAACAATTTAAGAAAATGAAAAATGAGAAAAAATATCCTTAAATATTTTTACCTCATTTAAATTTGATTCTCGAATATAAACAAGCATATAAGCGTTCGTAAACTTTTTACTAAATCGAGTAGGTTTCATTGCCATCTCTTTCATTTTCTCATCTTCCTCTTTTTATTTTTATTTTTATTTTATTTTTATATTGAGATGATTCTTGGAAATTATATAATAAATAAATAATAAAAATAAAAATAAAAATAAAAATAAAAATAAAAAATAAAATAAAACTCAAGCTTGCTTCTTTATCCATTCCATAATTATCATCCAATGCTTCTCTTGGAAGAGCCCTAGTGACTCTATCATCATCAAATTTTAACCAAAATTTTTGTTCAGGTTTTTCTTTCTCTTCCATATTATTATCATTATCTTCATTTTGTTGATATATATCATTTGAACGATCTGGTTTAATAAATGCACAATAATGACCACCATGAAGATCTCCAGAATGAACTAAAACTCCATAAAGATGATAAATTTGAGGCTAATGAAAGCAATATAATCAGTTGATTAGAAAAAAGTTATTGTTTTAAATTAATGAACTAACTGGACTAGCTGAAGGATCAAGAAGATATTTCGTTAAATCAATGGATTCAGGAAATTCATGTTTATCATTAATTTTAACCATTGCATCTTTCATTACATCATACTCAAATCTGATTTTTTTTTTTTTTTAGAAAAAGAGATGGATCATTTAACACTTTTTCATGAAAAAAAAAAATCATTCAAACAAATAATTCAAAAAACTAACCTCTTGAGTTGAAGATGAAGAACTGGTGGATATTCTAAAAAAATTACTCCCTTTTCTGCTTCCTATAATTAAATTTTTCAAAAAAAAATAAATAAATAAATAAATAAATAAATTTCATCCATTTTAATTGAAGAAAAGCTATAAAGTTATTATTACCTGAAGTCCATAACCTTCAGCAAAATATTTATTATCTCCATCTAAAGTTTCAACTTGAATGTAATCATCAAAAGATTCTTGTAAATTTTTTAATCCTTTGACATTTAATTGAATATCTAAACCAATTGAAATTTCAGTTAACCATCAATGGAAACAATATTGGACAAAATCAAAAAATTTTTTGATTTAAAGATTGAAAAAAATTAAAAATACAAACCATAGAAAGATTCATCACGATAAGATTCATAATTTACATTTTTACAACGAACATAGCTTCGCATTTTTCCTTCAAAAAGCTTACTAATCGTACCTTCAACACTTGTTCCTTTCATTTGAGATTCTAATTTATCACATAAAACTCTATTAAATTCTTGAACATCGTGTTGCATAAATGATTCAGCTGTATCCCACCCAAAAGTTTTTGTTAATTCGGTTGTTCCTGGAGAAAAAAAAGTTGGAAAAATAAAGAATAATAAATTAAAAAATCAAAGTAATAATTAAAAAAAGTTACCAACTGGTTGTGAAGAATATTGGAGATGATAAAATACTCTTTGGAGGGCCAATGGTATACTTTTTAGGGGATCATCATCAACTGTTGGCATTTGAAATACAGCCTAATCAAATCAATAAAAATTTTTCTTTCAAATTTTTAGGGAAAAAGAATAAAAGATAATTATCTAGTCATGAATAATTTACCTTTCGAAGCATATTTGTAAAAAATAAAGATTGTAAAATTGAGTTCATGTAACATGTAGCTCCTTGATTTTTTAATCCCACACAATTTGTTTCTGCTTTTGAGTCATAACTTTTGATTAATTATAATAAGTTCAAAATGATATTTTTGTAAAAAAATATAAATATAAATGAATATAAATAAATGAATCTAAATAAATTAAAAAATGAAAATAACTTTATAAATTTGTGCCACAGTATTCCTGTAGGATCTTTCATAACACGTACTCCAATTGAAATTGTTACACAATCATCAACAATAAATCTTTTTCCTTTATCCTCATTATAAAAAACCTT
>ERZ778024.3662-NODE-3662-length-10883-cov-6.211950_pt1 | contig 10883 bp, 14 predicted proteins | sample MGYA00375754_ERZ778024 | MGnify/ENA primary metagenome ERZ778024 (study PRJEB29350, sample SAMN05389827) | bioreactor metagenome | isolation source: Thiocyanate bioreactor | place: South Africa: University of Cape Town | collected 2014-02-18 ... | reverse complement strand
AAAAAAAAAAAAAAAAAAAAAAAAAAAAAAAAAAAAAAATTAAAAAAAAAAAAACAATGCATAAATCAAAAAAAAAAACTCGGACTGAATTTTGATTGGTTTGTGATAAAATTGGAAGCTTTTGGTTGGTTATTGGTCTTATCTTCACAGATCTAAAGCTTGTGAAAATTGACAATCATTTTTTTGGTTTGTGTGGGAACTTTTTCCTTGTAACTTATTTTTCTTTTCTTTTCTTTCTTTTTTCAACACCCACCCACACACCCAAAATTAAAAAAAAAAAAGGAAAAGGAAATCAATAATAAAGCCTATTATTATTCTTTTTTTTTCTCACACTCTTCTAATTGTCTTATGAATTTAAAAAACAGTTTTCTTATTCTTCAAAAATCAAAATAAAAACCCACATTGTTATTGTTTTTTGTTATTTTTATTTTTTATTCTCCTTGATGTTTGGGAGATGAAGGTTCAATTGTTAAAGTAGAAAAATGTTCGAATTAAGAAATTCAATTCAACCTTCGTTTTCTTTTTCTTTATTATTTCTTTATTATTTCTTTCTATTTCTTTTTTTTTTTTTTTCTTCAAAGACACGTTTTGGGTTCATGATGCTTCATGGGAGATGGGGGAAGTAAAAGAAAGAAAGCAAGTATCAACAAAGCATAAGGGTGATACAATCGCTGGGAAAATTTAATTCAAAGGAGTGGTTGATTTATGATCTGGAAGATATTCCTTTTTTTGATGTTTTGATTTGTAGGATAAGGTTTGGCTAAAAACGAATGTCTCCGATTTAAAAAAGTGCCCAGAATTCAGTGTGCGATAAGGAAAAAAAAAAAAAAAAAGTATAAAAAGGACTTTTTCAAAAAGAAATTTTCAAAAAATAAAGAAAAAAATAAAAAATTGATTTGAAAGTCAGTGTTTTTCAATTCAATAAAGTAAACTGTCAATAAGAAAGTATAACTTTTGAAAGAAACACAAAGGGTTTCTTTTGGTTTGTTTCAAAAAAAAAATGAAAAGTTTTTTTTTTCTGAAGAATTTCAACTTAGTGACAACAAAAGAATTAAAAAGAAAAATTTAATTCTTTTCTCAAATCTTGAATTGCAATGAGTTGAAAAAGAAAAGAAATGAAATGATTGACTTTTGTTTTTTTTAAAAAAATGAAGGGAGTTTAGTCAAACTCAGGGTCTCACATGAAAAAACCGTTACATTTTTTACAAAAAAAAAAAAAAAAATTCTTTTCACAACACAAGTCATAACCAACTTCGTTCAAAAGGAATGGAAATTGGGAAATCTCCATTGTTTTGGGTGAATTGGAAGCTATTTATCTCAGATATTTTAAAACTTGAACCTCATCCTGCAATGCCAGGTAAAAAAAAAAAAAAAACAAAGAAATTAAAAAAGAATTTTTGAAAGAAAAAAAAATTAATCCAAAAAAAAAAAAAATAGATGTTTTTCATTACAATAATCATCCTATAAGAAGAGCTCAAATATTAGGAACTCTTGTTTCTGTTAATCGTAGACAAAAAAATATTGAATATATAGGTTTTCTTTCTTTTCTTTTCTTTTTGAATTTTTGGTTTTGTAAGATTTTTATTCACTCATTCATTATTCCTCCCAAAAAGTTGATGATAGTTCTGGTTTATTAAACTGTACTGAATGGATCAATCAAGGAAGTGAAAACAAAACTCATTTCCAAATTGGAACCCTTGTTCATATTAGTGGGAGAATAGGAGAGTATCAAGGAAATAAACAACTTACTGTTGAGTCAATTGGTTGGTTTAATTTTTTTTTTTTTTTTTTTGTTTCATTCAAATAACAATTGAATTTTAAACTATTTTTATTTTATTTCAAACAAAAAAGAGGAAGTTACAGATCTCAATAGAGAATCTCTTTGGTGGTTACAAATAATTCACCTAAAGAAATCTGTTTATGATAAACCTTTTACAAGTTGATCAACTATTTATCAGTCACTGTTTATTCATTCTCATTGATATCTCCACTTGATCAATATTTCCATGTTCGAAATAGCTATTTTCAATCAAATGACTGGATATGAAGTTATTTATGAGAAGTATGAACTTTATATTTTTCTTTTTGACAAGCACAAATTTATTTATTTTTTCATTTTTATAGATCTGAACAGTTTCAAGAGGGATCAATCACATTCTTCCCATACTTCAGTCTATTTATAATATCTATTGGATTGTTCATTGCTTGATCTGGTGAACAAACTAACTTCAACATCAAGGATTTCAAATTATTCAAGAAATTGTTGGTGATATAAAATGATACTCAGGCTTTGTAAAGTTTTTTGTATTTTGTATTTTGTTTTTGTTTGTTTTTTTTTTTGAAAAAGTAAAATTTGTTTGAATTGTCGATTTTCTGATTCCTATCGCTTCACAATTGATCCACTTTGGTGCCCAGAAATTCGATTCTTCTACCAAGATGTGATCACAGTCATCAAACAGAGGAATAACGACGACAAGTGAACTTCGTAACATCTTGGAGGGATTAAAACATATTTAAAGAACACAAACAAACTTAAAAGGAGGATACTAAAAGGGCTCTATACGCACCTTCAAGGCTTATGGGATCGATTCAATCCCTCGTGAAAAAGTTGGGTTTTTGATGAAATGAATCACGTGGTCAATGTTTAGTCACGTGATGATTCATTTATTTGAGGAAAAAGTATAAATAGAGGGAAAAAATTAATAAAAAAAACAGAAAAAGTTCAATTTTTATCAGTTTTTTTTTCATAATTTTCTATTTGAAACTCATCAAATTGTTAATAATATTATTAATTTTCTAATATTTGATATTTAAATTTGTTATATTTGGATTTATTACGCTCAAAATCATCAAAAAAATGGAATCATCAGCAGCACAAAGGAGATTGGCGGCAGTGTCCTCTCACTTGGTTTTCATTTTTATTTTGTTGAATTAAATTGAAATTAATTATGGAACTAACATTAAATAACAAACTTATTTTTCTTTAGTGCACCGAAAAATGTTCAGGCGGAAAAGTTGAAACAATTCTTGGCCCAACTTCTAATTATTTTATTTCACAAAGACTGAGATTGCATTATGTTGACTGGGGAAATCATGTATGTTTTAATTTATTTTTGATATTGACACTATAATTATTCATTTATTAATGAATAATTTTATTATCAATTGATTGTAGGGAAAACCTATTTTGATTCTTGTACACGGAGGAAGAGACCATTGTAGAAATTGGGATTGGGTTGCAAAAGAACTAAGAGATTATTATCATATTGTAGCACCCGATCTTGTAATTTTTTATTTTTCATTTCTCATTTCTCATTTCTCATTTCTCTTTGACATTAACTTATTTAATTTTTTTCTAAAAAAAATGTTAGAGAGGTCATGGTGATAGTGAATGGTAGTTTTTTTAATTCAAAAAGTAAATACTAAAAATTAGTTAATTAATGATTGAATTAATACAAAGGTGTAAAGGAGGAGAATATTTAATTCCAGAGCTCGCATTTGATCTTTCAAATTTGATTGATGCTTTAACATCAGGCAGTGTAACAATTATGGCTCATTCTCTTGGTGGGGCTGTTTCTCTTTCTGTATTATTTTATTTATTATTTATTATTTTTACTAAAAAGAAAGAAATTCAAACTTTTTTTTATTAAAAAAAAAAACTTTAGTATACTGGACTCTTTCCAGAAAGAGTTAATAATTTAATACTTGTTGAAGGAATTGGTGCTCCACCTCATATTATGAGAGAGTGGATGAAAAAAGATCAATTTGAAAGATTAAGAGATTGGATGGATCAATTAAAAGATCTTGCTCAAAGAAAAGTAAAAAAATATGCAAATATTGAAGAAGGTTTTATTTTGATTATCTTAAAAAAAAAAAAAAACAACATTATAAAAATAAAAAACAAAATAAAAAGCTGAGAATAGAATGAAAGAAGAAAATCCTTTCCTTTCAGTTGAACAAGCTCATCATTTAACTGTCCATGGAGTTGCAAGAAATGAAGATGGAACATACTCATGGAAATTTGATAATTATAATCGCATTTTTTTCCCTCAAAAGTAAATTTTTGAATATTTAAAATTTTCCCCAAACAATTGTAATAATAATAAATCATAAAACTTTAGATATGATGCAAATGAATCTGCTCGGTTAAATCAACGAGTTGAATGTCCAGTTTTGTTAATCCAAGGAACTGAAAGTTGGATGGGAGACCCTGTCAAAGATGGAAGAGTAAAAGGTTTTTTTTTTCAATTAAATGATATATATAGGCTTTTTGTTGTTTAAATTAAATGAATTCATTAATTAATTTTAGAATTTCGAAATGTCAAATCTGTAAATATTGAAAAATCTGGTCATTGGTGCCATCACGATAATTTTGATCAATTTATGCATATTGTTAAATCTTATTTATTAAAAAATGAATGAAACCTCTTTTTATTTTTATTTTTTTTTGAAGATCGAAAAGAAAAGAAAAGGTGAAAAAAAAAGAAAAAGAAAAAAAAATCTTTTTGAGATTGATAAAATACATTTATACAAAACATGTTTGACCCAACCAGGGGATTAATTTCATTGAGCCAGAGAAGCTCTTCTCATACTTGATTCATATTGTTTTTTTGTTACAAAGTAATTTCGTATTTTGTCTGCTACTTCAACGACTTGCGTCCTTATAATATTATTGACTAACCAATCTGGAGCCCAAATATTTAAATTTGCCTATGGTTGACGATTTAAGAAAAAGAAAAGAAAAGAAAAGAAAAGAAAGAAAGAAAAGGGAGAAACCTGAACAATATAAGTCATTGATGAAACTCCTTTTCCTCTTGGAAGAATAACAAACCCACTATCAACTGCAACTCCTCGAGTATAATTTCTTTCAGGGCAAAGAGCTTTAATTTATTATTTATTATTTATTATTATTATTATTATTGAGATGATAATTTGAACCAACAAAAAAAAAAAAGAAAAACAAACATGTTTTCACAGAGTTACTTCCAAGATAAACTTCTCCTGATGGCTATTTAGAATAAAAAAATGAGTCAATCTTTGAAGGAAAAAAAAAAATGAAAAGGAAAATACCGTTGTATAATCATGTCGAATTAAACAAAAATCTCGATTTAAAAAATATTTTGAACTTATAAAACGGACAATAAAGGTATTTTCATCAATTGTTTGAATAACATTGAGTCTCCGACACATTGGATCATATTGTTCACGATTTTTAGATTGTTTGAGTAAGTATTTGATTTCTGTAGGAGATGCTGGAATTAAAACTCTTTTTTTTAATTGGAATGTTAGTCATTTTATCTTTTTTGGTTTATATATAAATTATAAATATTGCAAAAAATCTATGAAAAAGGAAATAAAAATAAAATAATCAAGGAATCAAATCAAATAAAAAACAATATATCAACCTTGACAAAAACCTTGAAAGATTATCATTTGGAAGAATTTTTTGAAAAACTTCAATTTCATCAGCATCATCCAATTTTTTCCAGTGAGACTCTTCAAACATTGTTGGATTATCAAGTAATTGTGCCTAATAATTAATAATTAATAAAAGGGTCCAAATAAAGAAGGAAAAAAAAATGAGACCAAGTGAGCAAGATTTGTAATAAGTCCACCACATTTTGACATGATATCAGCATAAGATGTTGCATCAATTGTAGAAAGTTGTAATAAATTTTCTGAACTATCATCATTTTGATAGATTTCCAATTGAGTTAATGGATGAAGAAAAGGTGAACTACCACTAAAATAAATTAAAATAAATGGAATGAGGAAAAAAAAAATTTTTTTTTTAAAAAAAGAAAGAAAAAAGAAAAAAGAAAAAAGAAGTACCTTTGAGAACTTGTTGTAGTTGAGCTATCAGTTGATAATATTGATCTTGAATCTTGACTAGAAAAAAAATCGCTGATTCCTTTTTCTAATATAAAAAGTTGTGGCTCTTCATTTTCGAGAACGGTGACTGGAGCAGTAAAAAGTCGATTTTCTTGTTCCCAAAATGCATTTACTTTGTCTCCTTCATGACAAATATATCTACATCCTGCTTTTCCTTCTTTTTTTGCATCAGCATCAATTGGAGTCAATCTTGCCAATTGAAGAATATTTTCTTTATTTTTAATTGATTTTTTTTAAAAAAAATGGTTGAAATTGACATTTTTTTTTTTCAAAATTCAGAAAAAAAAAAAAAAAAAAAAAAAAAAAACCTCCATTACAATCTTTAATCATGGAAATAACTAAGACAAGCAAATAACCAGAAAGTTCTTCAGTTGTTGGACAAATTGCACAAGCAGTTTTTCCACTTGAAACTAACTTTTCTAAATTTGTTGATGAACCTCCAAGTTTCATAAAACTTAACAATTCAGAAAATGAATCAACTCCTTCTTTTAGAAAACGTGTTACTTTTTCTGTAATATCCTCATCTTTTTCATTAGATTTTGAAGCAATTAGAGCTAAAAGGCCATCATCACTTTCTGATGTATTTCTGCGTTCAATTTCATCACTTTTCTCTAATCCTTCTGATCCACCATTTTCTTGAGAATTATGATTTGTTTTCTCTTCCTTTTCATCTTTAATAATTTCTATTGGTGTTGCTTTTGTTTCTATTTTCTCTTCTTGAGCAACTGTCTCTGTTATTACTGTTGTTTCTGTTGTCATACCTTCCTCTCTCTGAACTTCCTTTCCCTCTTCTTTAGTCTCGTTTCTCATAGACAAACCAAGAGAGAAAATTTTAAAAAAAAAATAATTATGCAAAGGAAAAAGAAAAGAAAAATTTTTCACCAAAAAAAAAAAAAAAAAAAAATTCAAAATTATTCAAAACTTTGTAAAAATAAAAACAAAATTATTGTAAAAAATAAGTTTTAAAAAATATAAATTTTAAAAATGAAGTTTATAAAAAAATGAGTTTAGAAGAAATAAATCAGTTTTAAAAAAAATTTTTCATACTTTTTTTTCCCAAACAAAAAAAAAATTTTTTTCAAACACAATTTTTTCTCTCAAAAACAAAAAATTCTCTTTTTTCTCAATCCTCTCTCCTTTTGATTCTTTATTATATTTTACTTTTCACTTAATGCTATCATATAATATTGTTTTTTTCTGTTTTGCGTTCGAAGGGGGAGAGATGAAAAAAAAAAAAAATGAAAAAAAAAAAAAAAAAAAAAAAAAAAAAAAAAAAAATGGATACCCTCATTTTTGATTCGATGATGTGATCATAAAATCTTGGGTGTCTGTAACATGATTGGAAAGGAGTTGTTCGAACCAAAAAGAAAAAAAAAAAAAGAAGGGGACTATGGAGAGTGATAACGATTTAGTTGTGATTATGATGCTGATGTTCCTTATTCCAATACAAACATGATATGGTCTTATTCGAATGATGGAATCATAACCCTATAATATTAGAAGGTCTACTTGATAGAGATATAATATCACATCAAAAAAGACTTTTTGAATTCGTTTATTTTTCAGATGAATGGATACCATTTTTGTTTGAAAATTTTCATTGAAAAATCAATCTAACCAACAAGATCTTCTTACATTTCATTCAACAAAAAAAAAGATTTGAACCAATGATAAATCAGAAAGAAAACAATGAATCAGCCAAATATAATATCAGTTATCACTTATAATTAGTTTCATATTTTTATTAATAATTTTGAAAAAAAATTGCCTTATCGCTTTAGTCCTTCCAGAAACTATGCTCGAGAAAAGCGAAGAGAAAGAGGAGGTGAACTTGCAATGAGAAAGGCAATTTCAAAGAAGAATGAACGGAACTTGAAAATCGAAAGGAAGAAGATAGAGAAGGAGTTAGTAAAAGAAGAGCAAGAAAGAATTCAAAGAGAGAAGGAAATCAACCAAAGTACCAAGACCTTTCATGAAAAAACTTCCAAGTTCCCATGTTTAAATTGTTTTGAAAGAAGAGTTGAGATGAAACTTAATGATTCAAGTTTATGTGATAAATGTATTAAAAATCCTGCTCCTTTTGCTTCAAGTAACAACTTAAATCCTTCTCCAATTCCTGATGAACTTAAAAATTTAACTGAAGTTGAACAAATGTTAATTGCTCCAATTGTCATTTTAGTTTTAGTTGTTGGACATGTTCTTCCTCGTGGTCAATTTGGTTATGGAGGACAATACTATTGCTTTTCCTCAAAAAGTTGAAGATCTTACATTGAAACTCCCTCGCATTCCAAATACTGTAAAATTTGTGACAGTGATGAGAAGAAATCAACAAGGACAATTTAAAGGATATCGTGTCAAAAAAAGAAAAAGCCATAAATCCTTATTTTTTAAACATTGTTATTGATGAACAAATCATAAGCCAGTTGCCTGAAGATGATTACATCCATATTGGAACAACTTCTCTTCAAAATAATGTAGATAATATAAATAGTGTAGATAATTTAGATAGCAATAGTTCCAGTTCTGTAAATAATAATTCAGCTCCTTCAAATAATGTAAATCATGTAGATAATGTAGATCATGTAGAGATAATTCCGGTAATAATAGTTCTGGAAGTAATGTAAATTTTGATGATATCTTTGGAGAACTCGATGAGAATATAACATTAGCTCCAATGAATTATGAAACAAGATCTGAAGATCAAATGATGAATGATTTTTTGCAATGGCCTCAACAAGAACATGAACCAGTAAATGAATATTCGTGTATTGGGTTACTTGGAAAAGGATTCCCTCATTTATTTCCTGATGGTGCTGGTGATTTTACTCTCAAAATGCAAGTCCATGAAGTCAAAGAAGGAGATTACTTTATCCATCTAATGAACTACTATGATAATAGATTTACTTCTGATGCTCTTCAAATAATAACTCGAAAAAAAAAAATGATGCTAATGAAGGATGAATAAAGAATTTGCCTTCAATGATATTTATTTTTGTTTGAAACTTTATTTTTATAGGTATTGCAAAATATCACTATTTGCTGACGACACTGTCATGGCCTTCACATCTGAAAATGACTTCTTAGAAATTATGAAGGAATTTCAATTAGAAAAGTTTGTGAAGAAAATGGTTCTTGTTTTTGATAATAAGGTTACAAATGAGAATCTTGAATGCTGAAAAATGAGTTGAAGGCTTCCATCCCACCAAATAAGATCACTCAAAAGGTTCAACAAGTGCTCTAAAAAATTCTCTGGTATTCTTCAAGCAAAGGAAAGGAATGAATAACAATTTGATTCTCATCCTCTTCTCTTCAACAAAGATTCCTTGATTGGTTTTAGAAAGAGTTTTGACATATTGAACTAAGAAGGATTTCCGACATATTGAACTCAAAACTTAGTTCAATATGTCGGTGATGTTGAGAGAAGATCTACCATAAAAATTTCCAGGGATTGAACTAAGAAGGATTTCCTCGAACAGAACAAGAATTGGTGAAAATTGAAGAACAAATAGCCTAGAAATGAGAAAGAAAATTTTTATCACGGAGGAAGAAATCCAAGCAAAAGATTCAACTTCCAGTTGCTCAATTTCAAGCAAACAAATCTAAAATATTTTATATTATTTCTTGTTTGTTCATGACTTCAGAAGTTCCTATCATTTTTTTTTTTTTTTTCATTGAAGTTCTTCAGTTTTTTCATTTTTTTGAAAAATAATTAAAAGATTAAAAGAAAAATTAAAAGATTACTAGAGATTGTTACCTTCTTTAGAGAGTGGATGTATAAACTCAATTGAAGCTAAGAAGTGAACATTGCTGCAAATGAATAGTTTTGTGAGTATTTACAGACATCGTGGACAAATTAATGGTGCTGCCTAATGATAAAGAAGCCTTCAACGGAAACATCCTGCTCTTTTCACGCAACTTTTTTTACTTGCGAAGAAGATGCGAGATTACAATTATTAAGAGAAAGCAAAGTTTATGGCATCCTTTGCCGAGCATGATGGTAGATTTATCAAAAGATATTACTATTGATTTTTCAAGAATGGATTCATCTATGATCAAAACATTAACTACTCGAAGCGATTTTATTTCTGGAGAAGTAACAATTTTTAATCCTGCTTATAAAGATGTAAAGTAAGAATGATATTTTATCTTTATCAAACATGTCTATTCACAAATTCTATTTTTTTTCCACTTTCTTACCTTCATTCCTTTGTTGTTGTTGATGTGTTGAAGTTATTTTTTCTTTTTGGTTGTAACTTTGTTGTTCAGAACAATGTATTTTTTGGGAATGATTTGTTCCAATTTTGATTGAATAACATCTCCTTGATCTCCTTGTGCAACAACACATATCTTATTTGGATTATTTGCTTGTGCTTGAACTATTTGATTGATTTTATTAAAGAAAAAGAAAAGAAAGAAAGAAAAAGAAAGAAAAAAGAGAAAAAAAGAAAAAGAAAAAAGAAAAAGAAAAGAGAAAAGGAAAACCAGTGACACTACAAGCCAATTTTCTTTGCATTTCTTTTGCAAAATCATCTGGAGAAATGAAAAATACATCCAAATCAGAAATAATTGTGGCAATTTTATTTCCTCTTCTTTCAACTGAAATTAATACTTCTTTTACCACTCCTTTCTTCACTACTTCTTGACCTTCTCTTGTTGAAATTACATGAACTTTATCCATACTCAAAATAAATCTTTTTTTTAAAAAAAAATAAATAAATTTAAAAAAAAAAGAATTTTGGATTGTTAACAATTGATTCAATAAATAAATAAATAAATCAAACTTTTGAGATAATTGTTGTCTTGATAATTGTGTCACTGTTTGTTTTTCTTCTTTTGATAAAATTGTATCTGTCAATAATATATCTAAACTCACATTCCTATTACATTTTATTTTCATTTTATTTTCATTATTTTGTTATACTTTCATAAGATTCCAAAAAAGAAAAAGAAAAAGAAATAAACCTAGGATCAGATTTTTGTGGAAGTTCATG
>ERZ778024.3661-NODE-3661-length-10883-cov-6.246029_pt1 | contig 10883 bp, 13 predicted proteins | sample MGYA00375754_ERZ778024 | MGnify/ENA primary metagenome ERZ778024 (study PRJEB29350, sample SAMN05389827) | bioreactor metagenome | isolation source: Thiocyanate bioreactor | place: South Africa: University of Cape Town | collected 2014-02-18 ... | reverse complement strand
GAGATCACAAGGGGAGGTTATAGGGAAGGTCCTAGGGAAGATATATAATTGATAAAAAGCTAAAATATAGTTGGTCTGTAAATTATTTAATTGAATTATCCATTAGAACATTCATCCCAATTTATTTTCATCAATCATGATTAATAACAAAGGGAATCTCAAAATTTAATGCCTTTTAGTAATTAATTAATTAATTAGGATTACGAGGAAAATCACTTGCGAGTTTGAACATTCATTTTTCAAAAGCAACTTAACGAGTTTTCGCTCTACATTGCCGAAGAAACATGAAATTGAATATTCTATTAATGTTATTATTATTGTTGTTTCGAAGAGAGAACTGCTTGGAAAAGAATTGGTGTTTGACTTCAAGCTTTTAAATTTTAAATTAGGAATAAGAATGGATATAGAGGAGATATGGAAATAGAAATAGAAGTTCGTCAAGGACTTATTCTCTTCTAATATATTAATTGGAATAACCAAACCTAACACCATTTGTAATATAGTATCATCTTAAACAAATGGAATATAAATCTTAATGCATATTTATTTTCTTTGAACAAGTGAAGTCGAATACAAACTTTGAAAAAAAAATATATATATTTAAGAGTAATACAACAAATTCAAATAGGCGAACCATTAAGGAAGACTTTGAAAGAGAGAGAAGGTCAATTGACTGAATCTATATATTGAAGAAGGACTTGAATCGTATATTCTTTGTAGGGAAGAAGTTTCGATTGCAATTGATCAAGAAGAAACTCGTCAATAGGAATTAAAAATTAATTAAGAATAGCTCAAATTAAGTGTGAGGATTCATATAAAGATTAAAAATCAGAATGTTAAAAGCTTTTAAAGAGAGTGTAACAAATTTTGTAAAGACAAAACCTGAAGTAAAGAGAAGACCTTTAATAGAACAATTGATTGATGATTGGGAGTATGTGCATAAGAATTTTTATCAAGAACATCCTGATATAGAGAGAGTTCATATAACTCAAACAGATGTTCCTCAAAGACTTTCAAGAATTGTAAAGATCTTATCTGAAGAGGAGAGTATGAAAACTAATCAAAAAGAAATACATGGTTTTGCATATTTTATTTTATTTAAAACTTTATTTTATTTCTTTATTTTTAATTCTAAAAAATAAATACATAATAGTTTGTATGGAATACTTTTTAAAACAGAATATTATGGGTGGATTATATGATTTGAGTCAATTAAATTTTCCAAATGGACTCTTCCTTGAAATTTTAAAAGTTTTTGGATCTTTAATTAGTGAATTAGATAGAAAATTTTTGGTTCATTCATCAGTTCATATTCCAGTTCTAAAAATATTAAAGAATGCAATTACTGGCGAAATGACTCCAAAAACTGAGAAGGAAATTGTTCAATTAATGTTTGCAATGTCACTTCGATTACAAGATTACCCAGAGCTATTATCAATTTTCTTTCATGAAAAAAAGCAAGACTTTGTTGTAGAAGTGGAAAAGTTAATTGATTTTGATGATGGCTCTGAAGTTAAGGATGAAAAGGAATATGATTACCCTTTATTTAATTATTTACTTCGCTTCCTTCATCATGAAGGACAAATTGGAGATTACGCTAGAACTGCAATTCTAATTTGTTTACAAACAGCAACTCCACTTGCTTGCGAATACATTTTAAATAAGTCAGGATTTTGTCAAATTTTAGTTTCAACTCTTGGAGGAAGATTCTCTTCTTTACCTTCTCAATTACCTCGAAAACCAGATGATAATTTTGAGAAATTTCTCAATACCTTAGATTTTTATCAAAAAGCTATCATAGAATCTAGTCCACCTATTTCAGAAAACCTAATTCAATCAATTAAACAATACTTTTTTCAAAGTATTGTCCTTGCAAAATTCACTTCAACTATTTCATTAGAAAGAGAATTAGAAGCAACCACAGTTTATGTACAAACAATCCTTCAAAAAATAACGGATAAAAACTTGGCACATATACTCCTTGATCTCTTATTAAGTGATGTAGAAGTATCTGAAGAGGATCTCTTTAAAACAACAGATATAACCAATAATTCACCAATTAAAATTCTTTTTACAAGATTAAATGAACGTTCAGATATTACTCAAATTGCAACTTGGCAACTATTTTATACTTTAGTTACTTATCATCAAAATTATGTGATCCCAAAGTTATTACCTAATACTATTCAAATGTCAAATAAGTTTAGACTAAAAGGTATTATTATTATTATTATTATTATTATTTCTTGGATTCTTGTCTTTTTCTTTCTTTTTCTTTTTTCTTTTTTCTTTTTTTTTCTTTTTTTCTTTTTTTCTTTTTGTATTTAACTTGATTTATTGAAACTTAAATAGAGAAAATAGAGAAAGTTAAACATGGTCAAAGATATTTAGAATTAATGCCTTTCGTTTACTCTAGAGATTATGAAATAAATGGATATGAAAACTATTTAAATGATATTCAAACATTAATGACCACTTCAAAAAATTCAAGTTAATTTTATTTTCTATTTTCTGATTTATTTTTTTATTTTTTCTAAAATTTATTGAAAAAAAAAAATTCAAAAATCAAAAGAAGGAAATAAGATGAATGGACACATAGAGTCAACAACAGAATTACCTGGTGAACATGACATATTTTTAGAAATTATTTTAGGAAGACTTGAAAGTTTGTTAACAAATTCATTTGATGTCAATTTAATGTTAACTGGAATTATTACACAATTTATTTGTTTCCCTGATGCATGTTTAAATGATTATTTACTTCATTCAGATTTATTATATTCTTCAACTCCTTTATCTCTTTATTCAATTTTACTGAGAGTTTCTCAAGAGATACAAACCTATCTTCATAAGTATTTTTTTTTTTTTTTTTTTTTCATTTATTTAATTCTTTTTATTTACTTTTTTTTTTTTTTTTTTTTTCATTTAGTTAATTCTTGTTATTTACTTTTCTTTTTCTTTTTTTCAAAAAAAGTTCCACATCTCGTCAAGAGCACCTTGAACAAATGAGAAATGTAATGGATGAAAGTTCAAAGTATTATATCAACGTTCAACCAGAAGAAGCACTCGCCTTAAGAAATATTATCATTTTTGAGGAATTTTTAAAGGAATTAACAGCAACAATTCAAGTTCAGATGCTTTTTGGGAATGAAGAAATTGATTACATGAATTCATAAAACTTGATCATTGATGTTAAAATAGAAAATGGAAATGAAAATTATAAAACTGCATTTTTCTTTACTTTTTTATTTTTTATTTATTTTTATTTTTATTTTTATTTTCTGAAAGAATAGTACACTTTTTTAAAATTCTTGTAATTTTGTTTCTTTTTTTAAAAAAAAAGAAAGTAAAATAAAACCATTTTGAAAAAAGAATTAGATTATTAATCTGTTTTATCTAAAGGTCTATTAAATCCTCCTCTTCGATTCATATATTGACGATATTGTCTTGGTTTTTTTAAAGCAACAAAGCCACTATAATTATCCTCAACTTTTTTTCCTTTTGTTGATCCAAAGCCACCAAAACCAATGAGCGCTTTCATTGCATCTAAAGAATCATCCATATCCATCATTTCATCTTTTCCATTCTCTTCACTTTTCTTTTCATCATTTTTACTTCCAGAGCGTTCTCTATGAAATCATTTTGTTATAAGGATCTGTGATAATAATAAAAAAGAAAAATAAGAAGAGAAGTTACTTTGAACGTTTCCTTCCATCTCTATCCCTATCTTTGTCTCTGTCTCTGTCTCTGTCCCTGTCCCTGTCTCGATCCTTTTCTCTGTCTCTGTCTCTATCTCTCTCTCTATCTCTATCCCTGTCCCGATCTCTATCTCTGTCTCTATCCTTTTCTCTATCACGGTCTCTGTCTCTATCTCGATCTCTGTCTCTGTCTCGATCTCTACTCTTTTCATTTTCCTCTTCTCTGTCTCTATCTCTGTCTCTGTCTCTATTTCTATCCTTTTCTCTATCACGATCTCTTTCCCTGTCTCTGTCTCTATCTCTATCTTTTTCTCTATCCTTGTCCCTGTTCCTATCACGATCCTTCTCTCTTTCTCGAGACCTTGAGCGTTTCTTTGACTTCTCGTCGCGTTTTGGAGAACGGCTTCTACTCCTATCTCTTGCTATTATAAAACCAATTAGTTAATAACTCAACAAAATTTAAAAACACTATAGAGTTCTATATAATAAAAACATTCCCAATATTTAACTCTAATACAACCAAAGAGAAAATGCTAACAAGTTGTTCAAAAACAATAATTGAACAAGGGAATTTTTTTTCTTCTTTTTTTTTCAAAATACTTATAGAACTAAACATGAAATAATATGAAATAATATTGAAATAACAATATATATATGAAAGATATGAGAATATAAAATGAATTCAAACTCAAATTGGTTATTTGAATTATAAAGGTTTTAAAGATGTTGTTATATATGGTTTTTATAATAACAAGAAAAGCGGTTGAAAGACAGACTTACCCATTTTTCTCTTTTTTTTTTTTTTTTTTTTTCAGTTTTCTCTTCAATACAATTCAACTCCATTCACATTCACTCATTCACCAATTTAATAATAATAACTTTCTAACGAGCTAACTAATTAATTTATTAATAAATTTTTGTTATTTTCCAACAATGGACGAATTAGAAGAAAGACTTGTGTTGATGGAAATATTGAAGAGGTTCAACATTTGCTGACAAACAATCCAGATCTCAACCTGAATTGTGGAGATAGTTCAGAATGGAAGAAAACACCTTTTTATATTGTGTGTCAAGAAGGATACTTGAATATTGTGGAATTATTATTAAGTGATGAAAGAGTTGATGTTAATAAACCAGAGAATTTGGTTAATGCAACATCTTTTGGGATTGCTTGTTTTTATGGACATATTGAAGTTGTAAAATTATTATTAAGTGATGGAAGAGTTGATCTAAATGCAACAACCAAATACGATGAAACAGCCTTTTATATTGCTTGTGAAAAAGGACAAATTGAAATTGTAAAGTTATTATTGAATAATGAAAAGGTTGATATCACTTCTACAAACAATCCAGGACCATTTTATCTGGCTTGCCGTGAAGGGCATTTCGGAATTGTAAAGCTATTATTAAATGATGAAAGAGTTGATGTCAACGAAGGAAATGAGCCATATGATCATACAGCTTTTTATTGCTTGTCAACGAGGGCATTATGATATTGCGAAATTGCTCTTCGAAAATGAGAGGATTGAGAGAAATAAACCAAATGATGAAGGTGAAACACCTTTTTTTATTGCTTGTCGAAATGGACATATTAAAATTGTGCAATATTTTTTAGCAAATGAAAGAGATGTTCATTTAAATACAATAAATTTTAATGGAAAAACTCCAATTGATACTGCAAGAGAAAATATTAATATTAATTTCTTCTTTGGACTGCTTGTTGGTTTAAATTATGTATATCTTCTTCATTAAACAGTTTCTCATTTTGGTTAAACAAATTCTCACTCACTCCTGGTGACATCTTCCTTAAAACATTCTGTTTTCTTATCTTTGTTATTATATTTAATGAATTCAAGGTTAGCAAATAAAGGAAGAAAAAATTGGGAAGATGAAAAAGATTTTCAAAAAAGAAAAGGAAATTGTCAAAAAGTTGTTGAATTGTTAGAATCATATAAAAATAATCCAAATAAATTAAGAATCGAACTAAGAGTATTATTCGGATTTGTTGGTAAATCATTTTTTTTTTCTGTCAACCTTTTTCACTGTTTCAATATACTCACTTATTGTTCTTCTTAGTGATAATTATTTAAAGTTCAATTAAAGATGAAAGGTTAATGTAAATAATGTAAATAACAATGGTAAATAAATCAAGAAATGAAACAACTTTTCTCTCTGTCATTTTTTTTTTTCTTTGAAAGAAATTTGATTTGAAGCGCATTTTATTCTATTTTGACATTTTAAAAAATTTGAATCACTCCAAGTCCATATTTGAAACTCGTCTGAGTGATCATAGAGGTTACAGATTCCATCATTATCATATTTTTGTTATTTTGTTTTGTTTTGTTTTGTTTCTTTCCTTCCTTCTATTAGCTTATTATACACATGTTTTTGAATTGCAATTAGAGGTTTCAAAGTTCTCATCTGAACCATCACAGCAATCACAAACTCCATCATACCTTTTTTTTTATTATTTTTGATATTATTATTTAATGGCTTCAAAGAATGTTTTTTTTTTTTAAAAAAAAAAATTAAAATTCAGGAAAGAAAAAGTACAATTTATATGAAGATATGACATTCTTTGATTCAACACAAACGAATTTTCCGTTACTACAGGCAGGAGTTTTAGTTTCATCACTTCCATCTTGACAATCACAGTAATCATCATTTAAAAAACTCTTTGGAATCTTTTCACCAGAACCACATTCTACAAATTCTACAATCTATTCAGAAAAAAAAAAAACATAATATAACATTTTTAGTTCTCAAGTCATGAAAATGAAAACAATAAATAAATAAATAAATAAATAAATAGCTAATGAAAAAAAGAAAATTTCTTACATTTAAAAGTTCCTTTTGAACACCTTCAATAAGAGGGACTTGAGGATCATTTGGAAACATATGATCAACATCACCTTGATTTTGACCCCAAACTTTAAAGAATATGAAGAGAATGACTATCTCGAAAAGGCTTCTTTATTTATTTGCATAATGATTTTTTTTTTTTTTTAAAAAAAAAAAAAAAAAAAAAAAAAAAAAAAGAAATCAAGAATAAGATGAGATGAGATGAGATGAAATGAAATAATAAAAGTGAAGATAAAAAAATGAATCAAACCAGAATGCAATTACAAATTTCCTCCATTGCTTCATCAAGTTGACTTCTCTTTTAGATCTTCTCGCTTCCAAATCTCTCATCGCCATGTTTTCTCTCTCTTTTTTTTTTTTTTTTTTTAAAAAAAATCTGATCACTCAACGGTTGAGCCCTTGCTTGAATCTTTCAATGATAGGCAATCAAAAACCCAGAAATTGAGCTTCTTGATCCAACTCTTAGACGCCAAAGCAGTTAGGATGATGATGATGATGAATTCAAGAAGAAGAAGAAGAAAATGAGAACGCTAACTTCAGCTTCAGCTTCAACATTCACAAGGAACTCAAACTGGAGAATATTCAAAAAAGATCAACACTTGAGTGAGTGATTTTAAGGCGGAATTGTTATTGTTTGCATTGATGGCTCCAAATCATCTCTATTTGGACTTTTGTGATAAGAACAAGCTCAGAAGTAAACTCAGTTTCCGGGTTTATCAAAATTTGATTTTATAACAATCAATTCCAGTGTCAAATGAAAAAGTTTGGGGATGGAAAATTTTTGTATGTACCGTTAATCTATGAAGAAATGAGGATGAGATTAGATAAAAGTTTCTCTCGTCATAGGTTGTGGTACAGAAACTGTTATTCCTTGGTCATCTTCAAAAGTTTCCCAGTCTTCACCAAGGATAGGATCTGGTTTGGCATAAATAGAATCACCTCCAATTTGAATTTTGAACCCTCTTTTTGTTGAAATAAAAGTGAGTCCAGCAAAAAGTGTCACAAAAATTTCTTTTGAACATTTGACTGAGATCTCTTAATGATATTTTAATTTTATTTTATTTTATTTTGACTTTCTTTATTTATCTACTTATGTTTTGATTTCAAAAAATTAATGCTTCAGAATTATCTCCCGTCACAATTATATTTTGAGTTTGGGGATCAATTACGATACTTGCTGGGGAATCAGTTTCGAATTGGGTCATATATTCTCCTTGGGATCCAAATACTTGAACCCGATGATTCATATAGTCACAAACAAGAATATTATCTTTTTTATCAACACAAATTCCGAATGGACAGTTGAATTGACTATTTTCTTCTCCTTCTGCTCCAAATGTTGATATAAAGACTCCTTCAGAATCGAATATTTGAATTCTGTGGTTGCGATAATCAGAAACAAGAATATTCCCCTTTGAATTAGTTGCTATTCCACAAGGATCATCAAATTGACCATTTCCATTTCCTTTTGATCCAAAAGTTGAAATAAATTTTCCTTCAGAATCAAATATTTGAATTCTATGATTTTCGCCATCACAAACATAAATGTTATCATTTGTATCAACACAAATTCCTTCTGGGCAACTAAATTGACCATTTCCATTTCCTTCTGATCCAAATGTTGAAATGAAATTTCTTTCTGGATCAAATATTTGAATTCTATGATTATTTTCATCACAAACAAGAAAATTTCCTCTGGAATTAGTAGTTATTCCAATTGGAGAGTTGAATTGACCATTTCCATTTCCTTTTGATCCAAATTTTGAAATGATGTTTCCTTTTGAATCAAATATTTGAATTTTATTTATCGACCAATTACTAGCATAAATATTTCCTTTTGAGTCAATTGTAGTTCCATAAGAACTTAACCATTGATTGTTAATTCCATCTTTATCTTCATCTCCATTTTCCTCCTCATAGTCATCATCTTCATGGATGATCCCTCTTGATGCAAATCTTGATTTTGGTTCATTTATTTCATGATAATTTCTTTGTTTTGGGAAAACTAGAAATTGAAAAGTAGAAGAAACAATATCAAATCCATTATATTGAACAAAAATTGAATATTTTCCTTCATTTTTTATTTTCATTTTAACTTCATATTTTCCATTATTTAAATCTTTAATTTCCCATTCATTTTTATCATTTTCTTCGTTATTTTCATTATTTTCATTTTTCTCATTTTTATCATATTTCTGATGATTTTCTCTTTCAATTTGAATTTTAAATTTCTTTCCACTTCCACCTTTTTTCATTTCATTTCCTTCTTTTGAATAACTAATGATTTCAAATTTAAATTCTTCATCTTTGAAAATTCTTTGTTTCTGATTTCTTGAAATAACACATTTATTAATTGAAATCTCTTTTGAATCTAAAATTCCAATATTCGAAATACTTGAATAAATTGATTGTTCCTCTTTTTCACAAATTGAAAATTCAATTAAAGAATTAGATTCTGGTTCAATTCTCCAATCATTATTAATTAAATAATCCAATCTTGATTCATATAAACTTTTCATTGATAATAATCGTCCAACATTTTCATTATTATTATTTTCATTATTCCCATTATTGATATTTGATAAAGAAATTGAATGTTGAATCATTTGACAAGATCCAATAATACTTTCAATTCCAAAATTTAGTTCATCTTTTTGTATTTCTAATTCTTTCTTTTTATATTTTTCAATTTCATCCAATTTATTCAATAATTCTTGTTCTCTTTCATCCAATTTGATTCTAATCTTATTAAAAAATTCATTGATTTGAGTTTGAGTTGTTGTTGAATTAATTTCTAATTCTTTAATCACTTCTTCACATTTATTTATTCCTTCTCTCAATTCTTTCTCTTTGGGTTTCACCTTTTTTTGATTTTTTTATATTAGGTGGGATTAGTTTGTGAAAAAGAAAAGAAAAGAAAAGAAAAGAAAGAAAGCAAACTTGATTGATCAAATCCATTAATAATTGCTTTTCAATTCCAACAATATTTGATAAAGTAAAAATTTTGTGAGAAGTGTGTTGATCTACACATAATAAGCAAATAGGTAATTTACAATCATCACAAAATAATTTAATTTCCTCATTTTTATGCATTTGACAATAAAGTTGATTGTTTGAGTTTAAGTTTGTAATTAAATTAATTTGATGATCATCTTTCATTTCATTAATTGGAATTAATTGATGGTTTTTTGTTACTTTCACTGTTTTATGAGATCTTGAACATATTTCGCAAAAGTAATCTTGACAATCCAAACAATAAGTGGTTGCTTCGTTTTCTCCATCTGAGCAAACTAATTTTTGTTTCTTCTTCTTTTTTTGTTGTTTTTGTTGTCGTTGAGGAATTGAATTTTTTAAAGAATTATAAATATTGAGATTATTAAGAAGAAATGAATCAGTTAATAAATTTGGAAGAAATTCTGGGTTTTAATTTTGAATTTGATTGAAAAGGAGTTCTACAAATAGGACAAGATAATTTGGTATTAGAGTGATTCCTCTCAATATAAATTTCTAAACATTCTAAACAAAATGAATGAAGACATCCTAATGTCTTTGGTTCTCTAAAAAGATCTCTACACAATGAACACTCTAATTCCTTCTCTAATTCTTTCTCCAATTCTACTTCTCTTGTTTCTGTTTTTGTTCTAGTTGTTGACATATTGAAACAAAAAAATTTAAGTTCCAATTGATTGATTGTTCTTATATCTATTTCGCCTATTCAATTCAGAAAAAAAAAAAAAAAGTGACAAAGAAAAAAAATAGTGTAAATTGACTGAAAAACGACCAAAAAACGACCAAAAAGAGACCCACTTTGGCCCATTTTGACCCATTTTCTAGTAAGGTGGAGCTATACTTCTACTATGGTAAAAGTATCTTTTTAGTATCAATGACCCGAGCTTTTTTGGTCCCAATTCGAGGGTTTTTCAAGCGAATTTCAAGTGTTTTTTTTAGTGTTTTTCTAGTGGATTTCAAAAGGTGAATTTTTATATTCGATTGATTCTCTTCTTATTAGATGATTTGAATTCTCTCATAAAGAAGCAAAACAAACTCAACTCTTCAACTTTAAATAGAAAAATTATTCAAACATTGTTTGAAACACATTAGATTGCAATCTAATGTGTCAGTCTCCAAACTCAGTGAAGTTATGAAGATAAAGTTTATTGCAAGATGTTATCTTTGAAAGAGTTTTTTTTTTTTTTTTTTGAATAACTTGACTTGAACAAAAAAATGTGAGGAAAAAATTGAAAAAAATTGAAAAGAATTGAAACTTTGTGTTATACATCAATCTAAATTCATTCAATTCAAGTTTTTATTTGAGTCTTTTTT
>ERZ778024.3656-NODE-3656-length-10897-cov-59.591865_pt1 | contig 10897 bp, 9 predicted proteins | sample MGYA00375754_ERZ778024 | MGnify/ENA primary metagenome ERZ778024 (study PRJEB29350, sample SAMN05389827) | bioreactor metagenome | isolation source: Thiocyanate bioreactor | place: South Africa: University of Cape Town | collected 2014-02-18 ... | reverse complement strand
ACTTTGGAAACAGTAGATATTGTAGCCGGTAATGGAACCAACGGATCAGCTGATAATCAGCTCAACATTCCATATGGAATATTTGTTGATCAAAATCGAACTGTATACGTTGCTGATTGTCATAATAATCGGATTATGAAGTGGTTTTCAGGAGCTAGTGTTGGGATTCGTGTTGCTGGATCTACTCCGACAGAGCTTAGGTTGCCCACACATATCATTGTTGACAATAATGGATATATGTACATAAGTGAATCAGGTAATGCTAGAGTCACACGCTGGGCGCCTAATTCCACCTTTGGAATATGTATCGCTGCATGCACTGGAATCCTCGGAAAATCATCAAATCAATTACAGGGACCACACTCTCTAACGTTTGATAGTGATGGTTCACTATATGTCAGTGATTATGGAAATAATAGAATACAAAAGTTTCAAATTCATCATCCTCAAAGTAAGTTTCGTTTCGTCATAATTGTACACGCATAACTGTATTTTGTTTAGTTTCATATAATCAACCAAAAATTGATGCAAATATTAAATGGAGTACATGTGGAATAACTCTTCTCAATCAAACAATGATAGGCCAAAGTCCTCATGGTATCTTTATTGATTCCAATGATACCATCTATGTAGCTAATCACAATGACAACCTTATCTTTATTTTATATAATGGAAGTATAATTCCAGACAAAAATATTAGCGTTCCTTTGTATGAATATTCAGCACTTTTTGTTACTGTAAACGGAGATATTTACTTCGAAAATGAAAATCAAATGGGTCGAATCGATAAATGGCCTAAAAATAGAACGAAATCGGAATTTGTAGCATCGTTTTCACACTACTGTCGAGGTTTATTCATTGATATCTACAATCATCTATACTGCTCTCTCATCGATAAAGGAAAAGTTGAGCGAGTATCACTTTATGACAATCAATCAACAATACTCACTGTGACAAGTGATCTCGATAGACCATATGGAATATTTGTAGATAACAGATCCAACATCTACGTAGCTGGTTCAGGTGATTGGACAATTAAACTATTTCAATCTGGAGAAACAATAGGAAATGTGGTCGCAGGAAATAGATTTCCCAATGATTTGACATTAAATCTACCAACTGATGTCATTTTCGATGCTGATGAAGTTTTATATGTTGCTGATAATGAGAACCATCGTATTGTTCGAATATGGTCTGATAAGTATGAATGTATCATTGGTTGCACTGGCAAAAATGGGTCAACGTCTTATGAATTTAACAAGGCGTATGCAATTCGGTTTGATAGTTTGGGTAATCTTTATGTAGTAGATGAAAAAAATAATCGAATTCAAAAGTTCCTACTTGGACATAACTCTTGTGGTAAGCAGTTTCTCGATATTTAAACTAGAACTTCTAAATAATGAAAATATTAGAAATAGAAACGACAACAACTGTTCGCTCTATTATTGAACAGAGTACAAGTAATGATCCAAGTAAAAGCTTTTGATATGAATCTCATTTTTTTTAAATAAATAACTATTTCTTTATATTTCCCAGTAAGATCACCATCATTATATTTTGTACCCAGATGTCAAAATTTAACACATATTGGAGACGAATGTGAGACACCTGGTACAATGTGTGCTCTTTTACGACCATGTGAAAATGGTGGTAATTGTACAAATACGAAAAAGATGACAAGTTATAATTGTACTTGTAAAACTGGCTTTCATGGTCTAAATTGTGAATTTGATTCTCGTGTTTGTAAAAATAGTACATGTTCAAATCATGGTAAATGTTTTTTTTCGAAAAAAAAATATGATGAATAAATATTTCTCGTTCAGGTATTTGTCAAAATCGATCAAATGAAACATGGAAATGCGTATGTGACGACGGTTGGGAAGGCATTTACTGTGAAACGAAGACAAACTATTGTCAAACTATTCGGTGTGAAAATAATGCCGTTTGTCGACCATTGTTTCGTGATTTTAAATGTGAATGTTTAAGTTCGAGTTATTCGGGTAGATATTGTGAAAGTAAATCAACTGGTCTTAAAGTTCGACAATTTGTTTCAAAATCATTTGCTTATATTGCTATTCTCGCTATGGTTACTGTTGCTTTATTTGTTCTCATTATGGATATTTTAAAATATTGCTTTGGTATTGATCCTGCTGCTGAAGATAGAGAATATCTACGACAACAACGAATGAAAAAAAAACGAAAACCTGTCATTCAAAAATTCGTCTACGTTAACGGACCGACAAACTAATTCTCTTGCTTTTTTTGTTTTGTTTTGGTACATTCTTGTAATCAGATTTCATTGAATATGATATAATCTTATTGTTATTAAAAATAAATGCATTCAAGCATAATAAATATAAGAACCCAAATGAAGAGACATTACCTTTTTTTTTCTTCTTTCAATAGAAAAATGTCATCATCAATACCCTCGATAGAAAATTATCTCACTCGTTACGGTGTAACTTGCTATTTGATCTTAGGCAATATTGGTTTACTTCTTAATATGTTCATTTTTATTCGTCCTGCACATCGTCGAAATTCTTGTTCGCTCTATTTATTTTCAATGTCATTTTGTAGTTTAATTGGATTGAATAGTGCAACAGTACCAAATATCTACGCACTAGATCATTCAAATCCATTAGTTCAATCGATTGTAGTTTGTAAATTGCAGTATTATTTTCGACATGCATTTAGTCAACTAATGCGTATGTTTTTTATTCTTGCTTGTGCTGATTGTTCGGCTGCTTGTAGTAAGAACGTGTGGATTCGATCGTTGAGTGATTATCGTCATGCTCAACGAATAATACCGTTTGTTAGTCTTTTCTGGCTTTCAATTGCGATTTTACCAACAGTATTACGTACGATTCAAAATGGCGAGTGCGACGTTCCGAATAGTTTGCCAAACATTGTGTATTCGATTTATATTCTCATAGTTTTGGGCATTTTTCCAATTGTTACGATGACTACGTGCGGAATATTCTTGTTTAAAAATTTGAAACAAACACGTACACGTATTCAATCGATTAGTTATTCAATGAATATACTTCGTCGACGTGATCGAAACATCATACGAATGCTATTAACGACTCTAATGATTTATATTTGTACAACATTACCGAATACTTTCGTTTTAATCTATCGAAGTGTCGTTCATATGAAAGATTTCAGTCGAATCGATGATTCGATTGTATTTTATTTGACTCGATTTTTTTTATTATATCTTAATAATAGTCTTTCGTTTTGGATATTTCTTTTGACATCTCAATCGTTTCGAATGGAATTCAAAAGTTTAGTAATCAATATTTTGGATTTTCTTCATCAATCAATCAAATGTAATCATCACCCTTGATGATGAGAAGAAAAAAAACAGACAGGTTGTAATACACGGTTCATTGATTCGAATGCGAGAAAATGAAATAAATAGCACATACTATACTCGCACAAACTATTCTATTTTGATGTTTTCGTCACATACCTTTCGTAATCCGTATACAGAGGCGAATTACTACACTGTTTTTCGTCCAAGTAGACATTCAATTCTCGAGAAAATATGTTTTTTTTTCTAATGTTCTTTTGTCGTATTTTCAGTACCAACAAGTCGTAGAACGTATGTAAGATATGGCACGCGACGTTACATTGGTGATGATCTGCCAAGTGTCGATCCGTTTAACTATCCAGGCGTTGTTCGCATAGGTCCATCGTATACGATTATAGGACCGCATTTACCGGATATTCCACCTGGTGCAGGTGTATTCGATCCGAACTTAGTTCTTCCAAGACCGACACTATTTCATGGAGGTTTTTAAAAAAAAAAGGAACTACATTTTTTGCATGTCATAGATTTGTATTTCATAAATAAAAAAATCAATCAAGGGTGAAAAAGATTGACTGTTTACACTGATATATTTTTTTTTAATATTTCCGTCAAAAATTGCATATAAACACATACATAGGTAATCATGTGAAGTTTGTTATTCAGGATTGAGACCTGTGTGTTGAATAGACATATGAATATTATCAATCAGTTTCGCAGTTCGAAATCGAACGGTTAATTCAATGAAAGCTGCCTTTCGTGGAAGAGCATATGTACCGAATGAATAACAGAATGTATCTCGAATTTCTGAATATGTCAATGTTGCTGTCTCAATTCGAGTCTCTTCAAATTCATTGATGAATGTTCGAATGAGTATATCCGGTTGTGCATCGACTGGTTGATATTCTAATGAAATAAACGCACTCATTCCACCACGTCGAATCAAATTCACATAGTGATGCAATGAAATTCGTTGCCACATTGAAACCATGCTTGCTTTATTTGCTGCTTGAAAATTCCATTGACCGTATGTGTTATTTATTCGATTGACATATTTTCTTGCTTCGACATATGTTTGATTGGTTAAATTCCAGCCGAATGTTGAACCTAATTCAGCATCATGATTGACGATGAGATTCTTCGATTGACCACGAGTTTTTCCATCGGGAAGAATCGCATTTGAGAGTGAAAGTATTTGATTATTTAATTGATCTTCAGTTAGATCACATTCGGTTAAATCTGTATGAGAAAAATCAGCGAAACGAAGATCAGCATTGAGAAAACTCGCGTTTCGAAGATCGGCAGCGTAGAATTCAGCACCGAAGAGTGATGCATCTATGGCAGAAAAAAAAAAGATTAACAAATCCTCCAAGAAAATCTAAAGTCATACTCTGAAATGACGCACTGATCAATGCTGAATGTCGAAAATCTGCGTAACGTAATTGTTGATTACGAAACGATGCATTGACAAGTGAAGTTCTCGGTAGAGATAAAAAGAAAAGATACGAATGATAATTTCGATCATTTTCAACATCGAAATTGAGTCCATCGAGATTTGCATCGACTAAACTTACAGGATCTTCTTGACTCCGTAATAATGATGTTTCAATAAGAAATTGAATTAATTTTCGTTTACGATACGTATTGATTTGTCTTAGAACAGCTAATGTTTGAGGACGAATGATATACTCAAGTATGGCATAGGTTTTAGTGAAATTAATTGAAAGAAGTAACTGAGATATTTCTCGAATATAATTATCGAGTAAATGTTCTTGTCGTTGTTGTTCGGCAAGATCATGTTCTTGTTTATACTGACGATCAGCAATAGCTAATTCATTATCTCGTGTTGCTTTATTGAGATGATTTTGTTGAATTGTAATTAGAATGGTTGCACACGCAATCAGCAACGGAATGATTATCGCTGAAATAATCTTAAGTATCGTTTTGCCTTTAAATCGGTTTCGTGTTTCTTCCATGAGAATGTATCAGTCTGTCATTCAACTAGTAATTAAATACTACTTCACATTTCTTATCAAAAAAAAAGACAAAACAAAACCATAAGTTGAATTATTCACATGCACTGCAATTTGTTCGTCATGATAAGCAGCGACATCGTCTCAAAGCGGATGTGATTGGTTATGTTCATGATTATAAGTCAAGAAAGAGACAAACGGTTAGGGGGTTAGGCTAAGTACTCTCTCTGTCAGAGTGACTGGTGGCTGGTCGTATGTTTTTTTAATCTTTGGACTATTTCCTTGTACTTTATCGTTTTCTGATGATGATCACGCATTCAACTTGCGGTTGTACATATATATATCGATTATTTAGTTAGCAGAAGATCGAGACCGAGTGTGCGTTTGTGAGAGTTGTTTACGAATAATTAGACACGCAAACAAAGAGCGTAGGCAGAAAACAAAAATAAAGAAATTTCTCGAATAGATATTTTTGTACTTTTTTCTATTTCTTCCACGCATAGAATCCGTTGAAATCTCGTTGAATTCATAGCAACACGTTGTTTTTCTCTTCTTGTCAAGTTCTTTCGTTCTCTGTGCACGAATCATTCAATCGTACTTTCTTGCACTTGTTACATTACATCAGTAGTTTCTGTCTGCGTGTTTTGTATACAGGTAATTTCTATGGAAAGTATTTTGAAAGAAAAGAAAAATATCTCCAACATTCGTAGACCACTGTTAATTTTATTTTATTTTGAAGAAGTCAAGTTATGATTCCACCGATTATTCAGAAGTTTTTGCCAGTCTTCAACTTCTTTATTGCGACGACGGCGTTAGGTTTTCAAGTGGCGGTTCTATATCCATGGCATACGCAATTAGAAAAGGATTTCAGTGGTTTACAACATCAACAGGAAACGAAATTACTCGAATATCATAATTTGAAAATGGAGAACATTCGAAATATTGAAGCTTATTTAAGTGAATTGAATTTAGATCAACTTGAAGGAGAAATATCGGGCAAAAAACAACAACTTCAATCTCCAAACAACCGAACATATTTATGATTATGAGAAGCAAATATCCGACAATAAATTTTTTTTAATATCAACAACAACAAAAAAAACAGACTGCATATTTTTTACTTTTTGATTTCATTGAGTTGATAAACATTTCGAGAGGAATTGTTTTATAGGTTTGTGAAGTTCATGAAGACCGATTAGACACATGAATGGACAGAGATTAATGACTAAATATGGTAAATAAACGAAATATTCCATGAAAATTTGAATTCTTCGTTTTTTTGAATGTCGATGAATTTGTACAGTTATGTACATTGGCATCCAAGCACTTATATCCAATAAAGCCATGGATATAATTTGAATGATTAATTTGACAACTCGTAACCAAATGCCTGATTGTTGTAGAATAGTTTTATGAATTAAAACACGAACAACTAGTAAAGTATTACTGCAAATAATGATGAAGATTGGTAAACCAACGTGAATATTCCAAATGTATGTACTCCAAAAGTCCATAATTGAATAACAAGGAAATCCACACATGAAACGATTGTAATGAAATGTTGATTGACATGGTGGAGCGACGAATACAAGAATCAGATTCAAGATCAACGGATGAACTAGTGAGCTAACAAGCGGAATAACACGTAGGAAAATAAAATGATGTCGAAGAAGATCTGCATGAAATACGTATAAATATCGTTCGATACTGCAGAACATAGTTATCCAAACGAGAGAACTGCCAAATGAATATTGAATAATATTCCAGAATTCACAAAACGATCGTGATTGATGAACAACACGATTTTCGTGGAGAAAATAGAGTGTCAATGGCATTTCGATGATTTTCTATTTTGAATTCAAACGAAAAATGATATTTTGCATGAAGAAAAACACAAACTTGAAAAAATGTAATGAGAATCAATGAGAAAACGAGAAGATTGATTGGTTTGCGTCGTAGATGATATCGTTGAGCGAATTGAACGAATAAAAATATCGAACAAATGATCGATGGTACAGCGAGAATGATGATTAACGAAAAAATAATTGTTCGACTTTGAACAACATTTGAACTATGATTTGAAAATTCTCTGGATTCATTCATGTGAATGTCAGACATGAAAAATGTGTTTTTCTTTCTTTATTTTCAAACAGATTGAAGAATATTTTTTTTGCAATTGACGTTTGTTAAATTTTTATTAATCAAGGAACAAATATGGAGGTGTAACTTCCGTCAAAGCGATAAAATCATGCACAACGACAAATGTCCGCTGTTTGACATGTTAACGTTTTGATTGAGGTCGTGTTAAACGAACAATTTATTTGAATAATATCGATTTTTCCTAATGCCTGTTGAGCATAGCCGATAGTGACAGTGACTTGTTCATTTTCGATACCGAAAACTTGTAAATAAAGTTTGTCGATCGACGAATCCATTGAAATAAATCGTTGCTTAGTTATTGGCAATTGTTTAGTTAATTCGCCGAAGAGAATCCAATTGGATTGATTCGTAAATGGAACGAATGTATAGAAATAAAATGGTGAATGGAATGTCGTTGGATTTTGTGGACATTGAGGAAATTGTATCGATGACGAACTGTCAGATGTTAACCAAAAGTAATCCGTAGGTTTATTTAAGTCGAAACCAATGTAAATATTTGAAATTATTCGATAAACATTATCGTCATCGTGTGTTGTTAACAGTTCTTTCCATGTAAATTGATAGGATTCAGTTAGATTTGTGATAAGAACGTATTCGACAAAGAAATGACTGGAATTTAGCGATGAATAGGTATGCCACATTTCACCTTGTGGACCACCGATGCCGAGAAATGTCGAATCCATGGCAGTAGCTGGTCGATCAGGTCGAAAGAGAACACCGTCCGATCGACACAATCGTTTGACAACACTCGAATTTGTATTTCCGATTTTATCCGAAATAGCCACGCCACCTAAACTCATCAATGCAATCAACGCATTCAATTCAATATTCGGTTCAGTAAAATTTCCATATCTCGAATCTGGTTGTACTTCAGTCGTCCAGAATGTATCTTTAAATGGTATAACACCGATAGCCCATGTGATCATCGATGCTCGTCCAATATTCCATTGATTGATATTCGTCGAATAATCATCACTGATTCGAATGTAATGAACTTGAGTATTTTCTAATGTTTCGAGAATATCAGGATTCAATGGCATACAATAGATTATCTTCAAACCGGCTTGTTTAGCACCTTCAGCAAGATGCAGATGATAATCTCGAGCAGTATGAGTATCATAGGATGCATCGGGCATGTCTTCATAGATTGATGAAAGCCAATCTTGAATGAGAATTTCGACGCCCCATTGTTTGATTTGTGAAAAGATTTTATTGAAAAATTTTTGATCGACTGGCAATGAAACTTTGCCATCGCTTCCATTTTGAAATTGATATTTTGTTTGATATAAATTATCAGTTGAATAGTATTTATGATGAACAATCAATGGCGTACGAAGAATTTCTCGTTGTAATGTATCGATTCCATTGGGAAAAACATCAGGTCTTGGCTCGTAGAATTTAATTCCACCGTGTTCACCAGTATTGTTATTTTGTTTGTAATACCAATACGAATCTAATTCGTAATAACGAATTGGAATTTGATTTTTTACGTGATAAGATTTCAATTGAGTAAAAGTTTGTTCGTAAGTTAAATTGCCTTCGGTATGATACCAATAATAAGCACCTGTGTCGGTGTAATAGCCTAATGTTGAAATATAGAAATCATTATGAAAATCTTGTTGATTTTTAATATGTTCTTTGCCGTTGTATTGAAGCATTAATTTGCCCCAAAGATTAGTAATTTGATTGATGCCTTGATTGGTCTGCGAAGCGAGCAGAATAGTCGAAAGAGACAGTGATTGTTCGATTTGATGAAGACGACCGTGTAGACCACAAGCAAAATCGTAGTTCAACGAAGGAGAACGAGTTTGAAAGTTGATCATATGATTGGTTAATGATGATAGGATAATATTCGAATCGAGTTTTGTTCGATTGTATAAAATCAATGGATTGCCACTGTATAAACCTCCGTTGAAGACATTTTTCAAACCGACACCACGCATATTCAAATCCCAACAGTCGAGAAATGTCAAATGACCTAGACGATCGATGAGATATCGATCGGTTTCATTGAATGAAACTTTAAATCTCGGAAAAGCACTTGACACATGAGCAAATGTTTGACGAACATCGCCCATGGACATTCCATCGAGATCGACAGGAAAATATTGTTCAAATAAAATCATGGGTCGATCGTCGAAGATCTTAAACGATGTTTCCCAAATGAAATCGTTTCGATTCGATGAACTCGACCATCGAAGTGACAATTTAGTGAAATAACCAAATACGACATCGGTACCAGTTGTTTGCTGTTCATCGATGAGATACAAACGTGACATTGGCGTCGTTTCATTGTCAGGTGATGACGAAAAGAATGTTTGATTGAAATGAAGAAAAAATGGACCACTTTCAAGCCAAATTTCGTCGTCACGGATGAGAGTATATTCGAGTGTTTTAGAATTCCACGAAAGACTTAAAAAAGGGTTTTTGCTCTCAACAATTGATATAAAAATAAGCAAAACGAAGAGCTTCATTTTGTGTGATATGAGTCTTGAGTGATAACGCGAAATAAACAGATTCTTTGCTTATCTCGAAGTAGAAAAAGAGGCGTGTTTATTTATCGTAGTAATCAAAAATTTGAACTATGGTTAGAGATTTGTTTTGTTCGAGAGGCAAATATTGACGTAGAAAAGCGAATAAATGTTTGATTTCAACGAGCAGAAAAACTGTTGTTTCATTTTCATCGATCGGTTGTTTGTATTCGAAGAGTATCTCGAGATTTGCTTGTTGTTTTAATGTAAGAAGACATTCAGCATTATTGTGAATTGTTAATTCAATTTGTATTTTATCCTTTTGATCAGAAATAAAGAGAAGATCGAATTGTGTTCGATTGAAAGCAAGTTTCTTTAAAATCGATGTGAAATTAACATGTCGAGGTACTCGAATTGCATAGACATTCTTTTCGTTTAGTTTTTGTATTTGATCAATTTGTGGATCAATCGATTGTTTGAAATCGAAAGGTTCGTCATTGCCATCGTCTTGTTTTTCGAGAATTAATTGTTCGTATTCAGGTTGTGTACTCACAAGACCAGTTAATCGAATGAGAAATGAAATTAATGATAAGAATGCGAATGCACTTGAAACTAGAAGTCCAACAAGAAAATTCATATAGAATCCAAGAGAGAAAAAGACAGCTGTTCCAAAACCGAATTTATTGATAGCTGTTTGAATTTCAGTACGAAATAATGACCAATAGATAACGAGATATTTCATGTAGGGAAAGAAATTAAATGGAGTATGATTGAGATATAAAGCGAATTGAATAATTATACGAACGATCAACCATTCACAAGGTCGGAAAAAGTTAAATTCAGGAGCAGAACTAATACGTGAGAAACTTTCGTTTTTAATTCGTTCGTATTTATCATCACTAGTAACTTGAATTTCTGTTCCAATTTTTCTAAAAACCATCATAATATCATCAGTAGGATCATCTTCTTGTTCATCATAA
>ERZ778024.3651-NODE-3651-length-10901-cov-7.385949_pt1 | contig 10901 bp, 9 predicted proteins | sample MGYA00375754_ERZ778024 | MGnify/ENA primary metagenome ERZ778024 (study PRJEB29350, sample SAMN05389827) | bioreactor metagenome | isolation source: Thiocyanate bioreactor | place: South Africa: University of Cape Town | collected 2014-02-18 ... | reverse complement strand
AAAAAAAAAAAATTAAAAAAGAGGTTTTCTAAAAAAAAAAAAAAAAAAAAAAAAAAAAAAGTTTTGACCTTTCTTCACTTTTTTGCTCAAATACAACAATAACTAAAAGGTTTCTTCAACTGAATTAATTAACAACAAAGAAAATAACTACTGTATTCAAATATCTAATTCAAATGGATGAATAGAAAAACGTTAAACTTTTCCTCTCTGCTATACAATAATATTATATCCAACCCACACCACACTATTTTCAGGAGCCAAAAAACTTTGATTTTTTCTTCTTTCTTATCTCTTTGATTTTATTTATTCTTTTACTTTTTGCCAAAACAGAAAATTTATTTATTTTATATTTGTTTATTTATTATATTTGAAGATGGTGTAATACTCTTTGAATGCTCATTTGAGTTTGGTGTGTGTGCTTGCAATCACTTTTGTTATTTCTACGAAGCTTGGCAAAAAAAATTTCTTTTGGATACCAAATTTTCCATGAATCATTGACAATTTTCGTTTTAGGGTTACCATCGGGAGTGTTTACATTGAAGATATCATTCAATAGTTCATCGTTCAATAGTTCCTTATTAACATAAATACTCCCTGAATTGTGAATCAAGTTTAGAATGTTTCTTCATCAATTTTCATCATTGTTCTTCAACTGCATAAAGCGATTTCAATTTTCAATTTTCAATCAACAATCTTCAAATCTTCTTCACTTTGGTTCATGAAAGAGAATGAAAATTTCAAATTCAATCAATTAATGGAAGAGTGAACGAGTAAAACTTACTTTCTCAAAAGATTTTTTCAAGTCCTTCAAAAAAGCAATTCTCACAACATTCAGGTTCTGAAAGACTTCAAAAATGTTTTCAACTCAAAGGTCTTCAATACTTACGAAGTAGTATATTTTCTTTTCTTTTCTTTTATTTATTTATCAATTTTCTTTTTTTAAAAAAAATAAAATAAATAGGTCAAGAAAAAAAAAATGAACTTGAATTAGAACTGATGTGATCTCAAAGAATCATTGAGCTTTCCAACTTATTGCTTGAAAATATTGAAATCAAAACAGCAAAAAATGATTGAAATATTAAACTTCTGGCTCTCCTCCTATCCACGTTAAAATCAAAATTTTCATTGAAAAATTACTAGGCGAACTAACAATGATCTTCTGTTGTTGTAGATGCCATTCCACGACTCATTGGTTTGCTTATATTTAGATTTTAAAGTAGGATCAATCAATTCTATATTTAGAAAATTACTTTAGATTACCTTTGTTTGAGATTCATGCATCCCAATAATCTTCCATATTTCGTATACAATACAATATCAATGTAAGCGAAGAAGCAAATAATCAAAAAAGCAAATAAACAAGAATGAAAGTGGAAATAATGCCCTTCGCTTCAAAGTAAATGAATGAATCTTGATTTGGCTTTACTCATCATGAATCACCGAGTTAGTGAACCAAGAAAACTTAGAGGAATTTAATCATATTGCGTAAACTTCTTTTGTTCTTTTGTTCTTTTGTTCTTTTGTTCTTTTGTTCTTTTCTTTCTTTCTTTTTCTTTTTCTTTTGCTTTTTTGTTCTTTTGTTCTTTTCTTTCGTTTTTGTTCTTGTTCTTATTTTCTAACTTTTTAATAATTTTCTTTCTCTTTAGGTGCTCTGGTTTTTGTTTCACTTTGTCTTTTGAAATAACTTCAAGCTCAAAGGAAAAAAAAATTTTTTGAATCTACTTTATTTTGTGAAGAACTCAAATAATTCCTGGCCAAAAGTTAATTCGAAGTAACCTTACAAGTTGGGAGATGCATGTAAGAAAATGCCATTTTATGCTCTCTTTCTATTTTGTATCATAATTCTCGGGCAAAATGGACCAGCAACAAAATGTAATTGTGATTTTAATGAAATCATTTTTTTTTTTTTTTTTGTCTTTCAATTAATTCTTCTTTAATAGACGATTTTGTTTCCCTTGGATGTTACAGCTCTCCTTCAACCTTTTCTTTTAATGCTATGACTCAATCAAATGCAATTGCAAGTACAGATTTAATGAGTTGGCCATTGTGTGCAAGAAATTGTCAGTTTCAAAGTAAATTCAAATATTTTGAATTTTTCAAAATACAATTAACTTTAAAATAATAATAAAAAAACAATATTAAAATCATAGAATATCGATATGCAGCCGTCAAAACCACACAATGTTTTTGTTCAAATTCTATAAATTCTGCTGATAAAGTTTCTGATTCTTTGTGTTCAACAAATTGTGCTGGGGATTCATCTGAAAAGTGTGGAGCCTCATCATATCAAAATGTTTTTGATTTGAGTACAGTAGTTGGCACCATTTGTCCTTCAAATGTACTTGCTGAGTTAGGATCTCTTTGTTGCCCTGAAAGAGCAAGCTTTCGATTCCTTGACTATACCTTTTTTAACCTTCTAGTAATTTTATTTCATTTTTATTTTTTATTATTTTATCTATTTTTATTTTTATTTTTATTTTATTATTTATTTTATTATATTTTATTTTCTTTATTTTATTTTCTTTATTTTATTTTATTTTAGGATTACCTATTCAAAGATAACGATTTTTCAGCTTATCCAACTGGAAACGGTCAATTGACTCAAACCCAATTAAATATAAGAGCAGCATATCTAAATCCTCAACTTTCTCCTAATGTTTGGTTTCTGAGTGAAGGAAGTATCAATATTAGTATTGCTGCGGATAATGGGGGATACAGAAGTCAAATGGGTTATTTCCTCATTGATAAAAACACTAATCTTCCAATTGCTGGTTCTTACAAAGGTTTCTTTTTTTCACTTTTCTTCTTTATTAGAAATAAAAAAAATACATGAGTAAATTTTAGATGTATTTGGAGATATAAGTTGGGATGGTGGTAGATACAAGAATCCAAACGATTTTAAATATAAAAGTTGTGTTCCTCGATTAGGTTTGACTTCAACAATAGGCCCTTTCCCTGCAGGAACTGGTGTTGGATTCTTTTTACATGCAAATGGAGCGGGCGTTGATTATCTTTCTAGTAAATGTAGAAGCAATACAGCCTTGGTAAATTGTTTAATTCAAAATGGAGGGCGCAATTATGATTGTTACAGAAACTATGTATGTTCAATTGATGCTGCACAGGGTTCTGTTACACCAGGATCAACGACGTACAATTTTTCGTGATTTCGTTTATTTGAAGGTATCATTAATTATCAAAATAGACTTTATACTTGGTCATCAATCGACTCTGTAAATTTATATTCTGCTAATTCAAATCGTCGCCACGCAGCACTTATCGAAACAAGTTATGGTATTATCCTTGGCTTTGAGGATCTATTTGACCTTGGTGATCAAAATTATAATGATGGTTTTATTTATTTATCCTTTCCTTTTTCTCAAAAATCTCACCCTCTCAATAAAAATAGCAATGTTTTTATTATCTGCGAGGTAAATATTGATTTTTTCACTTTGCCTTTTGCTTCATTTTTTCCTTTCCTTTTTCTTCTTATTAAATGAAGCGGAGATTATTATGGATCTTTCCCAAAACTTTGTGAACCAAGTTGTAATGAATTGAATGGGAATTGTGATTATAGTACTGGAACTTGCGTTTGTAATTCAACTTCAGGAGTAACCCAATCTTCATCATGTGATTGTACAATTTTTTTTTTGAAAAAAAAATGTGAAATTAAATAAGAAAAACATCATCAATAATGAAAAATAGGTCAAGATGAGTGCCCTTCTTGCACATCAGGAGGTGCTTGTAGATGTTCAGACAAACAATGTGTTTGTAAAGAGGGATTTAAAGATAGTGCTCCTGGTGCAAACGATTGCGCTTGTATTTTTTTCCCCCTTCTTCTTTCTTTTTCTTTTTTCAGAAAAATTCAAACCAACAAAGGTTCAACTGTTGTTGGAACTTGTTATGGTACAAATACGAATTTCAATTGTGGAACATGTAATTGCAATAATGGATTTTCTTTTCCTACTACAGGTTCTTTCTCTTTTCTCTTTTCTCTTTTCTCTTTTCTCTTTTCTGTTCTTTTTTTTTTCTTTCTATTTTTTCTTTTTAATATTCGACTCAAATACAGGAGGCCCAAATACTGGAACTTATTTATATAATTTTGGATTATCTACAACACCAGCCATTGGCGATTATGTCATTGCAACAGGCTCAGTTATTAGTGGCACTTCTTTTGGTACTTTTGGATGGGATACTGATCATACCTCACAGATTGTTCAATAGTGAAATTTATTTGTCATTTATTCTTTTACCATTTTCATCTCCTCAAAAAAAAAAAAAAAAAAAAAAAAAAAAAAAAAAAATTGGAAAAGTTCTGAGGATGGACAACCAAACAATTCGATTATTAAAATGAAAAAGGATGCTAAATGGGCAGTTTATTTGCAACCAAATTGGAATTATGATGTCACTGTAACCATGGGCTCTCAAGATATTTCAACTTACAATTTAAAAGTTATTGGTAATTCAGGCACTTATACTCTTGCAAGGTCTTTCTCCCTTCACTTTTCCTTTTTTTTCCCCACCTTCTCTCCTTTTGAATTTCTTTTTTTTGAAAACAGCAACCTTGTCCTTGGTATCAACCAATACGTTGATAAAACTCAAAGAATAAAAACAGGAAGTGATGGAAAAGTTGTCCTTCAAGAGGTTTTTTTTGTTGCATAATTTATTTTGATTTTTTTTTTGTCCATTCCAACAACAATAAAACTTCAAATTAGTACAATGTTACAGATTCAACAACAAGATTAGCTTCTGTCAAAATATCTGCCGCTCCTTGTTCCTGTACGAGTTTTTCACTTTCAAAAAAAAAAAAAAAAAAAAAAAAAATTATTTATTTGATTGATTTAATTGGTTTTTTAAAAAAAAATTTTTTTTTTTTTTTTTTTTTTTTTTTTTTTTTCACTTTAAAAAAAAAAAAAAAAAAAAAAAAAAATTAGGTTTTTCACCTCCATCAGTAGGTTGTGTAACAGAAAGTTGGAATTGCTATCTTGGAGGATGTGAATGTAAACCTGGCTATTATGGTTTCAATTGCGAAAGTGAATTTCTCTCTATTCTTTTTTTCTTTCTTTTCTTTTTCTTTCTTTTTCTTTCATTTTCTTCTATTTCTTCTATTTCTTCTATTTCTTTCTTTTTCTAGTTTTTTTCATTTTTTTTAAAAAAATTGATAGTTTGTCCTTCATGCTTAAATGGAGTGTGCACAGGAACAGGAAAATGTAATTGCAACACAGGGTGGGTTCAAGGCTCTACAAATACATCAACAAACGTCGATATATGCGATACCTGTGCTTCTGGATTCTGGGGTACTAATTGTACAAGTATCTTTTCTTCATCTCTTTCGCTTTAGTTGAATATTTATTGAAGTGAACGAATAGCATGCCCAAATTGTGGTCATGGAACATGTAATAATGGAATAAGTGGGGATGGAGAATGTGCTTGTTATATAGGATGGGAAAGTAGTGGTGGAAGTCATTGTAACTCATGTAAAAAAGGATATTATGGGTCCAGTTGTTTAGGTTTTTTTCTATAAAATGTGAATTACAAATTAATTGTAAGAAACAAAAATTTTCAATAGCTTGTCCTTCATGTCCAAATGGAGAATGTGGTGATGGAGTTTTGGGGACAGGAAAATGTAATTGTAACACAGGATGGATTCAGAGTTTAACAAATACATCAACAAACGTCGAAAAATGTGATGCTTGTGCTCTAGATTATTGGGGAAGTGATTGTAAACGTATCTTTTATTTATTTTTTTTCCTTTTCTTCTTTTTTAGATGAAATGAACGATTAGCATGTCCAAATTGTGGTCACGGAATATGTAATAATGGAATAAGTGGGGATGGAGAATGCACTTGTCATATAGGATGGACAAGTACTGATGAAATCTATTGTGGTTCATGTGCAACTGGCTATTATGGAAGTGATTGTAGTTTGTGTGCTCCAGGGTATTATCGAAATGGACTTGAGTGCATTGAATGTGGTGACAACAAATATCTATTTAATGAGACAACATGCCTTCCATGTCCTCAAAATTCAGAAAGAATGCTGAAACAGAAATCGATTCTAGATTGTAATTGTACTTCATTCAATCATTATCCTGATAATCAAACATCAACTTGTCTTCCTTGTCAATATGGTTATTTATTGAATGATTCAAACATTTGTCAAGGTACATTTTCTTGAAAGTTTTATTTATTCATTTATCTATTCTTTTTCTTTTTCTGGAAATTAAAACATTACATTAAAAGAGATAAAATGCTTCAATGCCACGATCAATGGAAATGAATTTTTATCAACTGGAGTAAATGAAAAATCATATTTTAATTGTCCATCAAATTATTATGTATATCAAAGTATTTTTCCTTATTCGCCAATACCAAATGGACAAGGAGAAGCAATTTGCCTTCTTAATGATGACAATGTAACATCATATTGGAGTGTTATTAATGATTGTGAGCCATCATGTTCAGAGAGAGGAGGATGTGATAATAATCAAGTTTGTGCAAAACCAATTGGAGAGAGTATTGAAAAATGTGTTTGTGCTGGGTATGTTGGAAAATATTGTGAAAATATTGACTCTCAAGGTTTTTACTTTCTTTTCTTTCTTTTTTTTTTTAATTCTGCTAAAGAACTCTCTTTTTTTCAAAAAAAAGGATGTAATACGCTGAATTGCTTAAATAATGGTACATGTGTGGATAAAATAGGATTAGAAGCAGCATATTGCAATTGTACTGGAACAGGATATGAAGGTTCATTTTGTGAAAAAGATATTAATGATTGCGTTGCTGGTGTGACATGTTTGAATGGAGGGACTTGTATTGATTATGGTGTTGGATTGACAGTTTGTAAATGTCCCTTTGGATTTATTGGAGATAAATGTGAATTGTGTCCTCCAAATACTTGTAAAAATGGTGGTGATTGTATTGCTCAAAATGGAATATCAATTTGTAATTGTTTTGGAACAGGTCATGTAGGTGATAGATGTGAAATTCAAAAAGAGGATTGTAGAAAAAATGGATGTGAAAGAGAAGGAAGATGCATTACTATTTCTCAAAATGATACAGCAATTTGTGATTGCAAAAATACTGGATATTATGGTGACAATTGTGAAATATCAAAAAGTGATTGTAAAACGCTTCCATGTATTCAAGGAATATGTATTGAATTAGAAAATGATTCAAGGAATTGTTCATGTTTACCAGGATATTATGGTGCTAGATGTGAAATTCAAAAAGAAGATTGCAGAAAAAATGGATGTGGAATTGGAAGATGTATTACAATCTCTCAAAATGATACAGCCTATTGTAATTGTTTTGGAACTGGTTATGAAGGAGATTTTTGTGAAATTCAAAAAGAAGATTGCAGGAAAAATGGATGTGAAAAAGGGAAATGTATTACTATTTCTCAAAATGACAAAGCATATTGTGATTGTTTTGGGACAGGATATGGAGGTGATTATTGCAAGTCAGCGATGTTTGGAGATTGTAGAACAATTGAATATTCATGTTTAAATAATGGAGAATGTAAAATTGATTATCTCAATGATTCATCAATATGTATTTGTAAAGATGAATTTAAAGGAGAAACATGTTCAGCTGAAAAGTACTCAACTGTTGATCAAGTTACAGTTTATTATTTTTTAGGACCAATCTTTGTTATTTATTTATTTGTTTGTCTCGGAGTCTTTATTCAAGCAAGAAAAGGTGATAAAGAATCAAGAAAAAGTTGGATCTTCTTTTTATTAAGATTTTTGATGTCATGTTTAGGAATATTTGATTTATTAACTGATATCTTCTTTGTGATTCAATCTTATGATTATGGTGTTGAAAATAATAATTTTGGATTCTTTTGGTCGAGTTTAATTTTCACAATAATACCTTGGAGTTTTGCTGCACTTTGTACTGCAATGTTTTTAACAACTTGGAAAAAGAAATTGGATCCAAATCAAAATAATTATGTGGTCTTCTCATTTTTCACAGTAGTTTCACTATTATCAGCAAATGGAGTTGAAACATTTCATTTAGTAACTCAATATTTATTTTTGAAAGAAGGAAAACAAATCTTAGTTTCAGATTATGCAGGATATTTAACCATTTATTTTATTATCAAAACATTTATTGAAGATTTTCCTCAATTAATCATTCAAGGAATATTTCAAAGTGAATTAGGAAAAGCAAATGCAATTGTAACATTATCATTAGCAAGTTCAGCATTATCATGTTTTATAACAGCAGTTACCTTTCCTTTTACTCATGAATTTGAATATATCAAAAACAAATTCAAGGGACGTGATAAGGAAAATCTTGGTGAAGGTACAAAAGAAAACTTATTTCAAATGCAATAATTCTTAATTCTTTCATTGTGTATTAATTAGTCAAAGATAAATTTTTAGACTTATCTTTTTTTTTTGATTTTTTTTTTTCCATCAATTTGATTCCATTTGATTTTTTTTGTTTTTTGTTTTTTGTTTTGGTTTCTGTTCAATTATATATATAATACAATAATTGTGATTACATTGTAATTGAATCATACTCTTTGAAAACTTTTAAAACTTGTTTTCAATTTTTGCAATCCAATACAATGTTAATTATTTTCCCAAAGTCAATCAAGCATTGATGAGCTTGATATTAAATTGCAATCAAAGGACCTGCCGAAAGTGCAATTAACGGAAAATTATTTTCTTTGGAAGACCACCCAAAAAATAAAAAATAAAAAAATCAACGAACAAAGGGAAGACCACTTATCATTGCCACTTACAACAGCTATCAATTCAAGTAATACCTATTTTTTTGATTATATTTATACCTAAACAATAACAATAATCATAAATAATAAAAGAACATCATTATTTTCCTTGTTATAATATAATATTCACTTTTATTTATTTTTCTTTTTGAAAAAAAAAATTAAAGAGGTGGGAAAGACAGGGAAGAGAAAAAGGAAAAGGAAACTTGATAATTACAAATTGAAGAAACCAAAGTTAATTGAATGAGTCTTTAAGATTTTTTAAAGGAGCTTGAAAGGAAAAGAGAAAGAATATGTCTATTAATTCAAAAAATTCTGGAAAATCGAGTTCATTAAAAGAGAAAGCTTTGAGTCGGCTATCTAAAGCCTTTCGGAGGGACGATGATTTTGAAAATGTTGCTAAAACGTTGGAGATAGAGATTGAAAAGCATGAAGCAGAAGATCCTGAAGGTGATATTATCTTTGAATTTTTATCAAACTTTTTTAATAATTTTTTAAAAAAATGTATAGATTTTGACCAAGTGTACAGTAATCCAATGTTTGAATTATCCTCAAATTCTGAAGAGATACTCTCTTTGCCTCCAACTCCAAGAAATGAAACAAGTGAAGAAAAAATTGAAGAGATTCAAGCTGAAGAAATTATAGAAGAAGAGATCATTTCACAAGAACCTTTAAGAGTTGAGATCAATGTTTTAAAACCAGGTTTCTTTTTTCTTTTCTTTGAACATTTTTTTTTTTTTTTTCTCTTCCATTTCTCAATTTTAAATAAACAAATATCAGAATCAATTTGGAAATCTGAAGAAAATAATGAAGAAGTTTTTCAAGATATCTTAAAGCTTGCCCAAGTAACAGGAAGCAACTTGGATATCACTCAATGAAATGTATATGTCACAAAAAACAACAAAAAACTATTTCTGTAAAATACTTTTTTTAAAAAACAACCTGTTATTTGAAATAAAATAAAACACAACCTAAAAAAATGAAAAGGAGATCTTCTTGTTTTTAACTTTAATTTATTTTTTTTTCTTTCGATTAAAAAAGAACAAAAATGTTATCACATCTGTAATAATTCAATTGTTTAAGATGAATCTCTTTTCAAATATCTTTTTAAAGTTTCTTGAAGAGTGTCTTGCTCAATTGGTTTTTTTAGAATTAGATCAAATCCTTTATTCTCACCAAGCAACTCATTATCATCTTGAGTCATTCCAATGATTAATAATTTAGTTCCAAGAAAACCCTAGAGGGTAAAATTGAAATTGAGAAATGTTAGAAGAAAAATAAAAAAAAGAAAGAAAATTACTTTTTCCTCAAGTTCTCTAATGCTTATTACTGCCTGAGTTCCACTCATGACCGGTAATTTTAAATCAATAAGAAGTACATCATAGTTACTATCAATTACCTTTTTGAATTGAATAAATATAAATAATTAAGTTAAATTGACTTCTTTTCTATTTCTTCTGATTGAATTTTTTTTTTTTAAAAAAAATACTTTTCTCACAGCCTCTTCTCCATTAATCCCTATATCACAACTATATTCTAGATCTTGAATCTAATCGGAATGATTTAAATGAGATAGAAAAGAAAGAAAGAAAAAGAAAAAGAAAAGCAAAAAATTCTGATAGTAAAACTTACCAATTGAAAAGTTGGACTGATTGAGGTTTGCTCTGCCTCAATTAAGAGAATATTTAAATCTGAAATAGTATTTTTACAAAGTTCTTTAAGTCCTTTATCCGACTCTCCAAGAGTAACTTTGTATTATTAATTTTTGTTTTTTTAAAAAAATCCATTAATTCAAATGAAGTTTAGAACAGAGTTTTTAATAATAATAATAACAATCAACCTTTTTCAAACTCGGCTAACATACATAAAAAACCTAGATTGGGGCAAACCCTTCTTCTTGATTTGACGTAATCATATGCTTGCCGTAAAGTCATCCTAATTGTTTATTTGTTTGAGTGTTTTGTTGAATTATTTTTATTATTGGTTAATTTTTTCTTTTGGTAAAAAATCTTACTTTTGTGAATATATCAGGTATGCAATTGTAATTGACGGAGATCTTGATTTACCTGCTGTGCAATGTACTAATACAGCTCCTCCTTGTTGGCGAATTTTTTCTTTTTTATTTTTTATTTTTGATTTTTTTTTTTTTTCTTTTTTTTTATTTT
>ERZ778024.3649-NODE-3649-length-10907-cov-5.002764_pt1 | contig 10907 bp, 6 predicted proteins | sample MGYA00375754_ERZ778024 | MGnify/ENA primary metagenome ERZ778024 (study PRJEB29350, sample SAMN05389827) | bioreactor metagenome | isolation source: Thiocyanate bioreactor | place: South Africa: University of Cape Town | collected 2014-02-18 ... | reverse complement strand
ATTGCCTTTTGATTGCAACTTATCGCTTTTTGATGTTGCTTCTGACCGATATAAATCTGTCCCAGTCCGGAATAGGCATAAGCCAGATCATCTACATAATATTCTTTGTCTTTTTCAAAATATTTGATGGCGTCAAATATTAGCGGAATGGCCTTGTCGTCCTGATTCATTCGGACATATAGTGCTGCTTTCGTCAGCATATTGGCGTACATCTCATCATATGCTTTTACCGACTTAAACAGGGCTATACTTTTATCGTGATACACCAATCCTTTTTCGCGTTCTTTTGTAAAAGAATATTCCGTTCCTACAGTAGAATAATAGCTGGCCAGCCAGAGCGTGTACTTCTTTTTCAATTCTGGAGTATTGCTTTTTTTATAATTCTCCAAAGCAATTTTTCCCAACATATTATTCAGGACATAATAATTTTTGTCCTGTTCCATATAATGATAATCCATAGCCTTGCTAATAGCTCTCAATTTTGTCGTATCATGAAGCTTCGGATTGCTTATCAGGGTTTTTATCGAATCGATGACCCTGTCTTGTGAATAGGAGACAGAAAAAGTAAATAAAAGCAGTAGGAATAAAGCTGATTTTGTAATTCTATACATAGGGCTGGAATAGATTAGTCATTAATTGAATTCCAAATGTAACCAATTAATAAGAATATTTTTAAGGCAGCATATCCGGTTTGTTTAGTTTGTTATTATAAGATTTATCCAAAAAAGTATAAAATACTTTTAAAAAAAATAGCAGAAATTTATAGGTATACTAAATACTTATGAAAAAGTTTCTACGCAATAACAGTCTTACTTTGGTTTTCCTTTTACTTTTTATGGGTTCGTTGGTTGGGCAAGTCTTTTGCGGGTACCAGGAACATAATAAAGAATTGCTACAAGACGGAGCAACTCCCATAATACTTTGGAATTATTTATATTCAGGGCATTTCATCCAATCCACATTTGAAAACTGGGAAAGCGAATTTCTACAAATGGCTTTATTTGTAGTATTGACCATCTTTTTGCAACAGAAAGGCTCTTCAGAGTCAAAAGATTTTGACAAGGTTGAAGCAGTAGACCGCGAACCTTCTAAAAACAGAAAGGATGCTCCCTGGCCGGTCAAAATGGGGGGATGGATTCTGGAACTCTACAAACATTCATTGACTATTGTCCTATTTCTGCTTTTTCTCGCGTCATTTGCATTGCATTTTTACGGAAGTCTTAAAGACGAGAACGAACAGCTTTTGTTGAAAGGTCTGCCATTGGAAAAGCCAGTAGAATACCTCAGCGATACCCGGTTCTGGTTCGAATCTTTTCAAAACTGGCAAAGTGAATTTTTGTCGGTTATGGCAATTATAGTACTTTCTATTTTTTTACGACAAAAAGGCTCGTCACAATCCAAACCGGTTGATGCTCCAAATCAGGAAACAGGAGAATGATAATAGTATTTAAATACGAAAAAGAAAGGTTCCCTTATCCAATCCCGAAGTATGAAACTGCCAGTTGATTTTTAAGACCTCATGCAAAGACTGTTTCAGCACTTCAAAATCATTAGGTTTTTTGATATAGATATTGGCTCCTCCTACAAAAGTTTTGTGGATGTCCTTTTCTGCCCCGGAAGTAGAGTAAATAGCAATGGATAAGTCCTTAAATTTAGAATGCCGGCGTATTTCCGAAAGACAATCGTCGTATTTGGTACACAACATATTCAAATCTAAAAACAAGATATGTGGCAATTTTCTCTCGTGCGAATCGTGAAGGTAATCCAACAACTCATCTCCTTTACTAAAAAGGGTCAGTTCAACATCCAATCCAAGTTCTTCAATTGCATCACGAAATAATTCACGGTCTTCCAGGTCGTCATCCGCTAGTGCGATATGCATTTTCTCTTCTTTTTCCATAAAAAAATGTATTTCTAATTGGTATAGGCAATCTTTTTACGTTCACTGATAATCTTTTTGAAAGCCGAAGGCGACAGGCCTGTCACTTTTTTAAATTGTCCCGAAAGATGGGCAACACTACTATAGCTTAACAAATAAGAAATTTCTGTTAGTGATAATTCCTGCAATAAAAGCTTTTTGGCACGCTCTATTTTTTGCAGTATGATATAGTTTTCAATTGAGGTGTGCGTATATTCAGAAAACACCGCAGAAATATAATTGTAATTCATCTGCAGACGTTCTGCCAGATAACAGGAAATTTTAGACATTGGAAGTTTGTCCCGTCCCACCATTTCAATAATTGTATTTTTAATCCTTTGGATAAGCTGTCCTTTTTGATCATTCAATAAATCAATACCATAACGTTGCAGATTATTTCTCAGCGTAAGAAAAAGAGGGGCAGGCACATTTTTCTGAATTATTATCTCACCCAGATCCTCCACCTCATACCCAATACCCAATTCTTCCAACTGTTCTTGCAGTATCGTCTGGCAGGCTCTATTGATATCATATCTGATGTAAGTCTTTTTCATAATTAAAAGCAGTTATCTTTATTATAAATATAGCAAATAATTAATCCATTGAACAGAATTTTAGCAATCAATTAGTAATGGTTCACAGTTTTATTGAATTACAGAAACAAAATGCCATAAAAACACCCGAAGTTTCAATAATCATGATTTGTTTTTTATTTTTGCATTGACGGCCTCGTAGTTCAATGGATAGAATGGGAGTTTCCTAAACTTTTGATGCAGGTTCGATCCCCGCCGAGGCTACTGAATAACCCTGATTTGTTCTGACAACAGATTAGGGTTTTGTTTTTAAAAAAAGCGCAAACAGGAATTACTTCTCGTGTATAGCATTTGTTATTTCAGTTAAGAAGAAAAGGTATTTCTTTTATATTGCAAACTACTATATTTTGTGGGTATCAGACCTTTGTTTACTAAGAACTTCGCAATTTCCAAACACCATAATCTATTTTTCGGCATATTAAATCCCCTAAGTTTTTCTATCACAAATACCAGTTATACTTCTATATTACCACTTATTCCCGATATCCTACCAGTTATTACTTTATGATTGCCAACACCTTAGTAAATACTCATCTTTGCTTTTATAAAAATGTATGGCTGTCTAAAGAATTATCACTGACAGCATCTGAATGACAACATTCAAAAAAAGTGTCTCTCGCATCATTCTTCACGTGATTAGGGATTAGTATTAATAGGATGTAAAAAATGAGAGACACTTTTATTTTATAAAAATATAGTTCTGAAAAAACAATTAAGAAAGCGCACCCTATCATAATTCATTGGTTATTTTGATTGGTAATAGTAATTAATATGAAAGATAAGTTATAGGTGCGCTTTCTTCTTTAACAGAAATCATTATTGGAATTCAAAACTTAATTCCAAAAGCTTAAAAAATATACTAAAAAAAATATCGAATTATCAATAAATCAATGCCATTCAATACTATTAAAATTCCAATTAAAAAAATTTAGTCGATAAAGTGTATTTTTTTATCGTTCAAATGCAATTTTTTTACTATTTTTGAAACCAATCCTTAGGTTAAGGAAGAATTGTGGGAATCAAATTTTGGTAAAATTTAAGCAGTATTAAATTTTAATAAGGAAGTGATTATAAGACAAAAGGGAAACATATAATAGTTATTGATATACAATTTGGGGGAACTGTATAACTCAATAGCATTGCCAAAGTATTGATAACTTTAAGGTTTGCCATGAAAATATATAATCAGCGAAAAAAACTGTGTTTGCTTTACTGCTTCCTGTTCGGGTTGTGTTTTGCGGGCTTCGGGTATGCGCAGATTACTATTTCAACTCCTTCTATAGCATTTACGCAGGCTTGCGCATCGGCAAACTTCAATACTTACAACTTTTCATTTTCATTTTTCCCGGTACAAAATCTTGGTGCTTCTAACCAATTTATTGTAGAATTATCAGATAGAAACGGAAGTTTTGCAAATCCGGTCATCGTTAAAACCCTTACCAATACAACTTCACCAGTTACCAGTAATTTTAATCTGCCAACAAACACTTACGGGGAAGGCTACAGAATTAGGGTCAGGAGTACCAGTCCTGTAAAAGTAAGCCCAAACAGCAATGCTTTTGCCGCTTATTATGCTGCACATAATCAGGCATTTTCAATAAACGGAAACAACAGTACCGTAACACTCTGCGGAAATGAAAGTTTTCTGTTGCAGATTGACAATGACGGAACTTCTGCATCGCCACTCTATTATCCGTCATTGAATTACAAATGGTATAAAAATTTTATCGAAATCCCTGGAGAGCGTGGTGCATCGCTGACGGTGACACAACCCGGCTCCTATTATGTCATTGTTGACTATGGAACCTGTGTAATGAATTCTTATTCCAATATTGTTCAGGTTCAGGTTCAGAGTCCCATCAGCCCCGTCATACAAGCTGAAAACAACTCAACAGCAATTTGCCCTAATGATACCCGGACACTCACCAGCGTATTACAAAATACCGGCTATACCTATGCCTGGTACAAAAATAACAACAGCATACCTGGCGCAACCGGTCCAACGTATCAAGCTTCTGAAGAAGGTATTTATCATCTGGAAATTACCGTTTCAGGCTGTACTTTCGAGTCCGACCCTATAGCACTAGAAGTCATTGACTTTAACCTGTCACTCAGCACATCTTCACAAATAGTATTAATTCCAGGCGAAACTATTACGGTCAACACTATAACCGATGCACAAAATCCGCAATTCCAGTGGCATAAAAACACCTCTCCATTACCCGGAGCAACACAAGCTGCACTGAATATAACACAGGCCGGAGATTATACTGTTTCAGTTACTGAAGCACAACCTTGCAACATAACGAAAGAAAGCACCGTATCCGTAGTCTATCCATCAGGTTTTGATGTGCAAGTCCAAACCGGAACAGGCTATACTTCCTGCACAAGCACAGCTACAACACTGTCAATTTCACGATTTGATGCCATTACAGAAAACAACAACATAAACCTTCTTGGCAACACTTACAATTACAGCTACCAATGGTATAAAAACGATATTGCAATTCCTGGTGCGACAAACATTTCGCTTCCGGTAAACAGTCCGTCTGAAAACGGAAACTATCTATTAAAAATTACCATTCCTGATTTTGGCGTTGTTACGTCAAATACCATAGCCGTAAATCTTGCCCTTGAAAACAATACTATAACCAACAATGGTCCACTATGCGAAAACGGAACTGTTCTGCTTTCATCCAATATCACCAATACCGCCTATACTTATCAATGGTTTAAAAACGATATTGCAATAGCAGGAGCCGTTTCCAGCACGCATACGGCATCTGAAGAAGGCAATTACTATCTTATAGCCACAAGTGGCACCTGCACGAAACAGTCAAATACTGTTGCATTGCAGATTCCTACTTTCACAATCACTACAACTTCACCTGCTTTTGACATACTGATACCGGGCGAACAAAAAACACTATCCGTATCTACCGATGCCACTGCTCCTCAATTTGCGTGGTTCCGTAACAACGACCCAATTCCGGGAGCCAACCAAAGCAGCTATGTTGCCACACAAAACGGAACCTATAAAGTTGTGGTTACACAAAATCAGGGCTGCCTTATTCAAAAAGAAAAAGTATTTGTATTGGAATATCCAAGCGGATTTGAAGTAACCATTACCCCGACGACCAGTTACACGGCTTGTGATAACGGACCTGTAACCTTATCCATAACCCGTTTTATTGCCAACACATCACAAGGTGTAATCGACCTGACTAACAGGAACAACAGTGCCTATACCTACCAATGGTTTAAAAACACTTCTACCATTACAGGAGCCACTGGCACAAGCCATACCATAAACAGCGCGACAGAAAACGGCAGCTATACCGTGAGTGTAACCCTACCTGATTTCGCGCCTGTGGTTTCCAATGCCGTTGACATAAAACTATCGCCGGAAAACAATACAATCAGCAGTTCCGGAGCACTGTGTGAGGGAAGCAGTGTTACCCTTTCGTCAAGTGTCGCCAATTCTGCCTATACCTACCAATGGTTTAAAAACGACCAGCCAATTCCAGGTGCCACTACGTATAATCATACTGCAGATTCGGAAGGAAACTATTACCTGATTATCAGCCAGAGCGGATGTACCAGACAGTCAAATGCCATTTCACTAACCATAGGACAGATTAGCATTGCCAGCACATCGCCTGCTACGGACATCCTGCTTCCGGGAGAAACCAAAACATTTACCGTAACGACAGATGCGACGGCTCCTCAATTTGCGTGGTTCCGCAACAACGACCCGATTCCGGGGGCCAACCAGAGCAGTTATACGGCTACACAAAACGGCACTTACAAGGTCGTGGTTACCCAGACGCAAGGCTGTAACGCTACTGCAGAAAAAATATTTGTATTGGAATACCCAACCGGATTTGAAAGCACCATCAGCGCTAATTCTGATTATCAGCAATGTTCCAGTACCTCAATCACATTAAGTCTGACCAGCCTTATTGCTACTACTCCATCAGGAACTATTTCTGTGACCAATACCTCCGGATATACTTTCCAATGGTTTAAAAACGGAGATCCTGTGGTTGGAGCTATTGCTTCATCATTAACACTTAACACTCCTTCAGAAAACGGCATCTACAAACTGCAAATCACTTTACCTGATTTCGCACCCGTATTTTCCAATGACATAACCGTAAATCTTTTCTCAGGACAGCCTTTGGCTATTATAGCTGTCGGACAATTGTGTCCTGAAAATCCGCAGGTAATAATTCAGAGCAATTTTTCAAATAGCTCCTATACTTACACCTGGTTCAGAAACGGTGACGTAATCGGAACAGGAAACAACCCTGACTTTAGCGCCACAGAAATAGGAAACTATAAACTTTCTGTCAATACGGGAAGCTGTACATTCGAATCCAATACTATAGAAATACGGGAAAGCGATTTTAATCTTACACCAAACAGTCCGTTGGATGATACAATTATTCCGGGGCAGGTCAAAACCCTTTCCGTAACTACAGATGCCCTTCAGCCTGCAATCGACTGGTTCCGGTATGACATACAGATAAGCAATTCAAGCAGTAGTTCTTTTGCCGTAAACAGGGATGGCGATTATAAAGCCGTTGTAAAACAGACACAAGGATGCGAGATCATCAAAGAAACTGCTTTCAACCTGCGTTATCCAAATGAAATGAATATCGCCATAGCTACTAATAGTGAGTTCCAGCAATGCGGCAGTACTACGGCAACATTAAAGATTGCTTCGTTTAACGCTGTAGTGCCAAGCGGTTCAATCAGTATTTTAAACAACACCTACAATTACCAGTATCAGTGGTTCAGAAATGGCGAACCGGTAGCAGGTGCGACTGGAATGACACTGACATTGAACAATCATAACGATACCGGCAGTTATACCTTACAAGTTACAATTCCTGATTATGCTGTCATTGTATCAAATGCCATTACTGTCAATTTGAGCTTTGCCAATGAAGTGGTTATCTCTACAAACGATATCCTTTGCTCATCAGAAACTACCGTTACGATAAGAAGTAATATCAACAGTCCTGAATATACCTATAAATGGTACAAACAAGGAAATGGAACTGTTATTGGAACTGAAAACTCACTCACTGTAAACAGTGCCGGAAATTACTTTCTGGTTGTAAGCTATCTGGATTGCACAATTACATCAAACACCCTTGAAATCGTTCCGTTTGACATGTCACAGATAACCGTCGATTCCCCAAGAGACATCACCCTTATACTGGGCACATCAATTACATTGACAGCAAGCGGTGCTCATACTTATGAATGGTATTTTAACGATCAAATAGTTTCCAACGGGCCTTCTGTAACAATAGAAGAACCCGGAACCTACAAACTTATTGCCAAAGTGGGTGAATGCCAGGTGACCAAAGAATTTGTAGTTACCGGAATGGAAAACAACATGATGGCCATCCCGAATGTTGTAACTCCAAATGCCGACGGAATCAACGATACCTGGAACCTGCCTACCAAATATGTCAATAATGAAAATGTTGAAGTGGTCATTTACGGACCTGACGGTGCTATTGTTTTCAGGTCTACACGATATTTAAATAACTGGCCGGAAAGCTCCTTTACCTATTCCCTTAAAAACCCCGTGTACTATTATACTATCATGGAAGGCAACAAGATTACAGAACGAGGTTCAATAACAATTGTAAAATAATTAAATGATTAAAAATTACCTCGCTTTATCTTTTATTATTTTCTGCATCGCCTTTACTTCTGTAAAAGCGCAGGATACCCCTGTGCTTACTTTTAACATACCGTCACAGAATAATTTAAAATACAACCGCTTCCTATTGAACCCTACATTCTCTTTTGTTGGTGAAGACAATACGTATGTTTCATTATACCACAGAAACCAATGGATACAATTTAAAGATTCGCCAAAAGTATATATGCTTGCCTATACCGGGAAATTTTCGGACAGAGCCGGATTTGGTTTTGGGCTCTATCAGCAAAATCTGGGCGTAATTGTAAGCTTTGGCGGAATTGCAAACTATGCCTACAATGTGAAGCTGAATGAAAATATGGACCTGACCCTTGGGTTTAATTTTGCGTATTACAACAGCGGGGTAGACCGTAACAGGACAGTAACCGAAGAACCGGACCCTGTATTGTTGGCCATGCGTAACAATTCCCTGTTTAGCGTCAAGCCTGGTTTCAACCTCCGCTATCGCAATTTTAACTTTGGCGTCTACGCCGAAAACTTTATCGATTACGATTTCAAATCCAACAAACTGGCAAAAGATTATTCCGATAAAACTTTTTCAGCCCATATTATGTATTCGCATGAAATGAGTTCACTGACAGACCTTTTTGAAGGAAGCAGTTTCAGACTGATGGCTCGTGGAAAAGTAAGTCAGGAAAATGATTTGGGATTGGGCGGGTCATTAGTTGTAGATTTCCCAAGATTTGGTTGGTTCCAAACCGGGATTGATGATTTTTATGGTGTGGGTGTTGGACTGGGATTCCATTTCACCAAAAGACTTTCTTTAGGCTATACCTACGAAAGAACTATCAAGGAAGGGCTTGTTAATTTGGGCCCTACCCATGAAATCACCATGATTTTTTCTTTTCAGGACAGAATTCTGGGGCATAAAAAACCACTTACTGCAAAAGATACTTTGTCCCAAATTGAATCGATTGACAAAAAGATAGCCTCAAAAAAACCAAAAAACGGAAAACCTGAATTTGACAAAGAACTGGAACTGGAAAAATTACGCCTGCAAATGGACGATAGCAACATGCATCTTTTGGATATGCTGATGCAGGAAGATTCGGTGGAAAATATCCGCAAGGCAGAATTTGAGCAGAAGGTAAAAAATCTGATGGACTATGTCAAAAGAGAAAACGCAGCCAAAGAGGCCACTGCCAAACCAATTACGCTTCGCAAATCAAAAACCGGTAAAAAGATCGTTCCAAAAACCATGGAGGATTTGAAGGATGCCGAAAACGGATATTATGTCGTATCAAAATCTGCTGACGGCAAAGATGTCATAGAACGCTATGAATCGCTTCCGGAAGCCTTAAAATCATACGAAAAGAAAAAATCAGGCAAGGAAAGAGACCTCTACATCATCCATGTAGATAATCCCGAAGAACTCGGGTTAAATGAGAACCACAAGAACGTTGATACTAATTCCAAAAACAAAAATGATGAAACAGAAGACAGCCGGGAAGGTTCCGTAGAACAGTTCCTCAAAAACGAAAAAGCGCAAAGAGAGATAAGCGCCAGGACAGAAGAAGAAATCAAGGAATTCTATTCCAAGAACACAACAAAACCTCGGGATGCTCCTAAGAAAGGTAATAAACTATCAGTAGCAGGACTGGAAACAGGCTATTACATTATAGCTAATGTTTTTGCAGCACAGGAAAATACCGAAAAGTTTATGGAGAAAATGAAAAACAGAGGTATTGAAACCAGCTATTTTATAAACCCTAAAAACAATTTCAGATATGTCTACCTGAAAAAGCATTCTTCATGGAAAGAAGCCTTAATTTCTTATTATTCAAATGTGGATAACTCCTACTTTGATCCCATTTGGATAATGAGCATTAACACCAATTAAATAATAATAAAAAAAAATACCACTAAAAACAAAAACAATGCACCAGCTCCCAAACAATTTTCATAAGGCAATCGTTCTGCTCGGATGTCTTATTCTTGCCTGTTTTAGTGCTCAGGCACAAGTACCTGTTCCTTTTACACCCAGACTCCAGAATGGAAGTATGAAAGTAAAAGGAGACATCATTTTCGTTGGAAATAACATTCTTAACAGAGCCGCAGCCAACAATGTTTCTGAAGCTAACATTCCTTATAACGGAACAAGTGACAACAACTCCTTCAATATGGAATACATCGATATTGACGGCGACCCATCTACTTTCAGTTCCAGTTCTGCCGATTTGGCTTTAGGAAATAGCTGTTCAAAAGTAGTCTATGCCGGATTGTATTGGGCATCGACTTATCCTTATGAGCGAAGCACGAATCAAAATTCCGAATGGCAGGGAACACCACGTTTCAACGACTGGAATCAGGTCAAATTTAAATTGCCTGGCGGCGCCTATATCAACCTTACGGCAGATAACAATCCTGACCCGGCCGGAGATGAAGATGCGATAATTTTTGATGGATATAATCCTTCAAACATTGCTGCTTCTTTTAAAGATTCGCCTATCATCTGTTATAAAAACGTAACCAATTTGGTAAGAGGACTTGCGAACCCGAACGGAACCTATACACTTGCCAACCTACGTGCTGCAAAAGGACGCCGGTCAGGAGCAAGTTCTGCCGGTTGGGTAATGGTTGTTATTTATGAAAATCCAACCATGCCCGGAAAGTTTATTTCTACGTTTGACGGATATGCAGGGGTTCAGGGAAA
>ERZ778024.3646-NODE-3646-length-10914-cov-5.711576_pt1 | contig 10914 bp, 11 predicted proteins | sample MGYA00375754_ERZ778024 | MGnify/ENA primary metagenome ERZ778024 (study PRJEB29350, sample SAMN05389827) | bioreactor metagenome | isolation source: Thiocyanate bioreactor | place: South Africa: University of Cape Town | collected 2014-02-18 ... | reverse complement strand
ATTAAATATAGTTGTGAATTGAATTGGAGATCAGAGAGAAGAGTCATTGTATTAGTTTCAACGATTGCTGGATTAGAGAAGAATGTGTTACAACCTGAAGTTAAATATAAAAACATTTCGTTCTTAAAGAGTCATTTACAAAAATGTATTAGAAGATCGAAGAGTAAACAAGCAGTTCAAACAGCTTTACATTTACTCAAATTGAATCAGGTTTTTATTTTTATTGACTATTTTATTTGAGGGTAGTAATAATCTTTCATAATCTTTCATAATTATACAGGATGAGTTTCTTAGAAGATTACCAATCATTGTCCTTGAAGATGTTTTGTTTCATCAAAATTTTGGAATTATAGTTTGGTTAATGATTGCTTCATCAAAAGGTTTGCTTTATTCATTTTCTTCATTCAATTTACAACTATATTTCAAATATTTTGAATAGGAATGATTTTTGATAAATCAGTTATTTCGTGGTTATTAGGTTTTGTTGATTCCCTTGGAAAATGTCCTGTTAGAGAGGTCGTTTCTATTCAAAAAATAGACAAGAATTTTTTTTTTTTTTTTTTGCAATTATTAATATTAATATTATAGGTTCCAACTGGAATTGAAACAACTTATCGTCTAGCTTCACCAATTGTTGATTCATTAAGTCCAGAAAAAAGGGATCTCATTTACGCAATACAATTAAGAAAATCATTTGGTGGGATGAAAGGAGATATGAAAATGTTGAATTATTTTACCAAAGTTTGGACTGAGAGATTCTCAGAAAATCAATATGTTGATGATATTAAATTTCCTGTAGTTCCTATTCAAATAAATTCAGTTAAAGATTTAGAAATTGCTGATTGGGAAATCTCTGCAATTGATTTTCATTGTTCAAATCTTATTTCTAAATTTCGTGAAGCAAAAGGAACTGAAGTTAATCAATATTCTGATGATGAATTAAAAAGTATTATTTGGAATATGAGCAGCTCAATAACTGATAAAACAATTACTTCCTATTCTCACCCCATTCAAATCTCAAAGAAAATTCAAGAATATGAAGAATTTTGGAAGAAATATGAGAAAGATATCTATGATGCTGCCTGGAAAATTCTTCGTGAAAGATGTTGAAATATGGAAGAAGTTGAAAATCTTATTTTGTACCAATAATAATCTGTTCGTTAGTTTTCAAGATACCACAAACTTTCGGTAATTATGATCTCAAACCGAAAATTGAAAACTGTAAAATCAAAACAAAAGTCTGATGAAATCTGCTTCAATATTAAGAATTCAAGACTCAACACCAATAAATAAAATAGAAATCTACACTTATTAACCTACTTTTCAAATAAATCGTGAACTAAAATTCAGTTCAATCAAGAATTCAATTCTTTTTTAAAAGTTTTCAACCATTTTTCAAACTTACAAAAAGAAAAACCAAACTCATAAAAAACATTTGATTGTGAAATTGAAATTGAATTTTGAATTGATTGATTGTGAGAACAAAGAACAAAGACTTTCAAAGTGATTCAATATTTTTAAAGTTTGGATCCAACAAACTCAAAACGGTTAAATTAAAACCCTGATCGGTTTCCTTTCCTTTTTCTTTTTTTTTTTTTTTTTTTTTTTCCTCTTTTTCCTTCTTGTCGCAACTTCACCATCCATCCTTCTTCATTCCTCAAGCAATCCTCATCTTCATCTTCATCCCATTCATCAATCTATCTTCACAACTCTACATCCATTAGTCCTATTTAGATCAGTCTTCTATCCATCTTCTCCTAAGTTCTCTCTTTTAGAATCATCTTCCACATCAAAATTCACGCAATCCAAGTCATTTTTCTCAAGATTTGTAAATGTAATTTTTTTTTTTGTCATAGCTATTCTTCTTCTATTCTGTCTTTAATTCTTTACTTATCTCATTTCATTTATTTCTTTTATTACATTCTCTTCTTTAACATCTCTTATTCATTGTTGTTCTCTCTTCTTCTCTCTTCTTCTTTCTTCTTCTTTGTTTCATTTCATTTCATTTCTTTCAATTTCATATTTCTATTCCCTGCCTTTTTTTTTTTTTTTTTTACAATTTCTTCATTAAAATTCCTTGATTAAAATAAACACAGTTATGTTCACTCGTGTGAGAAACATTTGAAAGAACCAAAGAATTCTGGATATATAGACAGACATTTTTGAAAGTCGACTTAATTTTTTATAATATATTTTAATTGAAAGGGTTAGAAATCTTATCACTATAGAAAGGACTCAATGAATGGAATGTTTCATAGTTCACCTCAATTAATGTTTGCTGATGGAGCTGATAATAGATCAGTTTATCTTGGAGGAGTTGAGCCATCAGTTGGAGCTCAAGAACTTTTAGATCATGTTCATTGTGGATTAATTGATTCAATAAAGATTTTCCCTGATAAAGGTTGTGCATTCATCTCATTTGTTGATCCAAGTGCTGCACAAATCTTTCATCGAGAAGTTGCAACTGGTAAAGTTACATTACGTGATAAGGAATTGAAAGCTGGATGGGGAAGAGTTAAACCACTTCCACCTGATATTATTTTAGCTCTTGAACATGGAGTAACTAGAAATGTTTTTATTGGAGGAATTGACCCTAGTATGGATAATAATTTTTTTAGACAAGAATTTAGTAGATTTGGAGATGTTGAACATGTCAAAGTTCTTCCAGAAAAGAAAGTAGCATTTGTTCATTTTACTTCTTTAAATTCAGCTTTAAAATGTGTCAACTCAATTCAAAAAGAACCAAGTTATAGTAGATTTAAAATTAATTATGGTAAAGATAGATGTAATAAAAGATCTGAAAATCTTGGATTTTTTGGTGGTGGTGCTAGTGGTAGTGGAGTACCTATTACACCAATTGGTCATTCAATTCATGTTAAATTACCGAATGTCAATAATTTGAACTCAATGAATCAATTCAACTCAACAATGAATCAACAAAATCAAATGAATCAAATTAATCAAGGATTTAATGATTCACAACGAGGAAGAGGAATGCAAGCTACTCCAACTTTAAGAACAGTTTATCTTGGAGGAATTGATGCAAATACAACTGCTGAAGAATTATGTGAACATATTAAAGGAGGTTTATTAGATAATATCAAAGTTATTCCTGAAAAAAATTGTGCATTCGTGACATTTATTTACTCAGAAGGTGCTCAAAATTTTTATGATTATGCATCTCAAGGACTCTTAATTAAAGGAAGACCAATTAAAGTTGGTTGGGGAAAAGCAACAAGTCTTCCATTTGACATTGCTTATGCCGTAAGTCGAGGAGCAACAAGAAATGTTTATATTGGAAATATAGATGAAAATATTAATGAACAAAAAATAAGAGAGGATTTTGGTAACTTTGGTCAAATTGAAGTTATTTCTTTTGTTCAAGAAAAAAAATGTGCATTTGTTAGTTTTACATCCACTTTGGCTGCAATTAGAGCTGTTGAAGATTTTCAAACAAATGTTCAATATCAAAATTATAGAGTGAATTTTGGAAAAGATCTTTGTGCTAGAATCCCTCCAAGAACTGGAAGAGTTATGAACATGAACATGAATTCCTCTTCATCAATCAATTCAACTCAAAATTCAAAATTTAATGTGATTCAACCTTTTAGACCCTATCAAGGAGATAATCAATTTTCACAATTTACTCAATTTTCTCAATTTTCTCCATACTCTCAATTTCCTTAATGTCCTTTAATTTATTTGTTTGATTTTATTTCTTTTATTTTATTTTTTTTTTTCCTTTAGTTTTAGTTTTTTCTTTGTTTAGATTGTTTATTCTTTATTTCTTTTCTTTAAAATATACTTTTATTTGTTTATTTGTTAAAATACCTGTGATCAAAAAAATAATTATAGACTTAGACTTCAAATTAGAATTAGAATTAAATTAGAATAGAATAAATCTGTGTTATATAATGTTTAAAAAAAATTGTTTTATAAATAAAACTTGATTTTTCTTCTTTTTTCTTTCTTTTTTCTTCTTTTTTTTCCTTTCCTTAATTATTCTACACATATTTACAATTTTTCAATGCAGCTTTCCGAATCAGATTTCAAATCAAATCCTTTCTAAATTTAAACTTTCATTCTCCGTTCTCTATTGATTTTGACTCGCAATTATTTCTTGATATTTCTTTATCAAAGTCATTTTTTCAAGAATTTCATTTTCTGTTTGAATTTTTTGATTTTGTGAGAAAAACGAAAAATGAAAAGATTTAAAACAAACCATATTCCATATCTAAATTTGTATCATCCTCAAATTGTTCAATAATTGTTCTGGTGTTTTGAAGATTTTGCATATTTAATTTTTGGAGGAGGTCATATTTATCATAATACCTTTATTTTTGAATTATAAAAAAAAAACTGTTGGTTCCATGCTTTTTTTTTTGAAAAAAATGAAAATACTTGAATTCATAATTTTGAGCAAGAACTTGAATCCATTGTATCATTTCACTAATTGATGGTTCAAGTTCTGTCCTTTGAGCTAATACTGAAATATCAAGAGGATCTTTTTTTATTTTATTTTTGATCTAAGTTCATTAGATAGTAATTGAATTTAAAATATTTACTTTGTTGAAGAATTTTCAAAGATTCTGCTTGAAGGGTTTGAATCTGTGTAACTATTCCTTTGAGTTTATTCCTATTATATAAATATCCTTTAGTTTCAATTTTTTAAAACATATAATCTGGAAATCATTAAAAAAGTTACTGTAATCGAACACAATTTTCTTGAATCTTTTCAATATTTTGAGTCACTTGAAATAACAAAATTGATGGCAATCCTATTGAGATAAATCATTAGAGAGAAAAAAATAAAATAAAAATCATATAATATTACCATCAAATTGTGATAAGACTCCAAAATCATTCTCTTTGATTGCACCCATTGCAAGACCTGATTCTTCTAATTGATTTTGTTGATTTTCCTATTTTTTTTTTTTTTTTTTTTTTGAAAAAAGTGATGAAAATAATACTAAGAAAAGAAATAAAAAAAATTATAGAAAAGAAATACTAAAGTTATCAATGCTCTCAAGAGACCTTTAACACATTCATTAAATTGTGAAGTTGAATCTAAGATTTGAAACAGAAGAGAGGAAATTCGATTTTTGATATTTTTCGCCATTTTTTTCTTTCCAAAAAAAAAATTTTTTTTCTTTGTGATTCAGTGATTAGTTGATGTCCAACTCCAATTCAATTCAATAATACTCTACAAGTAATGAAATAACTAGTTTTTGAAGATGGAAAGTTTTGTAATTAAGAAAAGAACTATTCTTAAAACTCAAGTTTGGGAGAATGAAGATGATGAAGAAGAAGAGGAAATAGAGGAAAAAGGAATTGAGAAACAAGTTGAAATTGTATATAACTATGATAATGATGATGGGAAAGAGATTGGAAATGAAAATGTTGATTTAAAGACAAAAAAACAAGAAGTTGGTGATAGAGAGCTTCCAAAAGAAAATAAAAGAAAGAAAGGTAAATTTTCTTTGGTTAACTCTTTTGTTAAATCTTTCAACCAAACATTTACTTATTAATTTTTAGTTAAACTTGAAGAAAGTAAATTAATTGAAATTCAAGGACAAAAGTTTTATGAAGAAGCTATTGAGTTAGCTGTTCAAGGAAATACTCAAAGAGCTCTTCAAAGGTTAGCAAATTCAATTATGTTATTTCCAACAAATTCTAAAGCTCATGAAGCAAGGGTAAGTTTATTTGATTTAAATTCTTTAATTCCGAGTCTTTTCTAAAAAAAACAAATTGAATAGGCTCAACTTTTAATGGATCAAGGAGAATATTTTGAAGCAATTCGATCAGTTCAAAGAGCAATTGAAATTGATAATCATTGGGAAACTGCTTACTTTACTCTTGGAAGAGCCCAAACCAATTTTGGAGAAATAGAATTAGCATTAGAGAGTTTTGAAAAATCTTTCAAATTATTCAAAAGGAATGAACAAAACTTAATGAAATCAAAGACACTTCAAGAAGTGAATGAATTAGAAAATGAAATCATTGAAGAAATGAATAAAACAAAAGATTTATTCGAACAAAAAAGAACCATTGAATTGAAAAATAATATTAGAATTGATAGATGTAGATATAATGTAACTAAAGACAAAGAGAATTAAATAAAAGTTTTTAAAAATTTTTTTGGAAAAAAAAGCGGAATTCCAAGTTTTCTTTTCCCCTGAAGTTTTTAATTTGAATCCAAACAATTAATTAATTCCTTATTGTTCTATTCTTGTTCTATGACTGTTATTGTTTCATTCTAACCATTGAAATTGAATCCCAAAAATAAATATTATAAGTTATTTATTGATTTATTTATTGATAATTTCAAATTCAAATGATTTATTTATTGTTTATTGAAATTCCAAACCCTAAAACAAATAAACAAACAATCAATCAATCAATAAATCACTGAATCATTGATATCATCCTTCTCTCTTTCAAACAGATTCAAATGAAACAAGAAAAAGAAGATAACAAACGTTTTAGTTAAACATCAATGTGATTGAAGGGAGTAGAAAGTAAGTACAGCTTTTGAAATTAAAAACTTTAATAAATGATTAAAAAGTATTAAGGTTGTTGTTATATTATAAAAGGTTCTATTATTTGGGATTGGATTGGTTTCAGCTCTCCTCTTTTGTCATGGTGAAATTAACCAATGAGAGATTTTTTACCTTGTTTTGTGGGAAAGAAACAAAAAAAAAAAAAACAATATAAATAGAACCCAATTTCTTTTTTTTTTTTTTTTTTTTTTTTTCATAAAAAAAAAAAAAGAAAAATCAAAAAAAAAAAAATCTTTAAAAAATCGATTTTTGATTTTTGATTTTGCAATAAGTTAGATTCCAATAAGTTAGTTTTATAGTTTTTATAATAATGTCGAGTTGCACAAAGTGTAAGAAGCCGATCTCTGGCAAGCATTTCAATGCAATGGGAGGACTATGGCATGCTGACTGTTTTAATTGTCAGGTATTAATTAAAATTTGTTTGTTTGTTTTTATATTTATATTTATTGACTTTTGTATATTTATTTGAATATATGTATTCATTGATTCTTATTCTTATTCTTCATTTTGTTAATTAACCTCTTTTTGTTTTTTTTTTCTTTTCTTTGTAATAGACTTGTCAAGTTGCTCTCGCAACATTGGGAACATATTATGAAGACGAAGGCTTTGTTTACTGTGAAAGACACTTTTGTGAATTGAGAGGGTTGATTTGTGGAGGATGTGACCAACCAATTACTTCTTCAAAGATGGTATCACAATTAGGAAAGGTATTCTTTTTTATTCTTATTCTTTGATTTTTTTCATTCATAAAAAACGAAAAAAAAACAAAGAAAAAACAAACAAAAAACAAACAAATCTTGTATTAATTAATTGTTTTTTTTTTTTTGGAATTAGAATTGGCATCCAGAACATTTTGTTTGTACACTCTGTAAAAAACCTCTTCTTGCTGGAACCTTTTATCAACATGAAAGCAAACCTTATTGTGAGAAAGATTATGTTGAGAAATATGTTGATAAATGCGAATTTTGTCGTGGACCTCTTATGGATGCATTTGTTGAAACTGGAGCTTCAAAGAAATATCATTCTGATTGTTATGAACAATTTAAATCTGGAGCAACTGTATTTTTTCTGATTTCTTTTTCTTTCATCCATTTTTTTTAAAAAATCTCTGCTAATTAATTTTTTTAATTATTAATTTTTCTCAAGGCACCAAAACCTCAATCTTATCAACCTCAAAGAACTTCAGGATTTAATCCTTCAAAGATTAGAGGAGCTATTGCAGGTGGTCGTCCTTATTCAAATGCTTCAAATCCACCTGTGACAAGAACTTATCAACAACAACAACAACAACAACAACAGCCACCTCCACAACAATCTCAAAAAGGCGGTTCAGAATTAGATGATGAAATGGAAAGTGTTCTTGCTCAAGCAATGGCAAATGCTACAGGAATTGGAAAACCAGCTGTAAAAACTCAACCAACTTTTTCTCCAAAGCCTCCAACAACATCAACAACCACTACTACATCAACTTCAAATACTTCTACAATCCCAACAGGTTCTTATGCTAAAAATCAACCTTTCAAAAAACCAGAGCCTACTCCAAAACAAGAACCTCCAAAGCAAGAAGAACAACCAAAACCACAATTTACAAATACAAGTACAAGAAAAGAGCCACCCAAACAACCAGAACAACCAAAACAACAAGAGCAACCAAAACCTCAACCTCAAATTACAAATACAAGTACAAGACAAGTACAATCACAATCACAAGCTCCAACATCAGAACAAATTCAACAAAGCTCATGTTTATTTTATTTTAATTATTATTTTATTTTATTTTATTTATTGAATGAAAATTAAATTTAAAATAAATACTACAGTATATTTGGATGCCCTTGCTCAAATTCGAGAATTAGAATTAGTTATTCAAGAGTTAGAAGTAGAATTAGTTGCAAGTCAAAAAAGAGCAACATCAGCAGAGAACAACATTTCTGGACTGGATGCACAACTTGCTGAATCAAGAAGAAAAATTCAAGATGTATGAATTTATTTATTTATTTATTTTCATAATTTCAATTTCATTTTAAATTTTTGAATTTTTTTTTGGAAAAATTTTCATTGTTAAATTAAATAGCTTCAAAGAGATATCCAAATTATGAGAGATTCATTTGCATCTCAAAAATCAAATGAATCAAATTCAAAAGATTTATCTTCAAAACTTGCAGAAAAAGATATTAGTATCCAAAGTCTTCAAAAACAAGTCGATAGCTTGAAAGCTGAAATTGAAACCCAAAAGAAAGAAAGCGAACAAGCTCTTTCAAAAGCTACCCAAGCCTCATCTTCAAAGGATAAACAAATTGATGAATTGAAAAATTCAATCCAACAATCAAATGATAAGAGCTTTAAACTTGAATCAGAAATTTCAACTTTAAAAAAAGAAGTTGAAATTTTAAAACATAAAGAAGAACAAAGTAATGATTTTTTTTTTATTTTTTAAACCTTAATGAAAAAATATTAACATTTTTTTTTTTAAAAAAAATCAACAGTTGCCAAAACTTCTCAACAAAGTGAATCCAGTTTATCAACAACCCTTAATCAAAAAGAATCAGAAATTGCTCAACTTAAAACAAATATTTCTCAAAAAGAACAACAAATATCAAAGGTTCCTTCTTTTTTTCTTTCTTTTCTTTTTTTATTTATTTTTTTTAAAAAAATATATTTTCATCTCGTAGCTCGAACATGACCTCACAACTCTTCAAAAAGATTTAGAAATTGTAAAATCTAAAGAACAACAAGGTTAGAATTTTTTTTTTTTTTCTTTTTTTTTTTTTAAATTCAAAATCAATCTCAAATTTTTTTCTTTTTTTAAAAAAAATTAAAGCCTTAAAGACAACTCAACAAAATGAATCAACATTAAATGTTGAATTATCCCAAAAAGAAACTCAAGTTATTGAATTAAAATCATCATTAACTGAAAAAGATAGAAACATCACTAAAGTATTGATTTTTTATTTATTTTCTTTTTTTTTTTTTTAAAGAAAACTAACGAATAAACTAACTTTTAATAGCTTGATTCAGAAATTGCTACTTTAAAGAAAGAAGTTGAATCAATCAAACAAAAAGAAGAAAAAGCAACCAAATCTTCACAGCAACTTGAATCCAATTTATCAAAGAAAGAAACTGAAGTAATTGAATTAAAATCAACTCTTACTGATAAGGATCGTCTTGTTTCAAAAGTTGATTTTTTTTTTTTTTCATTTCTTTCTTTCTTTCTTTTTTGTTCTGAAATAAAATAAATATAAATAGTTGGAATCTGAACTTACATCTTTGAAAAAAGAATGGGAATCTGCCAATGCCAAAGGAAATGAAATTGCTAAATCATCATCTGATCAAGAAGCAACTATCAAAAAATTGAATGAAGAAATTAGACGTATTTCTTTTCTTTTTTCTCTCTTTTTTCTTTCTTTCTTAATTGTTCCTTTCCAATTCTTAATGATTTAAAAAAATAGAGGCAAAATCTCAAGCAGAAAAAAAAGATGGTGAGCTTCAAGCACTCAATGGACAAGTTAAATCAATTCAAACCAATTTGTCATCTTCTGAAACACAAATTCGTTCACTTCAAGAAGAATTAAACAAAGAGAAAGAAAAATCTAAACAACTTCAACAAAGGTATTTTCATTTTTATTTACTTTTATATTTTATTTCATTGTATTGGAATTTTAATTTTTTTTTTTTATTCTTTATAAAAGGCTTCAAACTCAAGAAAGTAAACCAACTGCTGATAGTAGTAATCAATCACAACGTATCACTGATCTTGAAAACCTTGTTGAATCATTAACTGAAAAACTTCAAGCCACCGAGGCTCATTTATCATCTGTGTTATCATCTTCTGGAGGACCTCCACCTCCACCTCCACCTTTCGAAGGTTTGAATTTTAAATTTCATTTTTTTCAATTAATATTTTGACAAATTTATAATTGTTATTGAAAAAAATAATAGAAGGCGGAATGGGTGGACCTCCCCCTCCACCTCCACCAGGTCCACCACCCCCACCACCATCTTTATCTTCTGGGCCTCCATCTGGTGGAAGATCTGGTCTATTATCTGAAATTCAATCTGGAACAAAATTAAAGAAAACTGAAACAAATGCTCACCAAAATCAACCAGAACAACAATGTAATTTTATTTTTTAATTTCCTTTATTTTCACAAATGTATGTGTATAACAACTCTTTCAAAAAAAAAAAAAAATAGCAAAACCTAAGCCAATGAATCCTATGGATGCAATGATGGCTGACATTAAGAATAACAATCTTTTCTTAAAAGCAAAACGTCCTGTTGCCCAAAATTAAAACGAAAAAGAAAAAAAAAACTTGTAGAAAGAAAAATATAAAAAGAAATAAAATGAAATGAAA
>ERZ778024.3639-NODE-3639-length-10925-cov-4.071113_pt1 | contig 10925 bp, 12 predicted proteins | sample MGYA00375754_ERZ778024 | MGnify/ENA primary metagenome ERZ778024 (study PRJEB29350, sample SAMN05389827) | bioreactor metagenome | isolation source: Thiocyanate bioreactor | place: South Africa: University of Cape Town | collected 2014-02-18 ... | reverse complement strand
GATGATTTTAGGTTCTGCGCAAATGGAGCGGTCAAAATCACGTGACAGCGGCAGCGGCAGTGACACACGCGCCAATCGTAAAGTATTGGCATCAGAACGGTGACATAATGGACAAGACTCAGACGTCAAACACAATTCTCATTGTTGCACCAATCGGCTTCTGTTCGAACTTACAGACACTGCAAGACAATTATTTCATGAAAGCCTCGGCTCGTTCGTTCAAAGATGTCGAACAAATGGCCCTGCTCGAATTTTCAGCATTCCATCGCACGTTGCGAGGTGAAGGCGTGAACGTAGTTTTAGCGAGCAACGAACGATTCTATAACGCCCCCGACTCGTGCTTCCCCAACAACTGGTTCTCGTCGCACGCACCTGCCGAGACCGGCGGACGTAAGTCTATTTTTAGACTGCGGTTCGGTAAAAGTATTGTCTAATTTTACCGCTCAGAATCAACACTCGTGTTGTATCCTATGAAGGCCGAAGCTAGGCGAGCCGAACGTCGCGAACAGTAAGATTAAATTATATTAAGAAATCAATTTTAAGAACTCTTTTCCAAATATAGTATTGTATCCATGTTATTGACCATGCACGGGAAATTCTTATCGTTCACTCACTACGAACACGTGCCATTTGGCATGTACTTGGAAGGCACGGGCGCGTTAGTCATCGATCGTATTCATAAAGTCGCATATTGTGCGCTGTCACAACGTGCTAATTACAAAGTCGCGGAGAATTGGGCTCAATGGTACGGTAGTTAGACTTAAAATGAAATTTACATGAAATTTCGCAGCTTGGGGTACTCTCTCGTGGCGTTCAAAGCACGTGACGATCAGAAGAGACCAATCTACCACACAAATGTGTTAATGGCTGTGGGCACATCCGTGGCAGTGTGCAACTTTGACGCGATTTACGATCCCAGTGAAGCTGCTATGGTCCGCGAAAGTCTCGAAAAGGTAAAAATCATATTACACTATCCTTTCTGTATATTTGATTAAAATTACTTTCGTCAAAATATTTTTTCTCGTACAATTTTGATAGCGATTGAAAGTTTCAATTTTCGGTTGACAGCAAATTAAAACGCTAATTATTATTCCCTATGATATATTGATAATATGCAAAATAGCACCATAAAGTAATCTCGATCACGCACGAACAAATGGCGAATTTCTGCGGCAATGTATTAGAAGTCAAGGGCAATGACAGGAAGTTGTTGGTCATGTCTGGCTCTGCGTACAATGCTTTCACCGATGAGCAGAAGAAAATGATGCTCGAGCACGTGGATAAACTCATTCACTGCGATATTCCGACCATTGAAGAAATTGGTGGCGGAAGTATCCGTTGCATGATGGCCGAGTTGTTTTAAGTCTTTTGTTTTTTAATTTGTAAATCTTTGCGAGTATATATATATATACCCTATTAAATTAGTGCAATTAATATATGCCTATTGGTGGGTCCTCAATTATGCCGCTTGTACATTTTCTGGCTCAAACTTCAATGGAAATACACCCATCGATTACGGAACAAATTACCGGCGTGTTTTCCCCGAATAAGACATTGCTTGTTTATAATCTGACAGCGGCGGACATGAACACGCTGTTTTCAATGGTTGACCGATTATGGCCTTGAAATGAGTTGTAAAAATGCATTAAAATTACGTGATGCTAGGATATTCAAACAAATTGGAATACAACACTCTCCCATGAAGTGTTTTTAATTCTTCTGACATAAAATTCAACAACCCGACTTAACGCGATTGTCACGGAATAATTATGAAATAAAAAAGAGCACGTTTATTGTACTCAATAATCAAACTAACTGCCAGGTGGTCGTCAGTGGATGCTTAAACTATTACTGGCACGGTGCAGCAGGAACACCAGCGATTGTTGGCGGAGTGAATCGGTACTTTGTAGCTGAGGAAGGGTCCGTTCGTAATCCGGTCTGAGGATTTACCGCCGCTCCAGAACCAGTTAAGGACTGGGTGCAATTACACTGCTGATTATAGTACTTGTAATCGCTAACTCCGATTCTGCTTCGAATGCCCGCTGGATATGTAAAGTACAACAATTGTCCAGAGTAAAGTCGAATGTTGATGGCAAAAGTATGTGAATACAGAAATGTTCGTTCGACGTTATTACTGCGGATTCGGATCGTGCAAGGTGAGTCGTCGTTTGTTACAAATTCATCACGTTGAGATTCATAGGTTGGATCCGTGCGATTAGAAGTAAACGTGGATACACCGAGTGAGACATTAGCGCTCGCAGAAAATGTTTCGTTGTACAACACTCCTGCGATCTGAAGTTAGTTCGCTTCAAAGGCCCCCCAACAATAAATAAAATCATATACCCTCTAATTGTGCCGCACTGATAGTCACTGATTCTGCTGAAGGCGAAGAGACATCCATTAAACTTGATCCAGCCACATAAAAACTTGCACTTAAAGTAAAGGTCGAACCACCCGTGCATGTATTTGTTAAATAGCCATAGAGTGATATGAATGAGTAACCAGGATAGTCAGCTAAAGGAAGCAGTTTAGTGTTGTTTAGATGAAGTTACAAACTTACTTGTTCGATATTGATTCTCAGTCAATTGAAAAAGTTGAAAAACGTAACAGTTGGTGGTATCGGTGATGTTAATGGCCTCGCTGTACGGCGTAAAGAAGCTTCCATAGGTTGAGAAGGTTTCTCTGAATGGTACAATCAAGTTTTGGTTGTTTGGATTTAAACAGGGATCCCAATTGTTGCAAGAACAATCCCGCAAACAATACAACAATGCTAGCGCGAATAAAAGTCTAGCGTATTTCATCTTTGGACAGTGATTTGTTGTGAACGAAGGGTGCTGATAAATTGAACATTGAAGATCAGCTCCTGCTTTTAAGCTTGAGGGGTTGGAATATTTGCATAAAAATTGCTAAAAACTCTTTATGGTGCTCTAAAAAAAGTGACGTGATTAGTAATGAAAGGTAAAACGTATTTTTAATTTAAATTTCTGCTGCATATTAAAATTTTATTTCAGCTGTCTCCTTAGTCGAAGCAATTCAATTAAATGTGTTTCATACCATGAAAATGTTATCATACTTTGCGAGTGACGTCAAGTTAAATCTGGCGAATAACGGATCACCGGCAATTTCAAATAAGCAATGCCTTATTCGCGGAAAAACAACTGCGATTTTGCTCCGCTATCGACATGTGTTGTACATTACTTGATTTGGAAGGGCTCAAAGAATTTAAACTGATGCGTTTCGTTAATTTCTTTTATCCCCTAACCAACTCTAAGGTCACACATGATGAACTTGTATCATTATCGCCCCATCCTTCTAGTGCTTGTTGCAGCATCGATAGTACTATCAGGCGTTAAGGCCCAGATCTGCGTTCCTCCAGGAATCTCCGCTCAAAGTACCTTCTATTTCTACACTAGCGAAGGCTTTTCATTTCCTACCGACTATACTCCTTTCAATGTTTCAGACCATCAACATCGTGGTTGGACTCTGCAGTTGAATGCCTACAGCTTTACTGCCTATTTAATTGATTCTCTTGGTACGGATTTAAAACTCGTTTGAGTTTTCTAATCTTGCATAGCTGTCGAAGTTACGTACGCCAGTCTTTATGCTACCCTATATGATACTCGAACTGGTACGGGTTACCTTATTCGAGCAAGTGGAGAATTTTCACCTTTCGGAATCCGAGGCTCGCCTGATTTCAAATGGCTGACCCTCTTTAACATTGATATGAGAGGTAGAACTACGTTATATTGTGACGCAACTTACTTAAATCAATGTCGTTACATTCAGGAAGTAGCTTGGATAATTCTTTGAGTTTTAATGTCTCGATAAGCTACGCTGATTTTTGGAGCGACACCCCACCGAATGACGTGTACAACCAGAGGGACATTTATATTGACGATTCAGGTTGCAAGACAGTGTCTGCTGTTTCTGGAGGCTACAACTCCCTGCCATCAAAAGGGTTTTGGATTGCATTTTATTTCGATGATGGTCGTCAACTCTTCTTTAATGTACCTGCTGGACCTAACGGCGTGCTAAATCGAGCCGCATACAATTTCCTCACCGAGGAGTGTTTTCCGTAACAGATCTGTGAAATGAGTTTGTCTTTTTATTATTTTTTGATTTCTAATTCATAATTTCTTTATTTACCAAATAAAATGTATCTACATGGACTTCAATAAACCAACCTCACTTTGATTATTTCCAAGGCTCGAAACCTAACAATTTCTTGCCTAAATCGGTAATCGCAATTTCTTTCTGGTATGGCATTTCCCATTCCTTGTTCTGTTGAGAGATTACGTTGCCAGTCGAGAACATGGTTGGCTTCATGCCAGTCTCGACGGATTTGCGGACTTCTCTCCTGTACGCATTAGTGCGGTCTTCAGCACTCGCCACGTATCGCACGAAGCATTGTAGTCGCCACTTGTTCGACGTGTTCAGTGCGTTGCCGTGAGGTAATCGATTTGACCAAATAAGGAAATCGCCCTTTTTCATTGGAATTTCAATCAAATCGCGGTTGATGGCCTCATGATCTTTGTACATCAAGAACACATCTTCTTCAGAAGGAGGGGGTCTTGGCTTATTGTCGTGGTAGACGCCTCTCTCGAAATTTACTCGGTATGATCTTACTTTGTTCAATTTGTGATAACCTTCGCAATTAAAAAAAAAAGGCGTTAATAAACATCTGTATAACTTTTGGTAAAAGGAAAGTGGTACCTGGCATGACATTGAATCCTCCATTGCCGGTGGGACAATCTTCGAGGCAAACGCTGCCTTGGTAGAGAGGATGTTGCAAGTACCACAAGTTCATGTCGGTGTGTACGGCCAGGCTTCGCTGGTACATTGAAAAATCTAATTTCTGAGAATTTACAAGTTAACCCACCTAAAAATTTTGTTTTTTGGCATACCTCTGTTTTTCCATTCTTTTCTGTTTCTGCCCAAGCGGGTATCTTCAACGAGATGCGATCCAAGGATACAGTTAATTTAGGATCCTTTAAAATTTGAGCGAAAATGCTGTACAGGCGCGGATCTTGCCGCATCTCATAATAAGCGGGTAAATGCCACAAGTCGATAAAACCGACTTTGAAACGCTAAACAGCAAAATGTAAGAACTATTGGTCCTTATTTTAAAAGAAGAAACTTACCCCACTAGGTTCCCAAGTACTAATGTCATCGCGGACGAGGCCGATTAAGTCTTTGGAACGAGAGAAAATTTGTTGAACCATTTTATCCGTTAGTTCGGGGGAGAAAAAGTTCTAAAAATATAGTATAAGGGGGGGGGTTGTTGGAAATATTTGGGTTTTTTTTTTTAACTAGCTTACTGGGATGACTAAATAGCCGTTTTCCTCCAAGAACATCAGTTGGTCTTCGGTTAATTGAAAGTCTAAAGCGTGGGGATATCTGCTCAAGTATGCTAAATCCGAAGGTGACAGGCGATAATTTTCTTCTTGCTCTTTGGCAATACTATTCTTCAGGATTGAATGTTCGCTGAATACAATTTTATTAATAAGTGAAGTCTGATCTTGATTTTCTTCATCCAATGAAAGTAAATAATTATTTTCCTTTGTGATATATTTCGTTTTTCCACAGTCCAAACTCTCATGAAAAAACGATTGTATGTGTCAAACTTACGAAGACTTATAATCAACCGAAACAACAGATCCTTGTTCGTCATAAAGCAATCCATCTCTTTCAACCCACTTGTTACTCATCTTGTCTTGTTACTTCTAAAAGGCAAATTCAAAATAATTATTCTCGCTCCTGTATTTTGGGTTTAAAGCACGTGGGAGGGACAAGAAGAGTGAGAAATTTTCTGCCTAATTCTCGAAAGTAAACAGAATGGCACGTGGGTGGGACAACGTTGCATACAGCGATCAAACAATGTCAATAAGCACGTGGGGCATACTTATATAAGAGATAAATTACGTATTATTCTTCTTTAGAAAGAGCATCGGATCTTCTCCTTAAACCTTTGCACAGCAATTAAGATTGTTTATATTTAACTACAATGCCAAATTAATATAAAAACTTTACGAAACAAAAGATCTAAAATGGTGCTTCAAGATCTATCAATCTTCACTTAAGCGCGAGTTTTGTGATGACGTTCGGAGTGCTTGTCACCATCCTTGTGCGATTTCTCAGGCTTAGTGTGGTGATGAGGATGCTTCTTAGGCTTATCCTCTTCAGTAGTGGTGGTCTGCGGATCCTCATCAGTCTTCTGATCCTTATCGTCCTTTTCGTCATGTTCGGGACGCTTGTCATGACGATCTTCGCCATCGTGGTGCTTTTTGCTTTCGCGGAAGACTACATGAGCACGACCAGAGCTTGTGCCGATAGTGACATCAGTCAACGCGCCATGGCCTTCAATGCGACCAGTCTTGCTCATCTCAGTGTTCTCGATCAAGGTGGGCAATTCTTTGCCATGAAGTTCCACGGCTCCACTCAGAGTGGTGGCTGTGAGCCTCAAGTTGGCTTTCTAAAAAATAGAACTGAGTACCAATCTCGCAGCTTGCATTAATGTGCGTTCGAAATCATTTATTATAATAATTACTATTATTGTAACTTACTTTGGAGAGTTTGACTTCAGCGCGACCAGAACCAGAGTTGATGTTAACAACGGCAGTCTTGTCCGCGCTCAGTTTGTTGCGAATGCCCTTGACCTGGAGGTTGCCGAGGTCAATAGAGGCGTGCAAAAAGTACGAATCAAGTTCGTCTTTCTCTTCGAACACGACATCACGGACGGTAACGCTTGCAGTGTCACCGAGCGCAGTTAATTGACCGACACTAACGTGTCTGTAGTACGAGATAGATTAATAATTGTGTGATATGTCTCGAGTATATTATAAATCTAGAATAGTAACCTAATTAATCACAATTGCACTTACTCTACGTTAACAAAACCAGCGAGAGAGGATCCAGTCAAGAATGAGGCTCTAATGTTCTTCAATGTAACACAACCAATCTTGCTGTAAGCGGTGATACTGCCCTTAGTGTAGACATTAGCAACCTCAACGTGACCAGCCTTGGTCGAGATATCAATGTTGTTGAAGACACTAGGACGAGACTCGTTCTTGTTGTGCTCCTTGTGGTACTTGTTGGGTAAGACGTAGACCTGTACATATTAAGTGTAAATTACTGTATTAAGTAAGCTCTATTCAAAAATGACGTACAAATCCGGTCTCCGATGAAATGAACAAATTACCGGGGCTGGCTAATGACTCAGGAACAACGACATCGATTTTAACAGAGGCGCAATTGTCGAAATCAAAGGCTGGGAACTATATAATAAGAAATTAAAAAATTAGAAAGAGCGCAAGATTTCCAATTATTACCTTTGCAGTCAGAGAAATGGTGCCATCCATGACTTGATATGAAGGAATCATTCTCGTCAAGTCATCAGCATTCTTTGAACGCGAGCTTGTATGAATGTTGATGGATGTAGCGTGCGGGCAAGTGCGAACATGAATGATAGCCTAGCAAGGTTAATTAGGTTAATTTTCTTCTTGCGATATAGTATGTCACATACCGAGGTTACTTCTATCTTGATGTTGGAGGCAATAGAGGGATTGGTGGCCCTAAGAAAATGTGAGCCAAATCTCGCTTTGGTGAAATCTGATTTCTTTACCATTGTCTTTCTACGTGATTGGCAGGATTCTCGCAAGACTGATACATTTGGCTAAGAACAGTCTATAATTTGCTTGTTAACTTTCAAGCTACAATTCTTATGATGACGCACCAATCCAATTCCGACACCGAGGAGCTTCACAAAGAAACCAACGGTCGCCAAGCATCCGATAATAAAGAAGAATTTTTGACAGCCAGAAAGTTTTTTGAATTTAGGCTTCTCTGTCAATAAAACCAAATTTTAGTGTTATTTTCGTATTTCAGATTTACCCGTAAATTCTGTTTTACCTTTCTTCTTTTGATTTTCGGTGTCTTTCTTGACATCCTTTTGAGTTTCTTCCTTTGGTTGAACGATTTCGGGCTCAGGAGTTTCAACAGCAAAAGCGGCCATTGGTACGCCTTGCTGATCGCCCTCCACTGGGACGGGCACGTAATAATAGTATGGATAGGTAGTGGCTTGTACTTGTTGCATCTTGAATAAACTTGAGATGTGGTAACTCGTACAAAATAAATAGGAACATAAAATCAAACCAGATCAGCGGCGAAATTTAAACGGAGCGGGAGGACGTACTCGTCGAGAATATCCCTGCAACACGTCATATGATCATATTGAGCTTCATGTGGTACATAAACAACAGAGGTGACCTTCCCCTTTTAAGTTCTGGCCAGATTAAGCGACTTTTTTATCTGTGACCATATTATCAACTATTAATGTTTCCCCGGATAATTAACGTTTCTTTTCTTGCGGGTGTGATAATGATTAAAGGCAAGGAATCTGAATACTGAATTGATTCTGTATTTCCCAACGACAATGTGTGACAATGAGGAAGTAGTCATTCAATGCATCGTTGTCAACGAGTGAGGCGACTGAATAGGATATCATACATGGTTTGATACTGACAACACAAATAATGGTCTTTTAGCGAGACAAATGTCTATCAATATTTCGAGTTGATTATCTGTCAGCTCAAGTAAATTAGTTATTCGCGTTTTAATACTAGAAATACAGCAAAGGGACGTGCAAATCGTCCCTATTACGTTTGAGGTTAACGAATCAGTGCCCTGTAATGGTAATTTCCTTTGTACAAAGCTGCAATTCATATTCTGTAGTGCTGGCAATTAATACCTCACCTTTACTTTTGTAGCGATCTGCTTTGGATACTGTTGTGAATTGTCAAACTGCCATTTTTCAAAAGTTGTCAGGAATATTCTTTTCACGTGAGCGCCTTGGCCACAACAACTTTAACATTTGTCGCAAACTGTGGCATATATTCATCCTATCATAAACTGGCGCAAATTTAATATGAACGGCGTAAAGAGAAGTCTCATCAATTTTTTTATTTTGCTTGGATCTGTGAGTACAATTTTGATTACCACGTTTTTTTTTTTTTTTGCTTAAATAGTCACATTTATTTATTTATAATATTCGACCTCCGTTATTAATTGGCATATTTTCGATCACAAATCTACAAGTTAAAAAACGTTCCATTTGATAATAGATTCAAATTAGTTATTTCAACTGGTTGCAATTTATTTACAATATTATCGGTTAATTCTCTTTGTCAGATCCAGTTAATCCGCGCTTCTGTCACTATAGTTTCTCCGACTCAAGACTCGTCTATTGTGCTATCCCCAACACCCAATGTAGTATTTGGTAGATCAGATTTCGATTTAATTGGGGAACTGGTTGTTGCGGACCCGATCAGCGGTTGCGAAATTCCAACAAATAATGCTACGAACAAAATTATTGCCTTTCAATTCGAAGATTGCCTAACAGATATTATTATGAAGAATAGCATAGCAGCAAATGCTTTGGTAAGTGACTTTGTTTTTAATAAATTTGCGCACATTGCTCCGATAGAGTTATGAAACGTAACAACTGCATGAATCTAACATAGTTCAACCATACATAGGGAGTCATAATTAATGGTGGGGATTACCAACCTTTCATTACATATTATATAACCCATGTTTTGGCTTTCGATGAGAAAATTAGCATTGCAGCCGTCTCCGTAAATAATGAAGTATGTATTTTAATTGATAGATTGTACATTTGCTGATTGTAATCATTTGACATCAATATTAACCAAGATCTAACGAAACTTAATTTCTAGCAATGGATACAACTTGAATCAATTCTTAACAGCACGAACGAGCCTGTTATTGTTCAAATAACATCCGGGGGTATGTATTACCGTTAAGAGATCTTACAGTGCTATTTAACTCCCTTTTATTAATTTTTCCATTTGTAGATTTCAACGTGTACACAGCGACCGTAAACACGCCGGCATTCTGGGTCTTGCATATTCTACTAGCAGTCGTCGCAACTGCCATATGTATATACGGCGTTCTCAAAGTATCGCTGTACATTCGGTTTTTCGGGCCTCAATTTTCGATAGCGCAAGTAGCGCTCTGTCTACTCAGCTTATCAGCTGCGTGTAAGTAATCTTCATAGTTTATAATACTACACTATTCATATCGCAAAGATTCGACCTATCGGGATATCTGATCTGAGCTTGGATGACAAACGTCAAAAAGTTGTTAAATTTCGCGCATTGTTACGCATTTATTAACACCAAATCACTAATGATGCTCGGTTAAATATATTATGTGCATTTCTAATTATAAATACAGCTTCTGTTGTCGCCAATATCGTCGTTATCGGTCACTTTCACTACAGTTTGGTACCGGACACTACATACTTTGCAATATACATCTCAGGTCCTCTGTTTGTAATCATTGCTACTATTCTCGTCGGATTGTATTGGTATGATGCGCACTCAATAATGTGTTATTTTATTTAAATTAACGTACATTAGGTCTGGTTTAATTTTTTACACAAAACAAAAACATTTTTGGAACAAATATTTGTTTGGCGCCGTTGTTACGCTGCTAGGCGTAAGTATTTCTATATTTATTATATAGAAACTAATATCTTATTATTCTAGTTACTGTTCTTACTAAATATTTTTGCGAGCATTTTTTTCCGCGAGGTACAAGACATTATTTTGATTATAGTCATTGTTATTGCGTTGGTAAGTATAAAGTCAACTCTATTATTACCAAAGTAAACAATTTAATTTTATTTTTCGCTTTAGATTATCGGTTTGTACTTCATCACCGTCGGATCCGTGCTGATCACCAAGATCATTCGAAACTCGCGCAAGATTAACGTTGTATCTGACAAGAAACGATATCCGCAGAGAGTAAGTCCAAACTGATTTATAATAACCCACCCTACCCAGTAAATTGAACGGCAGATCTACGGTTACAAATTTTTTATATTAAATATTTACAAAGTAGAA
>ERZ778024.3636-NODE-3636-length-10940-cov-6.181442_pt1 | contig 10940 bp, 5 predicted proteins | sample MGYA00375754_ERZ778024 | MGnify/ENA primary metagenome ERZ778024 (study PRJEB29350, sample SAMN05389827) | bioreactor metagenome | isolation source: Thiocyanate bioreactor | place: South Africa: University of Cape Town | collected 2014-02-18 ... | reverse complement strand
AAAAAAAAAAAAAATCAATTAATTTCCAAAAAAAAAAAAAAAAAAGAAAAGAAAAGAAATGAACCTTATTTTCTATAAAGTTTAAAAGTTGAATTCTTGAATTGAAGACGAATCGAATAGAAATTGTATACAAAATATAATTGGGAGATCTTGCAACTTCGATTGAAGGTTTTCTCTTTGGCAAAAAAACTTTTGAATAAAAAAAAACAAAACACAAATCGAAAAAACGACCAAAAAACGCAACAAAAAACGGAAATCAACATATAAAAAAACATGGCGGATTTCAAAGAAGAAGTTCTGCACTTATTAGAGAAAAGAGACACAAAGGAGACAACGGTTTTTAATGATTTATTCACAAAATGTACACTTTTATTATTTATTATTTATTACTTTACTTTTTTTACATTTGTAAGTTATATTAAGATTTGGAGCGTTGGAGTTTTTATTTATGAATTGGACTTTTGTTGAGAGATTGGAACATTTGATTGATTGATTTTGTGGAATTTAGATATAGAGGAAAAAAAAAAGAGAAAGATTTCAAGATTTTTTATTTAAAAAGATTTTTTTATTTAAAGATTTGGTATAAAATTAAATGAGAGATCTTGGAACTATGAACACCTTTGATTTATTCTTTTTGTATTTTCACTTTGTTTTATTTGTTTACTATTAATTAATTGATCTTATGATTGAATCTATCAATCTAATTCAACTCCATACTCCAATCTTGTTATGATTATAGTTCTTTCAATCATCTTTACTCAAAATCTCTTCCTTTTTTTCGAAAAAAGTAAATTTATATTTTCAGAATTGGAAAAAATGTGAAGACAAAATATTTGTTTTGGAATCTGAAAATGCACAATTAAAAAGTGCAACTCAAGAAATGCAAAGATTAATACCAGGAACTCTTGGAAAGACTTCGCCAATGTATATTTTATTTTATTTTTTGTATGTGCAAGTAATTAAGTGAGATCTCATTATTTAGGGTTCCAGTCAATCCAAAAGAAATCGAAGATTTAAAGAATCAAATTCATGAAAAAAATCAAATAATTTATAATTTAAGTGAAGCTTCTCAAAAACTTGCAAGTGAGCAAATTAAAATAAAAGATGAAGAGTTATCAAAATTGAGAGAGAAGTTTTTTTTTTTTTTTCAAAATTTTTGAAGAAAAAATACTCAATCATTCCATTTATTTCATCTATAGTGAACAAAAACTTACATCAAAAATTTATACTCTACAATTAAATCTCACAAAACAACATCAAACTGAAAAGGTTATTTGAAATTTATTTATTCTCAGAATTAACAACCAATAAGATCTGATTTAATTTCAATCTAAGGTCTTGAAAGAAGAACTTCAAATGCTTCAATCCAAATTAATAGAAACAAATGAAAAAATGAAAGAATTAACGGAACAACATTTAGCGGTTTAGAATTGTTTTTCCCTTGTTTTTTATATTTCCTTCATTCAAACTTTTTCTTTCTTTCTTTTCTTTTTCCTATTCTTATTCTTAGAAATTAGAATTTTGGTTACAAAGTAAAAATGAAGAATCAACTCGAAGAAATTTATCAACTCCTGAGTAAACTTTCTTTTATGATAATCTTCTTATTAAATACTTAACTTTTTTTTTAATAAAAAATAGAACTGTTAGAAGTCACAAGAGCTCATTAGTAATTTCAGAAAGTATTTCTGAGACATCGATATCTCAAAAACGTTTAGTTCCTTCAAAATTACCAACTAAAATCAAGAAAAAAATTGTATTTCTTTTTCATTTCCTTCATCAATGAAAATTTGGAAAGAAAAAAAAAATTTCAACAATAAAAGGCAAATGATGGCGAAATTAATTCAATTGTAGGATCAAATTCAGGAAAACTCTTTGCCACAGGAGGTGTTGAAAGAAAAATTAAAATTTATAATGTTAATGGTATTTGTTATATTTTTCTTGACAAATATTCTGAAAGTAATTTTAAAAAAAACAACTTTTAATTTTAGGTGATGAAAAGATGAATATTAGAGGATGTCAACAAGCAATAAATAAACTGGATTTCTCTTCAAATGATCAATTTATACTGGCCCCTTGTAATGATACTTTTATTCGAATGTGGTGTGTAGATAATGGAAGACTTAGAGTTTTTTTTCTCTCCTCTTTTTCCTTTTATTAAATAAAAAAGAACTATTTATAACAAAGATAATTTATATAGCACACCTTAGCAGGACATCAAAATAAAATCTATTCTGCAAAATTTAATCATGATAGTACTAAAGTGGTATGGAATCTATTTGTAGCATATTATCAAATTTTTGTTACTCTAACCACTATTTCATTTGATTTTAGATCTCTGGAAGTTATGATTTAACGTTAAGAATTTGGGATTTAATTACAGGAGGAGGTATAAATGAATTGATTTTGATTTTTTCTTCGTCTTTTTTCATTCATTTTTTCATCTTTCTTCCTTTTCCTTCTTTTCCTTCTTTCCAGCTCCAAATATTTTACCATCTATTTCGGCAATTAATGACCTATGTATAGCTGACGGGAGTGGGTACATTTTTTTTTTTGAAAAAATCAAAATTTTTTTATTCACAATGGAAATTAGGAATCTTGTCATTACTGCACATGTTGATCATCATCTTCGATTTTGGGATTTCAGAGCTCCTCAAGTATTAAACGAACTTGGAGATTTGCATTCTTCTCAAGTAACATCAGTATGTGTATCACCTGGTAATTAGTTTTTGTGAACCTTTTATTTTTTTTTCCAAACAAAACAAAACAAAAAAAAAATACAGATGGAACAAAAATTTTGACAAACTCACAAGATAATGTACTAAAATTAATTGATTTAAAGATGTTGAGGATAAAAAGTTCATATATGTAATTTTTTTTTCTCTTTCTCTTTTGACAAAATTTCAAAAAAAAAAAAACATTTTTTTTCCTTCAAAAGTCATCAAGATTTGAAAACGATTTCTCCATTATCGAATGCTAGTTTCAGGTTTTTTTGTTTTTTTCAAAAAAATTATTTCCTGTTCTTTGAAACAAAAAAAAAAAAAAAAATAGTTCTGATGGTCAGTTTGTGTCTTCAGGTTCTGCTAATGGAACCGTTTTTGTTTGGGATACTAATTCAACAAGAGTATCAAGTATCCTAAATGGACACTCGTAAAACCTTTTTTTTAAAAAAAAAAACAAAAGAAATGAAAAGATAATAAACCAGAACGAAAAATAAATATAGGAGGCCAGTATATTCTGTAAGTTGGGATCAAAGTGGAGAAAATTTATTTAGTGCTGGTCAAAATATAATAATTTGGGAATCTTAGAAATTTTGATAAAAGGAAAAAAAAGAGTTTGTAACATGAAACTTTAATGTAATAATTCACAACAATTTAATAAATATATTTTTGAAAAGGAAAGGAAATCAATATTGCATAGTTTTGTTAGCAGTGAGTTGAATGGACAATTCTAATTGTAAAAGAAGGAAAAAAAAAAAGGAAAAAAAAAAGATTTTAGAGATCACATTAAGAAAAAGTAAGAAAGAATGAATGTTAAACTAAAAAAAAAAGTTTACCTTGTTCTAATCTCATACGATTGGATTTCTCTTTTTTAAGTTCTCCAACATTTTTTTCATTAATTTCTTTAAATTGAGTTTCAAGTCTTCTTCTTGATTCAATTTCATTTGTTAAATTCTAATAATAAAATAAGTTGGTGTTTTTTTTTTAAAAAAAAAAAAAGAAGAAAAAAGAAGAAGAAAAAGAAAGAAAAAAAAATCTAACTTGAGATGTTTCAAATCGAAGCTTTTGTTCCAATTCAAGTTCACGTTCAGCTCTCATCTTTTCTGATTGTGAGAAGTTTAACTTATTTTCAAGTTCTTCAATTCTTTTCTTTGATAAAGTTAAATGATTTTCAAGGATAGGAATGATTTCATCTTTTCCAATTCTTAATTCTTCTGCAATATTTGCTTTCGACTATTATTTATTTTATTTTTAAAAATGTTATGATTGAATTAATTTCAAAAAAAAAAAAAAGAAGGAAGGGAAATAAAAAACCTTTTGTTCCAATGAAAGTTTTTCTTCTAAAGAAAGTCTTGCCTTTGTTTCAGATGATTTCTCATTTAAAGTTTTATTCAAGTTAATATTACATTGATATTGAGCAGCTTTCAAAATATCGAGTTGTTCATTTGTCTAATTGAAGAAATTATTAATAAAAATATTTTAGAAATGAAATGAAACAAATAAAATAAAATAAAAACTACGATATCAAGTTTACGTTGATTTTCTTTAACATTTAAAGTAAATTTTTGATCAAGAATCATAAATGCATGTTGTGAAGTTAAAAGTTGTTGACGAAGATCTTCAATTGTCTAATTGAAAAAAAAAAAAAAAAAAATGTTAAAATTCAAATTATAGAAAAAAAAAAAAAAAAAAATGTTAAGATTGAAAATGGAGAAAAAAAAAAAAAAAGTGAATGAATGAAAAAAAACCTTTGTTAAAAGTAAATTTTCAGATTTAAGATATTTAATAGTTTCCCCTTGTTCATGGTTGGCTTCTTTTTGTTTATGGAATGCTTGAGATACCAAATGAAGGTCTTGTCCTCCTTTATTATTTCTTTCTCTTTCTTGTGCGAGTTGTTTCTCAAGGGAAGCGATTGTTGCTTCAAACTTTTTTTGAAAAAGAAAAAAAAAAAGAAATTTAATATGGGGTTAATCAAAAATAAATAATTCAAAAAAAAAAAAACCTTTTCAATTGCTTCATCATGTTCTTCTTGAAGAATCTCAAGTTCATCTTCAATTTGCATCCTCAATCTTTGTTCTTCATGGAAACCAATTGATCTTCTTTGTCTCATTTTCTCTTTTTCAGTTAAAGCTTTCTCTTTTGCAGCTAAATCTTTTTTTGTTTCATTCAATTCCACTTTGACTAAATTGGTTTCAATCTTTTGGGTAGTGGTGGCTTTAGTTTCTTTTTCAATCAATTGTTGTCTTTGGAAGAGCTCATTTTCAGCTTTTTGTCTAATTATAAATGAGGGATTAATAAAATGTTAACTTGTGAAATGAAAGAATGAATGAAAGAAAGAAGAACCTTTTCTCTTTTTCTTGATTGAGAGTTGCTGTTAGAGATTGTTGTGATTCTTCATATTTTTTCTTTGCTGCTAAGGAAGCTGCCTTTTCTTCTCTTAATTGTTGTTCTAGTAGAGATCGTGGTTAGTATTAATTGGTTATGCTTAAAAAAAAAAATCTCATATACCTAATCTTAAAATAGAGTCATCTTTTCTTTGGATATCTAAATCAAGGAAAGTTTTAGTTTTCATGGCATGAGCTAATTTTTCAGATGCTTCCAAATGTGCCTTTTTTTCTGTTTGAAGAAAGAAGAGTTAATTAGATTGAATTGGAAATGAAACAAAAGTTAGATAATATCAAATAAAGAACCTTTTTCCAATTCAGACTTTAAGATGGTATTATCAATATCTTGATTTGATGGTTCTTTTGCAAGATTTTCTTTGGAAGCTCTATTAGAATCTTTTGTGTTTGGTGTATGATAGAGAACATCAGCAATAGTTGTTTTTGGACGAGGAGTTCCATTAAAACCAGCAACGAGATTTTGGTTTTGACTATAAATGAAAAAAATTAAATTAAATGAAATTTTTATGCATAATAAAATAAAATAAAATTACATATTGGAAGCATTATCAACTTTGGGTTTAATTGGAGAAACATCTTGTTTCAAAATCTCTGACATACTTGGGAATGCACGTCTGCTAGGTGTTTTAAAAACTGGTATTTTTTAAAAAAAACAAGAAATTAAATTTTTATTCATTGAAAAAAAGAACGAAATGAAATAAATTACCATGATCTTGATTAGACATTGTTGTTCTTATTTTGTAGTTTAGTTTTAAATACGCACTGAAATTTTAAAATCTTCGAGCTTTTGCTAAAGTGATACAGTTTTGTTTAGAAGTTGGAACTGAAAAAAGTAAAATAAAATAATAAAATAAAAGGTAAAAACAAGGAAGTGAAGTATAATAAAACAATAAATAAACTCGAATAAAGGAAGAGAAAGCAAACCTTTAAAGTGTTGGAGCAGTTTTTAAAAAAAAATTTTATTTTTATTTTTTTTATTTTTTTCAAAAAAGATTTGTGAATTTAAATTTTTTTTGAAAAATTTAACGGTTTTTTTCTTTTCTTTTCTCTTTTTTCGAATAAAACTGGCTGAAAAAACTTTGTTTTTCTCAAATTCCAAAGGACACAATCAAACAGGTTCTAAAAAGCAAAATCCAAAAATAAAAGTGCAACCAAAAGAAAAAAAAAGATGACTAAAGTTAAAAAACAAAAAACAAAAATGAAATAAAAGTTTAACAAATTCTTTATTCAACCATTGCGAAATAAAACAAATTCATGTCGTTAGATATTGGCAAAGTCCTCCAATTTACAATTCTTCATGAATTCCAATTGGTTTTTGCGATAAACTTTCTCGAATAAGTAAATGAAACGGAAGAGATACTCAATGGTTGGTTCAGTTTTACCTTCAGAAACAGTGAATGTTTTACCAAGTTTGTTTATAGTGGAAGAGAAAGGATCAATCCCATTTTTCTGTCTTTGTTTAAGCAAATCACCAATATTATCGTGGTGTGTTATTCCTTTTCCTATTCCCATGTTTTTCATTGTTTCATAAGTGCCAGAACTATACACAAACTTAAGGTTTTCCTCGGGTCGAACCTTTTTAACTCCAGTTTTGTCGGTTTCAAGATGAATCGCCTTATGTTCATGATGTACCCAAAAGGATTGAGCCATAATATCGACGATAAGTGGAGAAGTCATTTCAAAAGCAGATAACAAGGAAGCGATAACGAGTTTAACACGACCATTATTACTGAAACAGAGCATATCAGCAGGAATTCCGTCATAAATAAAAAGAACCATTAACTTGAAGAGTGATTGAATATCCCAATTAATTCCAATGGTGTCAACAAAGCCATTGTTATAATTTAACTCCTTAGTTCCATGATCAGTTGACAATTTAGGCTTGTCTCCTTTTCCAAGAAGATAAAGGAAAGTACTTTTTCCAACTCCTGATGGGCCAACAAGGGCAAGGTTCTTTGTTCGTTTGATTTCCAATTTTAAAGAGTTCACAAAGTCGATTTTCTCCTTCCTCTTTTTAATTGGTGTATTTAGTTGATTTTTCAATTCTTGAACTTGAATCGCCAAAAACTTGTCAAGGTCAGGATCATTTTGGAAAAGATTTGCAAGTGTTTGCAAAAAAGAGGGATGTTGTTCATCTTTTTCTAAATGATTATAGAGGGCGGAAAGTACAACAATAGTAACTGGAATACCAACTTTCAAAGCAGTGTTAGCCATTTTGGTGTCTTGCAATAATTTTCAAAAAAAAAAAAGGAAAATGGTGCTTTATAGCAAAAAAAAAAAACCTTAATTCATTCCAATCCCTGAATTGTCATAGGTTAAGTTTTGCTCTGCGCAAAATTCTCTGCTCGTTTGTGCTTGAAAGCAAAAAAACTTTGAAAAAAAACTTGAAAAAAAAAAAAAAGAAAAAAAAACATGGCCGATGAGTTTGTTTTCTTGTTTCCTGACTTTTTTTTTTCTTTTTTTCCTTTGTTCTCTCATTTTCATTATTATTATTATTATTCATTACATTATTATTTCTTTTTCAATCTTTTTTCTTCAAATAAGAATAATTATTCCAACACTCTTTATCATTTTGAATTTAATTGTTTGTTTGACCTAATTTTTCTTTTCTTTTTTTTTTGGGTCAATTAGGAACGTTTACACTTTAGAAGAAGTTGCAAGACACTCAACAAGAAATGATTTATGGATTGTCATTGATGGTGTTGTTTATGATGTAACAAGATTTATTGACGAGGTACTTTTTTGACTTTTGAAATTTTATAAAAGAAACTTAAACCCAAGAAATTAGCATCCAGGAGGAGATGATGTCATTGTGGATGAAGCAGGAAAAGATGCAACAGATCCATTTAATGGTACCTTTCTTTTTTCAAATTGAAAGATTTTTTTTAAAAAAAAATTAGATAGTTTGTGTTTATTTCATTATTTATTGATTTTCTCTTTCTTTAATTTTTCTAGATGTTGGACATTCTCGAGATGCGATAGACCTGTTACCAGCTCATCGTATTGGACGTCTCGCAACAACTGATGTATGATTTATTTCTCTCTTTTCTTTCTTTTTCTTTTGGTAATCGAAAAAATATTTCATTTCAAAAAAAAAATTAAAAGCAAACTGGGGTTCGAAGTATTCCTTTAAGTGCTCAAGAACCTAGACAAATTCAACCTCAACTTCAAACTCCACCATCATCTTTTGGAAAAGTAAAATACATTGTTCCTTTGGTTGCAATTGGAGTAGCAGCTTATTTCATGATGAAGAAGAAGTAAAAAAAAAAAAAAAAAAAAAAAAAAACAAAATAAAAAAAAAAAAAAAAAAAAAAAAAAAAAAAAAAAATCCATATAGAAATAAAAATGAAAACAAATATAATTTATATAATCGTATGTTAAGGATGTAACAAAAAAAAAAAAGATAAACTCAGAATCTCAATCATGAAATCATTTTTTTATTTTATTTTTATTTATTTCAACTATCAACAAATGGAGGTGGTTTTTCCTTTGTTTCATTCCAATCTTCATCACATTTATCAGAATCACAAACTTGAATCTTTTCTTCAAATTTAATAAATTTTAATTTTAACTCTCTTATGCATCTGAAAATCAAAAAGAAAATACAAAAAAGAAAAAGAAAAGAAAAAGAAAAGAAAAGAACCCAAAGAAATAAAAATCATCAAAACCTCTCTCTGAACTTTTTGAACTTTCTTTTCATTTTTTGATTCTGAATCTTGATTTTTCTTCATCATTAAATTTTTAATGAAATCCTTTTCTTTTCCTTTTGAACTCTTTTCAGCCAATTCGAAAGTAATTTCATTTAAATCTTGTTGATTCTTCAATTTTACAAATAAAAGGGAAATTTAAATTACTCTTGGGTCAAAGATTCTTTTTTATTTTCATTTTTTTATTTATTGTTGTTGGGACCAATCATCATCTAATAAATTTTATTGGGACCAATCAGATTCCAAAGAAGAAGAAAAAAAAAAAAAAGAAAAGAAGGAAAGTGTTGACCCAAAACCCAAAACCCAAGTCGAATTGCCTTTAAATACAAATAGAAATACTAAATAGATTGCCAAGTCAAACCTATTCATCGTCTCAAAAATACAATAGAAGAGTTATAAAGGTAATCATTGTTTCTCTCTCTCTTATTTTTCATTCACTCTCAATTTCATTTTCTTCCAGTTTCATTTTCATTTTTATTTCATTGTTTCAAATCTGGTACAAAGAGAAAATTGAAGAAAGAAAAACAGTTAAGTCCAGATATAAATTAAAATAAATAAATAAATAAATACAATGTAGAAAGAGAAGAGAATTGCAATTTGGTTAAAAGAGAAAGAAAAAAGAAGCAAAAATCCTGGTTGGAAAGACGACTTGATTGTATTATTTCATTGTATTTTTATTTGCATTTATTTGTTTCAAGAGTTTCTATACATTAACGCATCAACAAACTTGAAACTTCTAAAAGAACATAAAACAAACAATTTTTTTTACAAAAAGAAATAAAGGAAATAGAGGACAAAAGGATTCAAGATGGGTTTTTTAGTATGGCTATTTTTTGCGATTGTATTTGGGGGCCTCGTTTGTTGGTTTATATTTTTTGATTCAATTATGAGGAGAAAGTATGGAAAGATACCAAGTGATGAGAAAGCTATTCGTGGGACATTAAGATGGAATTTTGTTTGTTCATTAGTTTTTGGAGTGTTATCTGTCTTATTAATGATTGAGACTGCAATTCAAATTCAATCTACAACTCATATTTCTTTGATAGAGGGTGGAATTGGAAAGTCATTTATGAATCAACTAACTCAAGTTCAAATCCCTCAAATTTTTGATGAAGACAATCAAATTCTTTCAAATAAAGAATTCAAAATTGAAACCAAATTACAAGAAAGAGAAAATATTCAAGAAAACAAAGATCTAATCTTGAAAGAAACTGAAGAAACTAAAGAAACTAAAGAAACTATACATGAAAAAAATGAAATAACTTTTCATCAAGCAATGAAAGCATTAATTAGAACTGATATGTTATGTGTTCAAAATATTATGCATGGAGGATTCATGGTGGGTGTTGTTTCTCTTTATCAAAGAACAAGAAATGGGAGATATTTTTATTTACCAATTTTTGGACATTCTATGATGCTCATTGCTGCAATTACCGTCACTTTGGTTCAAATTATTCAAGTTATTTATCACGGACCTGCATATATAACATATCTTATTGTTCCTATTCTATTCTCAATTGTAACTGGAGCAAATTTACATTCTCTAAGAAAATCAAGACCTTTTGTTGGACTCTCTAGAAAACCAAGTTTTGATAAGATCTACATTCCAAATGATCCAAAAACTTTAAGATTAACTCAAAGATTAAAAATTGCCATTTATTTGGAGTTAGGATATTATATTTTTTATATGTTGGTAATTTTGATAATGAGATTAGAGACAGCAAAAAATGAGGAAACATCCTTGAAAACTTTTTTGGAAGGTTTTATAATGTCTTATACAATGGCATTACATAGAGCCTTTATCTTAGGAACAGGATACTCTGGAGCAATTAAAGGCGATAGAAGACTTCTCAGAATCTTCACTTTTGCAAATATTATTTTTGCTTGTCTTTTTGGAATTCAATTCTTTGCAAAAATTATTGAAAATGTTCAATTAAGTGGTCCTTTCTTAATTTCCACTTGCATTATTCTTTTCCAAATTGTTGTTTTGATCATAAGTGCTTATTTCTCTTTGAACTTATCACTTTATTTAGATTCTCTTCAAAAAGAAAATCCTGAAGAAACTGAAGTATTTTTTTTTTTTTTTTTTTTTTTTTTTTTTTTTTTTTTTTTTT
>ERZ778024.3635-NODE-3635-length-10941-cov-6.298732_pt1 | contig 10941 bp, 11 predicted proteins | sample MGYA00375754_ERZ778024 | MGnify/ENA primary metagenome ERZ778024 (study PRJEB29350, sample SAMN05389827) | bioreactor metagenome | isolation source: Thiocyanate bioreactor | place: South Africa: University of Cape Town | collected 2014-02-18 ... | reverse complement strand
TTTTCTTTTTTTCTTTTTTTCTTTTTTCTTTTTTTTTTTCTTTTTTCTTTCCTCATTTAATTAATCTGAATTTTTTTTAGAAACTTGAACTTCAAGAGGCAGCTTTACAATTCAAAGAATCAGAAAATAGGATTAAAGAAGAACAAGAAAGACAAACCGTCACGTAAATATTCTTTTTTTTTTTTTTTATGTTGTTTTTTTTTTTACGTTCAATAATAACATCAATAATTGAAAGATTTTCTGAACATGTAACTCAAGTTGAATCATTATTTTCTGAGAAAATGGCAATGCATTCAGCATTAATTAAACTTCGAGAAGAGTCATTATTATCTGAAGCAAAATTAAGGTTTTTCTCTTTCCCCTTTTATAATTCCTGATTTTAATCTTATTTTCAAATCTTCATAGGAGTGAAATTGCAGAATTAAGAAAGAATGCCATTTTATCATCCATTGAAGACGAAAGTGTGAAACAAAGATCAGGAAAACTTTCAGTAAATTTATTTTATTATTATTTAGAATAGAACAAAAACAACAAAAATAATAATAGGCAAAAGGGAAAAGAAATCCTTTGAGACAATCAATGGAAACGATTTGGAAAAGAGAATCAAAAGAATATATTGAACCTCCACAAGATTTTCATGAAATTGAAGGATTTGAAACTCTTTCAAGGAGAAGTTCAACATCTTCCACTTCCTCTTCCTCTAAAGAAAGAGATAGTGGAAAACCAAAGAGAAAGAATTCATTTAGAAGATTCCTTCAAAAAACTCAAAGACCTGAACAAACTAATTTTGTATCACAATATGATTCCCCAATGCAACAAAAAACGGAACATGTAACTCATTATTTGGATATTTGGGATTATTATGATAAATTAGCTGGACAAACACTAGATAATCAAATTTATACGCCCAAAAAGATGGAGGTATCAATTTATTTATTTATTTGTTATTTACTTAATTTACTTAATTTATTTAATTTATTCTTTAATTAGCCTACTGTCGAAGAAGAAGAAGAGGAAGAAGTTGATTTAAGAGCTGAACAATCACCAGAGAGTCAAGATAAAAGTGAGAAATTAAGTCGAAGGAAATCACTTTCAAATGTGGGTAGAAGCATTCAAAGAACCTTTTCATTGAATCGGAAACCAAGAGCTAAAGATGATAGCTCATTTTCATAATTTTTTTAATCTTATTTATTCACTTCTCTTTTTTTTTTCTTTTTTTGTAGATAATCAAAATAATAAGTTTTGAAAATAAAAAATAAAATTTATTTTTTTAAAAATTGATTCCAAAATGGATGATTTTGAATTTCTTGATATTTTAATTGTTTGATCTCTCCATTTTGAAAGGTAAGAGAATAGATTTCTGTGATTTCATTTTGTTGAAGATACTCTAAAAGCAAATCATAATGCATAGCAACATCATCTGGACCATGAGAATCATCTGAAATTGTGAATAAACCTCCAAAAGATTTGATTAACTACAAAATATGTTTTATTGATATTTGAATTATTTTTTATTTTTGAATTTTGAATTTTTCTTACTTGAACAGTATCTTTTTGTGGATGTGCACCAGGAAGTTTCTTTTTATAAGCTCTAGAATTTAATTCAAATAGTCCATTATAACTAATAACAAATTCAATATTTCTTTTCACTTTATTCCAAACTTCATCTGAAAATGTTTGTTCAACACAAAACATATTAATTAAATCAAAGTGTCCAATTACTTCAGGTTTTAATGCTTTTAATAATTCAAATTGTGCATCAAAATAATCACTAAATAATTGATCCAAACCATTTGCATGCTGAATTGCTTTTCCAAATAATTCTTTTGAGAAATCAATTGGAATTTCATTAACATGATGAACAGATCCAACAATATAATCTAAATTATATTTTTCTCTAAGTTGATTAACGTGATCAATTGATTGGTCATAAATAAATTCTGTTTCTGCACCAACTAAAAGAGTAATTTGATCACGATATTTGATTTGTAATTCTCTAGCTTCAATAACATAATTATTAAATGTAGTTTCTAAATCTTTGAGAGTTAAATTTTCCTACTTTTTTTGAATTTTTTTAAAAAAGGATTATAACATTTTCATTTTTAATCATTGAAATAGAAAACAAAAGAAAAGAAAAGAAAAGAAAAGAAAAGAAAAGAAAAGAAAAAGAAAAAACCTCTTCAGGATACAAATCACAATCTCTATACCTTGGCATATGTTCTGATAATCCATAAATTTCAAAACCTTTCTCAATGGCACGTTTAACAACATCTTCTAAATTTCCCTTAGCATGTTTACAATATTGTCCACTATGACTATGAAGTGAAACCACCATTTGATTCGAGTATTTGGAATCTAAACTAAATTTTAATGAATGAATGAATTTTAATTATTTTAATTATTATTTCAAAATGAATGATTGTTTAAGGTGATGAATCGCTTATTGATTGACATGGAGATCTTAATAAAAAATATTCTATTAATTAATGAATTGAAATTCAATCAGCAATTCAATAATTAGCTTCCAATTCATTCATCCAACAATTCTCTTTTATCCTAATCTCATCCTATTGAATATTGAGAGATCTCTTGCTTGATTCCATTCATTGAATCTACTTCTACAATCTCAATAAAGTTTCAATTTCAACTCAAGTCTCAATCTTCCAACCAAACCTATTAATCAAATAATTAGTCAAATACCAAAAACTGTAAAATTATAACAAAAACAAAAAACTAAAAACAAAAATAAATGCTTTTAAAAATTCAATTCAACAATTAAACTCATACCTCCACTCAATTCTCCACAATCCAAGGATTATAATGGTACCAATATCAAGTTGATCAGAAAAGATTTGATTTATTAGAAGAGGGAAGGGAACGCTTTGATGCAACCAGGAAGGGGAAAAATTCAAATTTAATTAGAAAATGGTTCACGCATAACCGTTTTTGTTAACCTCTTAGCCAACTTATGAAATCCTCTAACCCTCTTCACTTTTCTAATTCGATTCACAACAATACATTAGATCCATAAGTGTTCTAACTCCCTCTCTTTGATTTTTTTTAAAAAAGGTTTTTTTAATTGATTCGAGATGATTTTATTGATTTACTTATATAACTTATTTTTGTTTTATTAGAAACTATTGTAGAACTTAAGGTTTAAATCGAAACGAAACGAATCGAATTGAATCCTCATAACAATAGATCTGAAAAAAACTAACAAATGAACGACTTGAATTTGAATTTGAATGATTTGGTTTGATGGATAGTTTCAAATAGTTTGAACAATTGGAAGGTTTTTAGGTTCAAGTTACATTGGAATTTTTGGTTTTTTTGATCGTTAATAACTTCTAATTTAACAATAAATTCTTCACAATTGTAGATCTGTTAAAGAAGAAGAAGAAGAAGGGATGTAGCTTTCGAATTTCATTTATGAAGAAAAAAGAAGGAGATCTCTATTTGCATTTCAATAATAATAATAATAATGATAAAGAAAGTTAAAGGTTTTGGTTTTTTTGTTTGAAATAATTATTACTAATTTGAATTTGAATTTGAATTTGAACTGAAAGGAACTCTGGATTCACAAACTTGAAAGAATGGATGAAATGGAGATAGATCAAGGCTTTATTTAGGATTGAATTAGATGAGTTGGAAAGTTAACTTTTAAAAGAAAGTTGTTTCATTTCATTTTGAGGAATATTGAATTAGATTTGATTGATTTATTATTAAGCTATTTTTCTTTTTTCGTTATGAATTGCTTTGAATTGTTTTAACTGTTTTATAGATTATTTTTATTTGATGTTGTTTTTTGATATATATCAATGATTATAAAACTTGAATAAATGAATGAATGAATGAATGAAATGAGATCTCAATTTGACTTTAAATTAGAATTTAGAATTCAATTATAAATCATTATGCATAACTATTATTTTCATTTTTTTAATTTTTGATTCATAAATTATTGAATTATTTCTCTTTCTTTTATTGATTCATTTTGAGAAGATTTCTTTCTTTTATTAAAGATTATAATCATAGGAATCATGGCAAGAAAGAAAAAATCTAATACTGAAGAAACTTCAAATTCTAATGCAAAGGTCGGTGTGGACTCCCATTTATTAAATCAATTGAAAGATATGGGATTTAATCACAAGGATGCTTCTGCAGCTCTTGAAAAACATGGAAATCAATTCGATGTTGCATTACAAGAACTTTCAGCAGCAAATAGAACTCCTCAACTTAGTAAGGCAAAAGAAATAGCTTCTATTACTGCAACTTTAGTTGATATGGGTTTTAATTCTCGTGATGCAAAAGCAGCAGCCACTGAAAAAAAGAATCTTCAATTAGCAATTGAATATGCAATTGAAAAGTTTGGAATCTCAGAACCTCCAAAACCTCTTCAACAAATTCAAAAACCTCAACCTCAACAACAACAACAACCTCCTAAACAACAACCTGTTCAACAAATTCAAAAACCTCAACCTGTTCAACAAACTTTTCATCAACCAATTCAACAACAAACACAACAACTTCCTCCTCAACAACCTCAACAACAACAACAAATTCAACCTCAAAAACAACCATCTCCTCAGCAAACTTTCCAACCTCAACCTATTCGACAACAAACTCAACAACCCCCTCAACAACCTCCTCAACAGCCTCAACAACAACAACAATTTCAACAACAAATTCAACCCCAAAAACAACCCTCTCCTCAACAAACTTTCCAACAATCCCCTCAACAACAACAACAACAGCAACCTCAATTCGAAACAAAAAATGAAAAAGATCTTTATCAACAACAACTTTCAGCTTATGGAAATCAACTCCCCTATCAGCTTTTATATAATCAAGACCCTGAAATTCTTCAATTCCAATTACAACAATGGCAACTTTTTCAACAATGGCAAGCCCAACAATTTCAACTTCAATCCCAACTTCAATCTCAAGATTTAAAGGGATCTCAAGTTCCTACAAATTATTTCCCATTAAGTTTCCCTTACCCAAGTTGGCCACAAACATTTTCTCCTCAATGGCAACAACAAACTAATTCTCAATCCCCTCAACTTCCTTGGGGACTCGCAGCTTCTCTCGGTGGAACTTCTTCTACTCCCCTTTTTGGAAACTTTACTGAAAGTGTTGATTTTCAATCTGATTCTGAATGGAAAGTTGGAACGAGATGTCAAGCCAAATTTTCTGGAGATGGACAATGGTATCCTGCTACAATTATTAAACTCCTTCCAGAACAACAAAAAGTAATTGTCCAATATGATGATTATGGAAATACAGAAGAAGTAGGATATGATGTCCTCTCTAAACTTCCATCTCAAAATGGTCCTTCAACACAATTCCCATTAATGTCACAACAAACTGAGAGTTTACCACAAACTCAACCTTCAACTCAAACTCAAATTCCTAAACAATCTAAATGGAAAGTTGGAGATATTTGTGAAGGTTGTTTCACTGAAGATGGAATTTGGTATACTGCAAGAATTGATAAAATTTCACCTGATGGAACATTATTTACTGTTACTTATCTTGAATATCAAAATGAAGAAGATTTACCTGAAACAAGCTTAAGACCTTTGGTTTTTTTTTTTTTTTTAATCGATTCATTGATTCATTCTTCAATTTCGTACTTCAATCTTTTTTATTTATTTTTTCATTTATTTTTTTTTTATCTTTAAAAAAAAATTCCAATTAGCCACAAAAACCAACTCCAAAATATCAAGTCGGAGAAACAGTTGAAGGATGTTTTACAGAAGATGATGTTTGGTATGATGCAGTGATCGATTCAATTACAGCTGAAGGAAATTATGTTGTTACTTATACAGAATATCAAAATACAGAAGAAATTCCTGAAAGTCGAGTGAGACCAAAATCTCAACAAACTATTGATGATGTAAGTGAGAAAGCTTTTAAACCTGGTGATTATTGTCTTGCAGTTTTCCCTCAAGATGGAGAATGGTATAATGCTGTTGTTGTAGGTTATTCAGGTAATAAGGTTCAAGTTTCATTCTTGGAGTTCTCTGCTCTCGAAGAACTTCCCGAATCTAATCTTCGCCCAATTCAACAACAAAATTCAATTTTACCTGTTCAAGAGACTCCTTCTACTTCTTCTTCAAGTCATGGATGGAAAGTTGGTGATGCTTGTGAGGCATGTTTCTCTGAAGATGGAGTTTGGTATGAAGCTGTTATTGATAAAATATCACCTGATGGAAAATTATTCACAGTCACTTACACTGAATATGGAAATATTGAAGACGTTGAAGTTTCTTCACTTAGACCAAGATCAGGTACCACTTCAACTGCCCCTAAATGGAAAGTTGGAGATATTTGTGAAGGTTGTTTCACCGAAGATGATGTTTGGTACACTGCAAAAATTGAAGAAGTTTATCCTGAAACAAGTTCTGCATTTGTCACATATACCGAATATGGAAATCAAGAAACCATTTCATTTGATAGAATTAGACCACAAAGTGAACAAGAAGCTCCAGCCGCACCAGTTTTTCCATGGAAAGTTGGAGATCTTTGTGAAGGTTGTTTCACTGAGGATGGAGTTTGGTACGCAGCAAAAATCGAAGAAGTTTATCCTGAAACAAACTCTGTCTTCGTTACATATACTGAATATGGAAATCAAGAAACCATTCCAATTACCTCTGTTCGTCCACTTTCAGAAAACACACATTCAGAAACAACTCAATCTTATGTTGAACCTACCCCTTCAAATCAACAACCTGTTAAAGTAGCTCCAAAAGAAAACCCTTGGCATAAACCTCATAATTTGGCTAAAACCTTTTCTTCAACTCCTGCCCCTATTAAAGTAGCTTCAAATAAAACATCAAGTTCATCCCCACAACCTCAACATCAACAACAACAACAACAACAACCTCAACAACACCACCAACAATCAAGGGGTGAATCTCAAAAACCAAGAACAGACAAACCATTTGATCCTAATCGCCCAAAACCTAGAGGTGAATTTAAAAGTGGTGGACCTGGACGTTCAAGAGATTCTACAAACAGAAAATGAAAACATCAAGTTCTTTTTTTTTTTTCCATAAATTTTTATCTGACCAAACTAGAAGTCATTTAAAAAAATAAAAAGCCCCTTTTTTTTTTTGTGAAATACATTTTATTAACTTAGAACATCTTTAATTTGCTTGATTGATTTTTCATAAGTAACCTGCTAGTTTTCGAATTGTTGCAAATTGAGCTGGAATCTCCATTAAAGCAAGCCTTGCAAAATTAGCTTCTGGAAATTTAACTTTTCTTGGATCTGTGGCTTCATGAAAGTTTACAAATTGAAAGTTATCAAATTTTCTTGTTGGAAGATCATCATCCTATTTATTGAAGCGAATATTGAAATATTGAAAGATGGAAAAGAGTAAAGGAAAAGAGTAAAGGAAAAAAAAAATACAAATTTTTTCATCATATTCCAAGGTCCATCTCCTACTCCAACCATGATAATACTTAATGGATAATTTGATGCTTCTACGATTGCATTAATTGTATCTTGAACACAAATGACCTTCAAGTTGTTTATGATTATGAAAATGATGAGTATTAAATCTTTAATAAATTGGGAAAGAAAAAAAAATACTGCTCCATCTGCAATAATAACAAGAATATGAAAAGATTTTGTTCTTTGAACAATTTCGATTGCAGCTCGAATTAATGGGGCAAAATTTTTTGGAACTAAAAAAAAGTATTTTTATTTTTTTGAAAAAAAAAAAAAAAAAAAGGAATTATCATTAAAATTACCTGAAAGTGTCAACATTGGTGTAACTTCAAGGTAACGATCCAATACTTCATTAAAAGTGTTACAAGAACGGTGTTCAAAAAATGGGAAAACTCTTTGATAATTAATTAATGGTTAAGGTTCATTGATTTGAAAATTTGAAAAAAGTAATTGAAAAAAAAACTCACCCAGTACTTCCTGTTGAAATATCACCTAGAAATGAAATTCAAGAAAAATTTTGAAACAATTTTAAAATAAAGTGAAAAATAAAATAAAAAATTTACCAAAACCAAAAACTGGAATCATTTTATCATCGTCAAAAGGTTCTTTTTTTTTTTCATACATTGATTAGTTTATTAGTTTTTAAAAAAAAGAAAAGAAATAGTGATATCGATACCAAGAGTTGCTCCAAGAATTGAAATTACTTGTTGATATGGATTTGGAGGAGAATCAGGAGATATATGATGAAGACTTTTTCCCTCAAAAGTTCTTTTTCCAGATGTTTCATTTGATTTTGTATAATCAATACCTTTATTTATTTATTGAATAAAATTTTAGATAAATAAATAAATAAATAAATAAATATAAATTTTACCAATAATTAAATTTGATGACTCCAATCCTGACTCCCTAAGTGCATCAGTTACTTCTTCAATTGTTTTATACTTATCGACATTTACTAGTTTGTTGTTTATTATTATTTTGTTTTGTTTTTAGAAATTGAAAAGAAAAGAAAAAAAAAAAAAGAAAAGAAAAAAAAGAAAATACCATTTGGATGCTTGTTTTTCCTGGCATTGAATAGGACAAGAACAATGAAAAGTACAAAAAAATATTCCCACATCTTCTTGAGTTTCAAATACAAGAAAAAAATTAAAACCTAAATATATTTTATTTATCTTTATTATCAATTCCACGTTTTTTCCAAACACTAAACTAAACTTTCAAATAAATGATTCAAAAAAAATTTAGAATTGAAGAAACTCCAATCTCGATTTCTAATTGAGAAAATTTATTATTTTGACATCAATAAATCTTTAAAAGCATTTGAAGATGAATTATTTTTATAAGACAAAATCTTTTTTTCATTAAAATACAAATCCAATTTAATTCTATATCCTCCACCAAATAATTTTTTAAAAAATGTCATTTCAAAACTCATCCTCCTCCTCTTTTTCAAAGTCTTGGATTTCGAATGCTTTTCTTGCTTTCTTGAGTTCTTCATGCATATATAATAGTTCTTCAACACGAGCATATTTTTTAGAATCCTTTCTAATACAAAATATAATATCTTCTGCAGTTTGTTTTCCTTTTCCTCTTTCTTGTGATACTTTTGCGGCTTTTTTTGACTTTAAATTTATTATTTATTATTTGAAATTGAATTATTGCAAAATGTTTTTTTCAAAAAAAAAAAAATGAAGAAAAAAATGAAAATTGATACCATTTCTGTAATATATTCAACAACAATATCATCCAATACATTTACTGCATCTTCAGCAGGATGTTCCACATCTCCATATCCATACATCATATGTCTTACTACAATAAAACAGCAAGTAAAAATCATTATTGTGCCATTGATTAAAAATAATTTATTTGATAGATTGATTGATTTGCTTTATTTTACAATCAAGGTAATCACATTATTATTAAACAATTTAACCACAAAAATCAGTTAAATAACTCCCAAAAAATATATCTACAAAATACAAAACACAAAATGATTGAAAATAAAAATAAACTTTAGAGGTGAAAGAGAAAAAATCTCTACAATCAATCACATTATTTGTGCAATTAGAACAATCAATCAATCCAATCTATTCAACAGCAAACAATCAAACAATTCATCATAGAAAAAATCACCAAAAAAAAACAAAAAAAATACAAAACACAAAATAAAATACAAAATGATTGAAAATAAAGTAAAAGTAAAAGTCAAAGTAGAATAGTTAAAAAAATAAAAAAAATCTGCTTACAATCATTTGTAAACAGCTTCTTCTTCTTAATATTCTTCTGCACAGGTATGTCTAGCTCCCCTCTAGGCTGTTTCGTTCCTCTTCTCCCTCTTTCCGCCATGTTTTTTTCTATTTTTTTATAATTAATTTCATCTTCCACTTCCATTACATCAACTCAAAAGTGATGTTGTTTGAATCGTTAGTTCTCTATAGGTATTTGATAAATTTTCAAAAGAAACATATTAGGATGAAGCTCGTTTCTTTGAGATTATATTAGTATGATTTTTATTTGAATCAGACCTCATAAAAGATTTAATCGACTCCATTTTGAAGTCAAACTTTTTTCCAATCAAAAAACCTGAATTTTTAAAACTTATTTTAATCACATATTGAACAAAAAAAAGTATTGTATTGATTCTCACTTTCTCTTTCTCTCCTCCACTAGGTGTGTCCAAAATTCTCGATAATAATACATTGCAATTGTTTTTTAAAAAAAAACATGATTTGAATGAATCAAGTGTGTTTAAAATTTAAGTATCCATCTGAAAGGAGAACAATTATTGTGAAGAGAGAAGCCGCACAAATATCTTGAAAATAGAAAATTAATAATAGTAGAAGTAAAGAAATAAGAAAGTAATTTTACCAATTAAACCAAGTTGCACTTGCAATTTGAATCTAGTTTCATTTGGTTCATTCTCAAATGATTCTAATAATTCAACAATTTCTTCGTGATCTCTTTTTTTTTTTTGAAATTCTTGATCACTTTGCCAATTTTGTTGTTCTATTTCTCCTCCTTCTCTTGCAATATCAATTGGTGTCGTTCGATATTTGTTTTCTTTACTTAAATCTATCACTACTCTTTCACTCATTAATAATAATTTCACTACTTCAATTTGTCCTTTTTCACAAGCTCTATGAAGAGGTGTTTCCTCATCATAATTTATTTGATTTACATCAACTCAAATATCTTGAAATGCGACATGAATATTAAGGAACTTCAATCTTCTTTGTCAATTAAATATTGAAGAACTTCATTCCTAAAGCTATTGTTGTTATTAACTGTCATTCAATCCTTTTGAACAAAAAAATGATAAGAAGAAAAAAAAAAAAGAAAAAATGTTACCAATTTTTTCCAAAAGTATTGCACTCTTGGAGAGATATTATTTCAGACCTTGTATTTATTTTTTTACAAGAAACCATCTTTACGAAACTAGAAAAAAATTGACGGGTTCAAGAATTATTAATGGTGAT
>ERZ778024.3633-NODE-3633-length-10944-cov-5.242447_pt1 | contig 10944 bp, 9 predicted proteins | sample MGYA00375754_ERZ778024 | MGnify/ENA primary metagenome ERZ778024 (study PRJEB29350, sample SAMN05389827) | bioreactor metagenome | isolation source: Thiocyanate bioreactor | place: South Africa: University of Cape Town | collected 2014-02-18 ... | reverse complement strand
TATCAGCTCCTGCAATGAAGCCATCAGGTTTACTTGAAATTAAAACAGCACCTCTGATTCCAGAAGATTTGTCAAGATGATCTAAAACCTTTATTTTCATTTTATAAATTGGGTTTTTTTTTTTTAAGAAATCGTGAAGAATAAAAGAAAGAATAAAACAAAGGCAAAGATTTACTTTAACAAAGTCATTCATAAGTGATTGAGTCAAAGTGTTTACTTTAGCATTTGGGATATCCAAAGAAATAATGGCAATATCTTTTTCAACTTCGAATTTCATGTTATCTAAATTCATTTATTTTCAAAAATTGAATTTTAATTAGTTTTTTTTATTGCTTTTCTTTCCTTTAAAATTGTTTTAAAAATTAAAAATTAGTGATATTCTTACCAAATTTGAGTTCTTGAGTTGAAAAGGCTTTAGCAACCTTTGGAGCAAATACACTCAATGGCTTAATTCTTGAAACCTTTGACAACATTCTTAACTAATCTATTATTTTTTTATTTTTTCATTAATTAAGAATTAATATTGAAAAGAACAAAAAGAAACAAAAAAAAAAAATTATTCTAAACTTCTGTTTTTTCAAATTCAATTATTTTTTGAATAATTTTAAAGGAATTTCAAAGTTGGTATTTTCCACAAAAATTTCAAAAAAGAATTCATATTCAGATCTCTTCATTTTTCTTCATTTTTTAAAAAAATTAAAGGAATCTACAACATTCATGAATATAGATCCATCAAATGAATTCAAAAAAACTTATGAACTTAATACAATTAATTCATTCATTCAACAAAACTCATCAAGTTCAACATAAATATTTTTTTTTTCTCCAAAAAAAAAAAAAAAAAAAATTAATTTGAAACATTTCCTTCTCTTTTTTCAAAACAATAAATACAGATAGATGAGATACAATATAGAGATGGAGTAAAAGAGGATGAATCGAAAGAGATCTTGATCTTGATAGGTGATTTTAATAGTTTATGCGTTGTGAAGTTGTGTTTTTTCCTTGCATTATTTATTTATTTTACTTATTTATTTATGCTTTGTTTTTGTTTTTGTTTTTTATTTTTTTTTTTTTTCACATGAATTCAAGTCCTCACGTGGACTTATGGTTTTTTTCACAAGGAAATAGTTTAGTTCGCAATTATAACAATAATGGTTGTAGATTTTGCTTCAACAAGTTTGCAACTTACAAGTTCTAAGCTTCATTTTAATTTCCTGAAATGTTCGATATCAAATGTTGAAACATCATCATTGGAACACAAATTTTAATACTTTATCAAAGAAAGCTTTCAATATTCCAAGCTAACATAAACTCCTAAGATCTTTTGCCTCCATCAATCTCTTGCTCTCATTTAATTCTTCCAATTCCTACCTAATCCAAATTAATTTTGAAATTTTGAAATTCTTTGTTGTCATTATGAAATCATTTAGGAAGTCTATCAATACATTAGTTGACAAAAAACTGTTGTCCAAAGAAAATAATGAAAAAAAAAACTTTCCATAATAAAAATCTATTTCAAAAAATATACAAAAGTCAAAAAATTCAAAATTCAAATTGTACATTCCTTTTGAGTTGTCTTTTTAACTCTTCAGGCTTTGTGGTCGAAATTTTATTCCTCGTCACACTAAATCGCGAATTTAGATTTTTTTTTTTTTTAAAAAAAAAAAAAAAAAAAAAAAAAAAAAAAAATCATACTTGAGCTTTTGGATCGAAGAATTATGTTTTAAAGAAAGAAACAATTCTTTAAGTCCTTGATCTGTAATGAAATTATCTCGCAAACTAATATTTTTCAAAAAGTCAGTGAATTATTTTTAGATTTTTGAATTTTCTATGAAAAGAAAAGATAAAAAATGAAATGAAACAATAAGTTATGAAGCTTCTTATTTTTTATAAGTGAGGAACCAAGTGCTTTTGCTCCATTATCTGAAATTTGATTCTGTCCGAGACTACCAATATTTTTCAATATTAAAGAATAATCATTTTTTTTTTTTTTTGATTTAAAAAAAAAGTACAATAATTCTTCCAGTGAACCATTAGACATCAATGATTGTGCAATGACTGTAGCTCCTTCATCAGTAATTTCATTTTGTGAGAGACCAAGTGTCTTGAGGCTAGTTGAAAGTAAAATGGATGAAACATGGGTAGCTCCAGTATCTCTAATGTCACATCCTGAAAGACTACAATTTCGTGATTAATTGCAATGAAAAAAGAAGAGAAAAAAGAAAAGAAAAAGAACTAGAGTTCCGTAATGGTGATGGAGTCTTTTAATCCTTGACAGAGAATCTTGATATTCCTTTCACTGATTTTTGTTCCTTCGAAACTAGAGTTAAATCATTTTTTTTAAAAAAAAGAATGAAATTAAATAAAAAGATGTAACAAAACAATACTCGAGAATGGCTAATTCTGAAAACTTGACAGCATAAGAGAGATCATCATATTCAATATCAGACATTACTCTTTTTTGGAATCTATTTTCGATATTGATTTAAAAAAATAAATAAAGAAAGAAAAAAAAAAATAGGAAGGTACTTCATTTCTTTTTGCATCCAAGAATAATACTGTGTTAAAAAGAAAGAAAAATTAAACTTTTGAGCACAATAAAGACTCAAAGTTCTTGATTCATCAGGTATATTGGCGGGTCCAGTTTCTGTTTTATTGAGATCAAGAGATCCAAATTTTTGAATGTTATTTTTCAATTTCTCAGGAATAATAGAACACAAGCTTAAAGATGTACATTGATCAATGTTAATTTTTGAAATCTTTTATTATTATTATTATTATTATTATCATTATCATTATTATTATTTAAATAAAATAAAAATAAAATAAATAATACTTTCAAACAATCTTGGATTTGAAGTGACTCTAATGCTTGACAATGAAGGTTAAGTTCTGAAATACCTTGACAATTCTTCAAAAAAACAGTTTTAAGTTTTGGAAGAGTTAAAACGATTGACTTTTCAGAGAAGAAAAAACTAGAAGTGAAATCCAATAAAGGAAGTCCTTCAAGTTTAATTTTTTCAAGGAAAGTAAAACTAGGAAGAATTGTTAAAAGTTCGGTAGTGATTTTTGGGCAGTTAAGTAATGAAAGTTCCTTCAAATGAGGCAATTTAGAGTTGAATTTTTTTAATGTTGAATTTGTGAAGAATTCAGAGTTTAAGATAGCTAAATTTTGAAAATCAGCTTTTGAAGACTTCAAAAATTCAAAAATTCTTTTTTGAGTTGCTTCCTATAAAAGAGATAGGTGAGAAAAAAAGGGCAAAAATCAATGATGAAGGAGTGAAAAATAAAATAAAATAAATAAGGAAAAAGGAAAGAAAAGAAAAAATACCTGGGGAAATTGAATTTGAAAATTTGTTTCTTGTAAAAATTTTTCTTGAAATTTTCCTTTCTTTCTAAATGCATCATTAAACCAAACTGATTTTTTTGCTTTATCAGAATCTTTGAAACAATCAAAAGCTTCAGATATATCTAAAGTCTATTTCAAAAAAAATTTGGTTGAATAATAATAATAAAAACAAAAAAGAAAAAGAAAGAAGAAAAAAAAAAAGAAAAGGAAATTTCACCTTTTGTTTGAACTCATGGACTCGTTCAAGTAAACTTTTTGAAGTTAAATGACTACTACTATTACTACTATTTCTTGATAAACGATCATCATCTAATGAAGAAGGTGATAAGGTTTGAAGAGAGGAATTATATCTCTCTGTAACTAAATCAAATCCTGAAAACTTATTTTGAATAAAATCACTTAATGGAGGGTCAAGATTGCTAAGAAGATTGAGGACAGGGATATTAGGGTTTTTTTGAAGTTCAGATTGAATAAACGTTAATCTTTCTACAATTCCATGAATTACTTGAGGATCTAATAAAAATGGAACCTCATTAAATTGTTTGTCATAAAAGGAGAGCTCCATAAGCCACAATTCAATTGTTTCCAAGATGGAAATCGAATTGATCCATTCAATCGTTTTATCATCGAATTCATCTCGAATGGCATCAAAAAATAAAAGACAATTAAGTGGTGTATCCTTTGCAAGTAATGGTGCGTCAATTCCTTCTTGAATTGTTTCAAAATTAAAATATCCTTCCTTCTCTATTAAGTAAATTTCCCATTGATCTTGATTTTGTTTTAATGCAACATTTTCAATGGGAATTTTCATTCCAAGGGCAATTGTTAAAATTACAAGTTTATCAAATCTAAAATTTTTATTTCAAAAAAAAAAAAAAAAAAATTGAAATAAAAAAAAAAAAAATATAAATTCAAAAAAAAAAAAAAATAACTGATATCTATTCATTGGGTGAAATACAAATAATGGATCATTGGTTAGGACATCAAATAAAGGTTTTCCTTCAAAAGTTTCTTGTGCAATAACAAATTGAGTATTTCTTCCAAATTGAAATCTATTTTTTTTTTTTTTTTGCGACATCAGAAATATCATAAAGGAAAATGATGTCTTTGTTTTTATAAAAAATTACTTAAGAACTTCACAATCAGGAAATCCAGATTGACCAAAATGTCGAAAGAAACTTGAAAGAGCAAAAAATGTTGGAAAACAATTTAAATTTGAATATTGAACGAATTGAATTTGTTGAATTTGGTCTTTGTTTTTTTTTTTAAAAAAAAAAAATCATGTCAGTCTCACAAAGAAAATCGAAGAAAAATAAAAGTACTAGAAGGAGATTGTTTAATTTTCAAGTTCGAAATAGGAGGTTCAAAAAGTATCAATGAATGTTGATCCCTTTTTTGTTTTTTTTTTTTTAAAAATGTTAAAACAGAATTTTTTTTAAAAAAAGAGAGAAAAAAAGGAAAAACTCTAAGATCCACTTTTGGCTTCGGAATCCAGATATATAAACCGAAGTATCAGAATTTGAACTAGAAAGTTGTCTCAAAAAATGAATTTTTTCAGTCCATTTTATAGAATCATGTAAAATCTTTGTGTGGACCTGAGATGGATCAATTCTTTGGACTAAATTTGAAAGAATCAAAATTTGACCATTTGACCATTTGAAAGAAAAGAAAGAAAGAGGAATTTGGAAAAATCTTACTTTTTTCAAGCCAAGTTAAACAAAGTTGATATCTTCCTTGTTCTTTCAAATTTTCAATTTCTGTGATCAAAGAATCTGATAACAATTTTGAATTTAAAGAATGTTTAAGTAGTAGCTTTGATAATTCAACTCCAGAAATGACTTCTCTTTCAACAACATCAAAATCTTCATTTTCCTCAATATTACCACTTAAAAATGATTGAAAGTGCTAAGAAGGATTTTAATTGAAATTTTTAAACTTGAAGAAAAAAAAGAACAATTACCTTTCCAAGTGTATATAACAAAAATTGACGATATGAAAGGAAATCTTTTAAATATTTTTCATCTAAACATTCTGGAGAACAAATATCATTTTCCCAACAAAAATTATGATGTAATGAATGGCGAATACTTAAAGATAAACTTAATGCTTCAGTGAGAACTTCTTTTAAAGGTTCAGGGAATAGTTCAATAGATTGAGTGCACCACCATAACCGATTAACTATAATTCTTTCTTTTTCATCTTCTAATGGATGATAACTTTTCGGTAAAGGCAATTCAAGTTTTGTCAATATCTCATAAAGAGAAGGATCACAGAGAACTAATCCATAAAGTAAACACATTAATGGAACTTGAAAAGATTTTTTCACATTAAAGAAATCTTTTGAGATCAATCCTTTTTCTTCTTTTTGTTGTTGTTCTTGAACTATTCGAGCAAATTCTTTGATTAGATGAAGACCTAATTCTTGACGAGAATGATTTCGATTTTCAGTACAAAATATTGAGAGGAGTTGAAGTTTGAAGTTAATAAAAGTTGGTTGATCACCACAAAGAAATGTAGAAAATAGAAAAGGAGTAAGTAATGCATTGCTAGGATCGAAATCAGTCAAAAGTAAAGTTTCAATTCCTTCAACAAAGTAGAAGTCTCCAACTTTATCAACACAAAATCCTGGAGGAGATTTTTCTCCCAAAAATAATATCTTTATTTTATTTGTTTTAGTTATTTTATTTTATTATTTTATTTTATTTTTTATGATGACTTATATTTGATTTGTTTGAGGAAGAAGAAAATAAAAGAATTTACTTGAAGGTTTAAAAGACGTGTCAATGTGAGGAGATAAATGTTTGCTTCTCGTTTTTGAATATTATTACAGTCAGAAAGTTGTGCCTAAAATTGAATTTTTTTTGTTGTTTTCAGACAAAACAAAACAAAACAAACAAACAAACAAACAAACTTTTTTTCTAAAAAAAAAAAAAACCATTAAGATATAGTCAAAGTCAGAGTAAGGACTTCTAGCTGGTGAACCAACATCAAGGATCGCAAATTTAATGTATTCTAAAGTTGGTAATGGTCCATCTTGAAGTCCTTGAAGAATACTTTCAATGAAACTAATAATAAATTGTCTAAGAAATAATGAAGCTTCCAAAGCTGAATTTTCTTGAAAAACTTTTTTTGCAAGACTTCTTGCACCTTTGAGCCTTTGAATAAAACTTGTAAAATCAAAAACTAAGGGAGACAAAGAAGATGTAGTAATATTATTGTTATTTCTTTTAATTGAAGGTGAAGATTCAAATTGTGAAATTAAATCATTCCATAAAGAAATTCTTGTTGTTGCAATTTCAAATTGTTCCATTTCTCTTGAAGGTAATGAATCTTTGACCATTGACTTCCAAAACTTTGCCTCCTCAATATATCCTCTCTTTAAGAGTAGTTGAAACATACTATCAAAGAAAGGTAAAGTTTTTGAATAAAAATGCTTCTGATTAAAAATAATTTGATGGAGAAATAAATCACGAGTGCCTTCAAAAACATACACAATATAGATATCTTCCAGTTTTTCAAGAGCTTTGTTGATATTATTTTGAGTGTCAATTAAAAGGGTTGTAACATTTAAATTATTTAATCCTGTGGTATCATTTTCAAGAAAATCCAAGATTTTTGTAAATCCTGAAAATGATTGAAACAAGTGATAATGAGTTGTATTCAAGACTCCATTTCCTTCAAGAACCGTAATACTTCTAGCTCCTGATTCATAATCTATCTCTGTTGTTGATGGTAAATGTTGATGTCTAGCTTGATCTACAGATTTCCATAAATACTCTCCTAAAAGTAACTGAAGCTCATACAATTTAAACCTAAACATGACATCCTCAACACCAAACTCCCTCTGACTCTCCTCACTCAACGCAGATAACAAACCATCAACACAACCAGCAAACTGGGAACTCAAATCTTCCAACAACAACGCCTTCTCTTGAAGAAATATCTCGATGAGTCTTTGAAAACGTAGTAACGTTGTGTGTTTTTTAATGTTTTTAGGAAGAGTGAGCTCGTTTAAAAGGTCTTGTGTCTCTGAGAAGGCCTCGTTATTGTGCTCCCTCAGCTTGCTATGGATCCTCTCAACCTTCTCATCTTTTTCCGCCATGTTTGTTTATATTTGAGGCTTGTTCATTTTGACTTTTTACTGCAAAAAACAAAAGTCTTTGAATTCAATTGATCAAATCAATTAGAAATCTTTGGATCATAATCTTCAAGTAAGACTCTTTAGTATTCAAATATATCTAATTTGAATTGAAGATATTCTTGTTAATAATATTTGTTCAACGGTTATTTGAAGATCAGGCCAAAATCTCCTCTTCTTCCATCGTGCTATGACCTCATTCATAATCGGACCGACTTCACCTATCTCTTTTGTAAATGTATAAATAGAGGAGAAGTATTAAAGTTCCTTTTTTTTTTTTTATATAATAGAAGAAAGAAAGCAATTGATTGATTCTAAAAGCAATTAGATCTCTCAAATATCTCTTATTCCAATATCTATTTATTTTGGAAGGTTTTAAATTTTTGTATTTTTTTTTTTTTTTTTTTTTTAATTATAAAAAAAAGATCTCTAAAATGAAATATTTTTTAAAAAAATAAAAAATTTTTAAAAAAAAAAAAAAAAAACAACTCATAAATAGGTTCTGTTTTTTAGACCATAATCTTCAATCAAAGAAAAGAGAAATCTTTTAAGGAAGAGTCAAAAAATTTTTGGAAAAAAATGTCCTTGAACAAAGGAATGCAGTTAGCAATTCTTCGCTCACCTTCAGCATCAATTATAGGACTCATTAGAGAATCTCAAAGACACTTTGGAAAGCTAACATCAGTAACACATCCTGGTGGAAGAATAGTAGTTATTGGCTGTGGTTGGGGTGGTTACTCCCTCTTGAAAAAGATAAATTCAAAACAACAGGAAGTCGTTTTAGTCTCACCTAGAAATCATTTCCTTTTTACACCTTTACTCCCATCTGCTGCAGTTGGGACATTAGAGTTTCGATGTATTATTGAACCTGTTAGAAATCTTGGATCTCAAATTAAATTTCATATGGCAAAATGTGATCAAATTGACTTTGATAAAAAACAACTTATTATTTCCCCTGAAACAGAACAAGGAACTAACAGGAAAATCGCATTATCTTATGACAAAATTATAATTGCTTGTGGAGCTGTTTCAAATACTTTTAATATTCCTGGTGTTGCTGAACATGCTTTTTTTCTAAAACAAGTTGGAGATGCAAGAAAAATTAGGCAAAGGATTGTTGAATGTAAGAGATTTTTATTCTTTTTTTTTTTTTAAAGAAAGAAAATGAAAAATTCTTGTTAGGTTTTGAAGCTGCTTCTGAGCCTGGTATTAAACAAGAGGATATTGAAGCTTCTTTAAATTTTGTTGTGGTATGATTTTTTTTTTTTTTTTTTTTTTTTTACTTTTAAAAAAAAAAAAATTTAAAAAAATTTTTTTTAATTATAGGTTGGAGCAGGCCCTACTGGAGTTGAATTTTTAGGAGAATGTATTTTTTTATTTTTTTTTTCCTTTTTTTTTTTTCCTTTTTTTAAAAAAATTTTATTCAAATTTTATCTTTCTTTTTTTTGAAAAAAAATAGTATATGATTTCATTTCAAGTGACCTAGTTCGTTTATATCCTCATTTGAAAGATTATATTCGTGTAACTCTTGTAGAAGCATCACCGAAAATCCTTTCAACATTTGATCAATCTTTATCAGAATTTGCTGTAAAGAGATTTATAAAACAAGGAATTCGAATTGAAAATGGAGCAATTGTTAAGGAAGTACAAAAAGGAAAAGCAATTCTTAAAGATGGAAGAGAAATAAAGTTTGGATTGATGGTCTGGTCAACTGGATTAGGTCAAAATGAATTAGTTGAAAAGTTAGATGTTGATAAAGAAGGAAGTCGGATTTTAACGGATCCTTATTTAAGAGTAATGAGAAATGGTAAAGCTGAGAAAGATATTTATGCAATTGGTGATTGTGCAACAATTTTAAAAGCAAATAATGCTCAAACAGCTCAAGTTGCACTTCAGAAAGGATACTATTTAGCTCAACAACTGAATAAGATTAGTTCTGGAAATGGTTGGATAGATGAGGGATCTAAAGAGGCTTCTATCTCAACAACCAAAAATCAACTTGCACCATTTTCATATCGACATCTTGGAACTTTAGCTTACCTTGGTGGAAGTAGAGCACTTGTAGATTCATCCTTAAAAATCTCAGGAAGAGCAGCTTGGTTGATGTGGCGCTCAGCTTATCTCTCTATGGCAACTTCAACAAAGAATAAGATTCTCATTCCGATGTATTGGTTCTTAACTTGGGCTTTTGGAAGAGATGTTGGCAGATTTTGAAAACATTTGTAGATAACTTTAATTTTAATTTTAATAGACATTAGATAATAAGATACGACTTTTTTAAAACTTTGAAAGTAGAGATTTCGTTTTTTGGGCATCTCTAAAACATGTTGACTAAAAACATCGCGAACTCAATAACAATTCGCTCTAGTCGCGCTAAAATGTGAAACAGAACAACAACAATTCAACCACCAACACACAACTTTTCCTCTACCTCTTCACTCTCTAATTTTCCTTTCTTTTCCTTCATTAAATTTTTGTATTTTATTTTTTAATTCATTTTATTTTTTAATTCATTTTATTTTGTTGTTCATTTTTGGTGCTAAGATGTTATTGAGAGGAAAACAAATATCAAAGAAGAGACCCATTGAAATCAATGAGACCAAGTTGAGTGATGGAGAAGGCGAGGTTCATTTTCAATTTTCATTTTCATTTCAATCTTAAACGAAATTTGTACTTTGTTTTTTCATTTAGAGAACTTGGAAAAAAGATAAAAAGGAAGAAGAAGAAGAAGAACAAATTGAAACTGATACTGAATTTGACAATGAATTTTCAAAGTGCATCAACAGTAACAAGAACAACTCACAGGGAAGAAGAAAGAAATTGAAAACTATTTCTTCAGCAAGTTTTATTGAGATTGAAGATAACTTTCCAGATGAAAAAAACTTTGAAACACCATTATCTCAACCAAGTTCAGAAAGAGATAAATGTACTTCAAGAGTGATAATTCCACATCCAAATCAATCCCAACAACATCAACAAAAATTACAATCTGCTTCTAAAACTGGTAACTCAAGAAAGAAATTAGGATCAAAGAAAGATGTTAGTGAAGTTGAAGATAATTCCCTCTTTGATACAAGAAATTCTCTTTCTCCTCCTCCTTCTCCTTTGTCTTCATTTTGTGATTCGTCTTCTGTAATCAGTCATTTAAATGAGACAACTCAAAGCCAATCACAAACACAAAATCTTAGCCAAAATTGTAGTCAACATCAAAGTCAAAATTACAGTCAGAATTACAGTCAAACTTATAGTCAGGACTATAGTCAAGAATATACCCAAAGTCAAAGTCAAGATCTAAATCAAAATGAAAATGGTGATGAAAATGAGAGTGATGTTGAAAAGGATGAAGAGTTTAAGAATCTAAATACAAATGAAAATGAGAAATCAAACAAGAGGTCATTAAAGAACAACATCAAAAAGAATACTCAAACAAAAAAGAAAGAAACCGATTTTGAAGATC
>ERZ778024.3622-NODE-3622-length-10960-cov-6.442916_pt1 | contig 10960 bp, 6 predicted proteins | sample MGYA00375754_ERZ778024 | MGnify/ENA primary metagenome ERZ778024 (study PRJEB29350, sample SAMN05389827) | bioreactor metagenome | isolation source: Thiocyanate bioreactor | place: South Africa: University of Cape Town | collected 2014-02-18 ... | reverse complement strand
TTTTTTTTTTTTTTTTATTTTTTTTTTTTTTTTTTTTTTTATTTTTTATTTTTTTTTTTTTGAAATTTTTTTTTTTTTTTTTTCAAAATTTATTTACTAACATTTTTTTTTTCTTAAAATTCATTTTTTAATATTTTTTTTTTTTTTAAAAAAAAAAAGAAACAAATCCTAAAACAGTTAATGGTTGATGAGATAACAAATAGTTTTAATCCTTCTCCAAATGTTCGTCAAGTCTCTGGAAATACAAAGCCACTTGACACATTTTTAAAAAATGCAAATCATTTAATTTGTAGAAATCCAAATCTTTTTATTGAAACAATCCTTGAACATTGTCGTTTAACTCGTCCTAATACACATAGTCTTGTTTTAAAACCAAAGACAGAATCCTCAAAGGAAAAAGAAAAAGAAAAGGAGAAAGAAAAAGAGAAGGAAAAAGGAAAGGAAAAAGAAAAAGTGGAGAATTCTCAAGGAGAACTTCAAACATTGGAGCCTTCATCAAGTCAAAATGTTGAAGAAGGAAGTTCAACAAATCAAGAGAAGAAGAAATCAAATGAAGATAAAAAAGAGAAAACAACCAAGAAAAAAACTAGTGGTAAGAAGAAACAAGGATCAAAGAAGACATCAAAATCAAAGAAATCAAAAGGAAAAAAGGAAGCAAAAATTGAAGTTCGGGAAATTAGTAGTGATCAAGTCCAAGAAGAAAAAGAAGAAAGTAGTGAAGGAGGAAAAAGGAAAAGAGTTGAAAAAGGAAATAAGAGAACTGGAAAGAAACCAAAAATTGAAAAATTAGATGTTCAAGTTGGTCCCTCAAAAAAGAAATCAAAAGAAGGTCTCGGAAAGAAACCAATCTCTAGTCTTCCCAAAAAGATTACTTCTCAAAAACCTTCCAAAAATCTTCCAACTCGTTTTCAAAAAAAGTCAAAAAGTTTTCCTGATGTCCCAATCCCAAAAGTTGATCAAAAGAAAAAAATGAATCAAAAAAGTAAACAGAAAGGCAAACAAAAAGTGAAACAAGAGAAAATTGTTGAAATTGAAAAGGATGTTTCTGTAGTAGTTTATTGTGTTTTAGATGAACTTATTGAAGCAGGTATTTGGAATCCACTTTATCAACAACTTACTTCTCAAAAAACTGATGAAATGGGAGGAATTGAGTTAAAAGAAAAGAAAGAAGAAAGTAAAAGTAAAGCAGAGGAAGAAGATAAGGATAAAGAGAAGGATAAAGAAAAAGAAAAAGAGGATCAGAAAAAAAAACTTGAAGAAGTTACTAAACAAAAGGATATTCATTTCTATCGTTGTTTCCTTTTAAAAATCCTTGTTGAGCTGGTCTCATGTTTTCCACATTGTAAAGCTGAAGTTGTTTCTTATTGGAAAAAGATCACAAAAACAGATGCATTTGGTCCTATTCACTCCTTAGCAGGATACCTTTTAAATGATCAACTTCCCTTTTCTTCCATTCTTGATGCATCAGCACCTTCAACTTTGGAAGGGAAACGACGACTCTCTGAATCTCATTGGCTTGCTAATTTCTTAATTGCAATGACCTTTGTTGAACCAACCTCCGAACCTAATCGTTCCTTTCAAAAGAGTCCCTTTATTAACTTCAATGAATTTAGATCAGTTGCTCCAACAACTCCTCCACTTTTTGGTTCATATCGAGCTTCAAGTTCAAGTGATCAAAGACAAACTGACGCACCTGATCCTCTAAATATTTCTGATCCAAACCCAAACCCTCCCTCTCAAGGTGAATCCACCTCTTTAGCTTACACACCCCCTAACCAAATTGTCTCTTCCCCATTTTCTACTCCCTTCTCAACTACAGTTTCAAAACCCAACCCACAAAAAACAGAAGAACGTGGAACAAAGAAAGAACTCTCTCAAGAAGCAAAATGTCATGAAGTTGGAAGGAGATTTGTTTTAGATGGATTTTGTAAACTCTTCCGTGATCTTATCAAAAAGATTTCTCACCCACCAGTTAATTCAACTACTCAAGAAATTTATGCTCATTTATACATTCTTCTTGATGTTCTTCATTCAACATTAACACCTAGTTTAAAGAATCAATCAAACTTTTCATCAAAAGATGTTATTCCAGAAGAGCTCATTAAGATGATGTTAGAGCCAAAACATTCATTTATTGGAATTTTAACCTCTTTATTGGAAAAAATTGATTTAAATCATCCATCCTCTCAAACCCTTGCAGATACAGTAATCAAGTCATTTGAAATTCTTGTTCGAATTGGAAATAAGATTTCTTATGATGAAGCAGAGCTTAGAAAGAGTTCAACTGATGGAAAACTTGATTTAGGTCCTACTTCCTTTTCATTCCTTTCAGGTTTAGGTGAAATGAACCTTTCTGATTCTTCCAACCTCTTATTTGCAGATGATTCTGGTGATTCTAGTAGCTTAACATTTGATTCAAGTGACACTTTTGATTCAACAGATGAATTTGATGAGTTTGATTCAGACGATGATGAAGATGAAGGGGATGATGAGAGTGATGAAGATGAAGACGATGAAGATGATGAAGATGACGATGATGACCTTGAACATTTCCATGAGGGAGATGAAATGTATCATTCTGATAGTCAATTTGATGATCTTGATGAAGATGCTTATAGTGCTAGTTTTGCTGACTCTGACTATGATAGTGAAACAATTGATGCAGAAATGGAAATGGAAAATGAGGAATTCCCAAGTTCAAGGCCTCCAAGACGCACACCATATGCTGGATTAGAACCTGAACCAAATTTAATGGAAAGACAACAAAGAAATGCTGATTATTATCATCCTCAAATGGGAATGGAAATGGATTTAGAACATGATGAACATGATGATGAGGATGAAGATGATGAACATTATCATTCTGAGTACCATGATGAAGTTCATCATGGAGATGGAAATAACCTTGAGGAAATAGTTATGGAAATTGAAATTGGAAGTGATGGAGAACTTCGTAATCCTCAAACATTTAGAAGAGATAGACAAGATAGAAGAAGAGATCGAAGAAGAACTCCAGAAGAAAATGGAAACCCACTAGAACTTCAAGCTGGTAACTCAAGCCTCCTTCCAAATGATGGAATCACCTCAAATCTTCCACCAATTGAATCAATCCAAGGTGATGAGGATGAAGAAGATGAAGATGAAGACAATGATGAGGATGAGGATGATGAAGAAGATGACGAAGATGATGATGATAATGAAGAAAATGTTCATCATCAAATTGAAGACGATGATAGTGATTTTAGTGATGAAGATGATGAAGAAGGAAATGGGAATGATAATATTCAAGGAAATCAACCAATTCAACATCAAAATGAGCTTGAACACATCTTAGGAGCTATCTTTGGTGGTGGAGGTGTTGGTGGTGGTCGTAGATCAAGATCAGCTAGCCCTGAAGCAAGGCACAACCGACACAGAAACTTCCCTATTTTCCAAGGTGGAGAAGCAAATCAAGAAAATGAAATGGAAACTGATTCTTCTGATGATGATGGATTCCCAGGAGAAGGTGAAATGCCAGGTATGGGAGGTTTGGGTCCTTTTAATATGAGAATGGGAGGACTTAGAGGAATAGGAGATTTAGAAGAATTAAATTTGAGAGGAAATGATAGAAGAATGAATATATTTAGAAGAAGAGATAGAGGAATGGAACCTCCACTTAGACAATTTCAAAATAATCTTTGGGATTACTTTGAAATGGCAAGAAGACATCATATCAATTCTGGAGATTTTAGTTCTCATCCACTTTTATTTAGAGGTTCCAATGTTTATAATGAACCAACAAATCCTGTTCGAATTGGTCCATCTCAAAATTTGAACCCTCTCACTATTGTCCCTGCAGTTATTAATATGAGAAATATTCCCCCTCGTTTAATGAATATGCGAAATATGCCACGTGAAGCTATCTCAATTGAAATTATTGAAGGAGGTGGAGGTCTTAACCCTACTCTAACTAATCTTGCTGGTGTTGGTGCTGGTGGTGCAAATATTGTTACAATGTCCACAAATAATCCAATTCAAGAAAACCCTGAATTAGGAGCTGTTGTTCACCCCCTTCGTAACTCTGGATCCCCAAGAATGATTATTAATGACTCTTCACCCCCTCAATTCCGTCCAATGTCAACAACAGAAAGATGGCAACAAGAAGCAAGAATCTTAAGATCAATTCAACCAACTGAAAGTGTCCAAAAAATTGGTAATCAAATTATGAATGGTTTAAATCCAATTGCTTTGGAAGAAGAGACTGAAAAATTAGAGGCTGAAAAGAAAAGAAGAAAGGAAGAAAAGGAAAAATTTGAAAAGGAGAGAAAAGAGAAAGAAGAAAAGAAAAAGAAACAATCCCTTGATCAAGCCTCTGAAACTATGGACACTGATAATGTTGAACCTGGTGAACAAAGTATTGAAAGTTTAGCTTCACATGAAGAAGAATCTAAGAAAGAAGAAGAGGAAGAGGAAGAAGAAGAAGAAGAAGAAGTTGTAGATATTGAACAAGTTGAACAAAATGAATCAGAGAGAATGGAAACTGATCCACAACCTCCTCAAAATTTAGAGTCAACTGAATCTCCTCAAAATTTAGAAGCAAATTTACCGATTACAACTTTACCAAGTAGCTCTGATCAAAATCAACCAATAACACTTGATGATAATATTCTTTCTCTCTTTAGAGCATTTGCTCAAGAGTTTCCAAGAATCCCAACTCCAACTTCAAATGAAAATCAAAATTCAAATCCAAATCCAACTTCAAGTTCAAATTCCAACTTAGACTCAACCACTCCAACTTCAAATTCTAATCCAAATTCAAACCCACTTGTAAATACAACAGATGAAAATTCATCTTCATCTTCATCTCAACAAAACTCAAATTCAACATCAAATCAACCTCAAACTTCTGATGTAAATAATGCTAATAATAACTATCCTTCAAATATTGATCCAAGTTTCCTTGATGCACTTCCTGAAGATATTAGACAAGAAGTAATTGAACAACACCTTCAAATGCTTGCTCAACAAGTCTCCTCAATTCAAATCCCTACTTCTCAAAATCCAAATAATACTACCTCAACTGGAAATCTTAACCCCTCTCTTGGAGGTTCAAATGAAGAAATTAATGAAGAATTTTTAGCTGCCCTTCCTCTAAATATTCGTGAAGAAGTATTAGAAGAGCAAAGACAATTACGTCGTCAAAGAGAGAGAGAAAGAGAAAGAGAAAGGGAGAGAGAAAGACTAAGAGATAGTAGAGGTTTATTTTTATTTTTATTTTTATTTTATTTTATTTAAAATTTTCTTTTCTTTTATTTTATTTTCTTAATGTTTCTGTTTTTTTTAAAAAAAAACAAAAAATAAAAAAAAATAATTAATAATAAAAATAAAATTGTAAATGAAAAATAGGACCTCCAATGCAAATTATAAATTTCAGAGAAAATTTACCAGCTTTTGGAAGAAGACCACCAAGTGAAATGTTTAAAATTTTATCAAAATATAAGAAAAAGTCAAACTATGATGGACCTCTTTTTGTTGACAAAGCTGCAATTCTTTCATTGATTAGACTTTTTTACCTCGCTCAACCATTAAATAAACAAACCCTTCAGAAATTGTTAGTAAATTTATGTTCAAATTCCAAAACTAGATTGAACATTTTAAGTCTTTTGGTTACTGTTACTCAAGGTGAAAATCTTTTTGGAGGTTTAACAAAGAGTGGAGCATTAGTTGGATTCCAATCTGGTCTTTATAGTCCTCGTTATTCAGATTCTACACCAGAATTAGTCATTCGTAGATGTTTAGAAATTTTAATTCATCTTGGTCAATCTTCTCCTCAAGTTGTAGAATTTTTCCTTCTTGAAACAGATCTCATTTCATCCCCAACTTTACCAATCTCAACTCCAACCCCCAAAAAATTGAAAGGAAAAGGAAAAGAAAAAGAGAAAGCCCCTCAAAAACAATTACCTTTAGTGGCCTTAATTTCACTCTTACAAAAGCCTGAATTTTTAGAAAATACTGGAGTTTTAGAAACCTTGATGCAACTTCTATCTCTTACAACAAAATCATTACCAACTCTTGTTAATAAGATGAAAGAGAAGAAAGAGAAACTTGAAAAAGATAAACTTGAAAAAGAGAAATTAGAAAAAGAAAAACTTGAGAAAGAAAAATCAGAAAGTGAAAAACCTGTGGACTCTGAAAAAACAGAAGATAGTAAAACTTTGACTCCAGAAGAAAAAGAAGCTAATGAACAGAAACAAAAGAAAGATCAAGAAAAGAAGGAAAAACAACAAAAATATGAGAGTCAATTACAATTACAACAACAACAACAATTAGAATCTTTAGCACACTCAGAGGAAGTCTTTTTAGAAAAAATTCAAAAAGAGATTACCAAAGATTTATTAAAGTATGTTGTTACAGTCCTCACAACTGGATTCACTAGCCTTAAAGTCTCAAGTTCAACTCTTTCAACTTTGCAACACTTAAGTGCTATTGGAAATAATCGTCAAATTATTGTTGCTTTGATCCTTACTCTTGCTCACGAGTTCCATGAGAAATTAAACCAAGAACTTGAAAAACTTATTTCAACTCTCCATGAAATTGTAAATACAACAACTGAAGTAATGCAAATGGATCAAACAGACTCAAGTGTAGATCATCAGGAACAAAAATTGGATTTATCATTAAAATTTATTGATATTTCAGCTTTTTCTTCTCATGCCTCGACCCAAATTATTTTATTTAGACTTCTCTCTGCAATTGAGTACATTTACAAAAAGGATAAACCAAAAGATAGAGTACCACAAGATAAAGGAAAGGAGAAAGAAAAAGAGAAAGAGAAAGGAATTGAAATTGAAAAGGAACCTTCATCTCCCTCATCATCAACTCAAAAAGTTCTTCCTATAGATGATGATCCATTCATTCAACAATATGGCCTTTCATCAAAAGATACTGATTCAAAATCTGCTTTCTCAAACCTTGATTTTGGTCATTTATGGAAATCTGTTAGTGAAGTATTTACAATTGTTGGAAAGTATAAAGAACTCTCATACGTTGCCTCTGTATTACTTCCTTCAATTGAGACACTCTTTATTCTTTCCAGAGATTCAGTTTCTCAAGCTCCAGCTCTTATCAATTCTCAACCTCCAATCCAAAACAATGAAAACACTTCCTCTTCCTCTTCAGCAATCCCTACTGCTTCTAAATCATTATCAACTTCCTCAATCTCAAGTCTTATCAGTACATCACCAAATTATAAACGATTCTTCACTTTTGCTGAAGCACATCACAAATTACTTAATGAAATGCTCAGATCCAACTCCAAATTAATTCATAGCACATTTAGCTTGTTAATTAAGACCCCTAGATTATTAGATTTTGATGTTAAAAGAAATTACTTTACTTATCAAGTTCAGAAAAGAGAAAATCGTGAAAGATATCCCTCTGTTGGTCTCAATATTCGTAGAGATTTCATTTTTGAAGACTCTTACAATCAAATAATGGGAAAATCAGCAGCTGAGGTGAAGTTTGGAAAATTAAATGTTCATTTTGCAGGAGAAGAAGGAATTGACGCAGGTGGTGTTTCAAGAGAATGGCTTCAATGTCTTTGTGCCAAAATGTTTGATCCCAACTATGCCTTATTTGTTTCCTCTGCTGCAGATAAAACTACCTATCAACCAAATAGAGCTTCTTGGGTAAATAAGGAACATCATTTATCTTATTTTAAATTTGTAGGAAGAATTATTGGAAAAGCTTTATTTGATGGAAGACTTTTAGATACTCATTTTACTCGGTTTGATTTTTCTTTTTTCTTTTCTTTTCTTTCTTTTTTTTTCTTTTTTTTTGGAACTTTTTTTTGACTAACCATTTATTTTATTTTTTTTTTTTTTCTACGTATTTAGTTCATTTTACAAACATATTTTGGGAATTCCTGTTGATTATAAAGATATGGAAGCTCTTGACCCTGAATATTACAAATCATTAGTTTGGATTGTTGAAAATGATATCACTGGACTTGATTTAACATTTAGTTTAGAAGTTGAAGATTATGGACTCAAAAAAACAGTAGACTTAAAACCAAATGGTCATGAAATAGCAGTAACTGAAGAAAATAAACAAGAGTATGTTACTTTAGTTTCAGAGATGAAGGTTTGATAATTTTTTTTGGAACTTTTTTTTTTCTTTGATCAAAATGAATTGACATAATTTTTCATACAAATTAATTAGCTAACAACTGCAATTCGAACTCAAATTGATCACTTTTTAGAAGGATTTCATGAAATTATTCCAGCCGAACTAATTCAAATTTTTAATGAACAAGAACTCGAATTATTAATTTCAGGATTACCAGATATTGATATTGATGATTGGAAAAATAACACTGAATATCATGGATATAACCCCTCATCTCCCCAAATCCAGGTTTTTTTTTTTTTTTTTTCTTGGATAAATTAATGAATTTTATTAATATTTTGTTTAAATAAATAACTAATGAATAAATAAAATATTAAAAGTGGTTCTGGCGTTGTGTAAGATTATTTGATAGAGAAGAACGTGCAAAAGTTATTCAATTTGTTACTGGTTCTTCTAAAATTCCTTTAATGGGATTTGGACATCTTCAAGGAATGAACGGAGTTCAAAAATTCACCGTCTCAAAAGCTTATGGAAACACAAATAGACTTCCTGCTGCTCATACTTGGTATTTTTTTTTTTTTTCTCATTTTATTTATTTTAATTTATTTTATTTTATTTTTTTATTTTGTTTCTGCTTCATTTTCTTTTATTTGTTCTTCCTCATCACTGATAAAAAAAACTATCTTAATAGCTTTAATCAACTTGATCTCCCAGAATACGAAACATACGAACAACTTAGACACTATCTTCTCCTTGCAATTAATGAAGGATCAGTCGGTTTTGGCTTTGGTTAAAAAAAATAATACCAAAACTCAAACCCCAAAAAAAATCATAGAATGTTTCAATAAAAATCTTGTATTTACTTTACTTTAAACTTATAAGTGATTAATTTATTTATTTACAAACTTGAGTCAACTTTATTGATTTTCATTTCGTTTCATTTTCATTTCGGATCATTCGAATCAATCAAGGAACTTTGTGGACGTGAGTCATTTCAGCCAATAATTAATGATATTAAGCTCCTAATTAAAACAGAACAATATATTCTAAACACAAAATATTGAACGAACAAACTTTATTTTATTTCGTATTTGATTGCATTTGATTGCATTTTGTTGTGTTTTATTTGAATGCTAATAATACAAATTTTAATTTAGGATGACTGCGCTATTTGGGAGTGAAGGGCATGAATGGCTTGGAACTTGGCTGGGTCAACAACAGGAGGAGTGTGGGACGCTAAACAATGAGAAGAGAGGGAATAGTAAAAGAAGTGAAAGAGCGTTGATTTCGGAGTTGATTGATATTGGAACATCAGAGCTTGGGAAGCCTTTGTATGTGTTTCGAATCACTGCGAATAATGGAGAGTCTAAACCTCAGTTTAAATATGGTATTATTATTATTATTATTAAATTTATTATTTCTCTCTCGATTATTAATTATTATTTCTCTTTTAAATTGATTGATTGTTATTGGAATACTAATATTAAATTTTAAATATAATAATAATCTAGTTGCAAATATGGTACGTTAGCTTTTGTTCTTGCTTTTTTTTTTAATTGTTTGACTCAGTGGGAGTCGTGTTGGATATTCAATTCTTTTTTCTTTCGATTTGTAACACATAATTATTTCTCTAAAGATACACAAATAAATAAATAAATAAATAAATAAAGCATGGAGATGAAGTTATTGGAAGGTATCTGATGATAAGATTAATAGATTTTATGTGTAATAATTATAATGTTGATGCTGAAGTGACAAGCATTTTAGATGAAATTGATGTTTATATTATGCCAACAATGAATCCAGATGGACATGAGGTCTTATTTATTTATTTTATTTATTTGGAAAAGAATAAACTTTTAAAATTCTAAAAATTTATTATTATAGAGAGGCCAAAGAGAGAATGCGAATGGGGTAAATTTTTTTTTTTTATTTCAATTAATAATAATTTATTAATAATCTCTTGAATAATTTTTTTTTAAAAAAAAAAGGTTGACCTAAATCGCAACTTCCCTGATCAATATGATGTATTACCACGAAACTTTCAAAAAGAGACAAAAGCAATGATGAATTGGATGGCCAATAATCATTTTGTCCTTTCAGCAAATCTACATGGAGGAGCTCTTGTTGGTACGATTTCTTTTTTTCTTTTTCTTCTTTCTTTCTTCTTTCTTTCTTTCTTTCTTTTGGACCAAATTAGAAAATGAAAAAATAATAAAGTAAACTATCCTTGGGATGGAACTCCGCGTTCAAATCCTCATACTCCAGATGACGAAACATTCAAATACTTAGCAAAGTACGAAATTTTTTTTTTTTTTTTAAATATTCAATTCAATCCTCTTTCTTTCTCCTAGAACCTATTCGCTACTTCACCCATTTATGAAAAATGAGGGGAATTGTGGAGATTATTTTGCTGATGGAATAACTGAAGGTTATAGTTGGTATCCTTTGTATGGTGGAATGCAAGATTATAATTACCTTGAACATGTAATGTTTCTCTCTTTTTTTTTTTTCTCTCTTGATTTTTCTTATCATATTTCTTTTTTAAGGGTACAATGGAAGTAACTATTGAGCTTTCTTGTACAAAATGGCCAAGTGTCACTCAATGGGAATCTTTCTGGGATGATAATCTTCCTTCTCTTCTTGCTTATATGAAATTAACTACTATGGGAGTTTCTGGTTTCATTTTTTTTTTTTTTTTTCTGGAATTTTTTTTTAAAAAAATCAATAAAAATGAAATAAAATTTGTAGGTATTGTCAAAGATTTGGAAGGAAATCCAATTGCTGATGCAATCGTTGGTGTTGAGGGAATTTCTTTTGATATGGTTCGTATTTTTTTTTTTTTTTTTTTTTT
>ERZ778024.3617-NODE-3617-length-10968-cov-6.497480_pt1 | contig 10968 bp, 8 predicted proteins | sample MGYA00375754_ERZ778024 | MGnify/ENA primary metagenome ERZ778024 (study PRJEB29350, sample SAMN05389827) | bioreactor metagenome | isolation source: Thiocyanate bioreactor | place: South Africa: University of Cape Town | collected 2014-02-18 ... | reverse complement strand
CATACGAGATGATCTGGTGACTGGAGTTCAGACGTGTGCTCTTCCGATCTCGTATGATTATTATTAAAAGTTTTGCAGAAATAATTTTTTGTTTTTGTTTTAAAGAATTTACCTTCTGGGAGATCTCTAAAATCAAACATTGGATCATCGTCACCATACTCAAATTCACTTTCCTCTGATGAACTAAAAGTGAAATATCCAGCATCTTCATTAAGATCCAAAATTCGATCAAGAATTAATCTATTTCAATGCATTCATTTCAATTATTTTTGCCTTCTCAAAAGAAAAAGAAAAAAGAAATAGAAATAGAAATGAATATTAAAAAAAAAAAAAACCTATTTTGTCTTTTGATCAATTTAGCTTTAGTTTTATACTTGAGGTAGTCTTTTTGAAGGTCTATTTGAAGTTTTAAAAGCTTTGCTTCTTTTTCTTTAAGTCGAGTCAGGCTTGTTTTAGAACTCTCTCTCTTCCTCTTCACTTCCTTCACTTCCTTCACCTCCATTTTTCCTTTTATTTTTTCTAATCAATTAGAACAAGAACAACAACACCAAACTTTAGACGATATCATTAGTTATTCCCTCAATAAAGAAGTTTTTTTCTCTTATGAATCAAATAAATAAGGTCAAGATAATTCATTAATCTTATAATCTAATAATATGACGAGAAATAAAGCTGTTGTATATTTGAATGAATTAACTAAACAATTTTATAAAACTTTCCTCCCTTCAATTCACTGTTGTATCATATTTTTTATTTTCAATTTTGACAACGCTATAAGAAAATTAAATTTAAAATCAAAGTTGATGTTGAATGAATCATTCTATTTATTTGAAACCATTGAATAGATCAGTCTTCAATTGTTATTTAAATAAATGAAAAGGTCAAAAAAACCAAATTTTAATTATTAAAATTTTACCAAACCAAAAACCGGTTGAAGCCAAGTGATTCTTTGGTTGGTAAACAATGACTTTGGTTCTATCAAACACAAACCATTATATATTCTCTATCTTTCAAATATTATTCAGAGAAGGATCTAAACAATCAATTCAATTCAAGAAAACGAATGAGTTTAATGAAAATATTAAGAAAATTGTTGAAGTTATTATTATTATTTTTTTAAATTTTGTTTTTAAAGAAGTCAAACACTTTAATAATTGGAATTATAAAACTCAACCTATTCAATTATGAATCGAATCAATTCTAACATGATATTGAAATAATTGTATTCATTTGAAAATTTTATTGAAGTAAAATATTCTAATTCATTAAACTTTTTATTAATTTTCTCTATTATTTTGAAAGGTTCAATTTACAAAAACAAATATATTATATTTCATAACTCAATTTAAAAGTTTTGGAAATATGAATATGAATTTTTTAATAATAAAAATTAAATATATATATATAGTGATGTCAATTCAAGAAATGGCACAAGGACAGAGAGGGAATGAGAAAAAGAGGAGCAAAATGGCTATGGCATTTGTCTATCATGGTGCTTCAGCTGTGTGGAGTGATTTCAGCACAATAGACTTAGATTCTGTTAAAATCCCTGCTGTTGGATATTTTCTATTCTTTACAATTGGTTATGCTCCATGGTTAGTTTTATTTTCATTTTATTTTCATTTTATTTTCATTTTATTTTTTATTTTTTCATTTTCATTTTCAATTTATATCAAATCCAATTTGATTCCTCTTTGTTGATGCATCAACCTTGATTATTTCGTAGCTTAAAGATCTCTCATTTTCAAATATTTTGAAAAACATCAATCAAACTTATACAAAAAACAAAATCAAAAGGTTATTGGCAAATGCATTGTACTCTCAACTTCCAATTTTAGTTTTACTTCCTCCAAAGGAATCTATTGCTTCATTTATATCACTTGCATTTCAAATGGGGAATATATTTATACCACTGTATTTGTTCTTGAATGGAAAATCAATAGTGACAGCATATCGATGTGTACTTTTTATTTTGTTATTTGCAATTGTAACTAGTTATATGTATACAATCACTTGGGAATCTTTCTCACCTGAACAAGAAAGAGAAAGGACTGTTAGTATTTTAACACTCTCATTTTTTTCAGGGATTTGTGGTTGTTTATCAAATGTCTCATTTTGGGAGTTCGCTTCAAACTATCATCCAAAATTAATTAGTGCACTTGCACTTGGAAATGCAGGTTCTAGTATTTTTCCTGTCCTTTTTACGTTAATACAAAGTCCAGGACCAGAACCTCGTTTTGATTTAAGTGTATTTTTTGCACTCCAAGGAATTCCATTAATTGCCTCAATGATATCCTTTCTTCTCATTAGATATAGCTCACTTGTGAAAAACTGTCGGAGAGAAAATTGGAGTGATGAATCTCGAAAATTATTAAAGCAATATAAGTCAAAAACAAGTATTCCAGATGTTATTGATAGTCAAGGTTTTGTTCATGTTTCATCTCAAAATTTGGGTTCAGATGATCAAGAAAGCAATGAGCCTCGGAACTCTTCTTTAGATCGTCCCAAAACCTCATTTTTATCACCCAAAGTGAGTTTTGCTTCTGAGCAAAGTTATCGATCACTATCAACATCATCATCTGTAAGATCAAATCATTTTGATAATCCAGAGTATTTGCTTCGAGATGCATCAACAAAAGGAATCGAATTAATTTGGAGAGAGTTATTAATCATGGTTTGGATATCTTTTTTAAGTTACTTTATTCTTGGAATAATTACTTGCTTACTTCAATACTTTGAGAATTGGGGAGTAATTTTAATGTATTATACAATTGCACATTTCCTTGGAGGAATTTTAGGTCGTTTAGTAACTGCATTCTTTCAAAAATGTTATCATTTACCTCTCCTCTTGTACCAACTTGCTCTTACTCTGACTTTCTTTTTTGGTCCACTAATGAAAGATAATCGATGGTATGCTTGGATGTTGGTTGCATTTAGTTTCTTTTTGAGCCTTCAATTTGGTTTTCAGAGTACGATGCTCTTCAAGAATGGTGCATCACATTTAAGTTCTACTTTTTCACAAAAAATTTGTCGATGGCTTGGTGTGGCAGAGCAAATCGGTGCTTTTTTGAGTGGAATCCTTGCTTTTGTATTAGTATATTGTGGTGCCTTTAATTATTAATGTCTTTGTTTTTTTGTTTTTGTACTTAATATTAGAATTCTTTGTAATAGAAAAAAAAAATTTATCATTCAAGATTAAAACTTTATTATTATCGGTATTATGAAAAAAAAAAAATTATTATTTTAATCATATTCCATTATGAAATAGAAAAAAAAAAAAATTCTTGAAAATGGATTCTTTTCCTATGATTTCTTCTTCTTTTATACATATTCTTCTTCTTCAATGTTGTTTTTTTTTTCTTTCTTTTTTTTTTACATTTGAGAATAAATAGCCTTGATCCAAATTGAAACAGCATGAGCACCAGGATCTGGAACTGAATGAAGATTTTCAAAAGAAATATAACTACTTCTTCCTGCTCTTGCTTTCATTTTAGTTGTTTCTTGTGCACCTTTTTCAGCTTCCTCTGATGCTTTTTTTAAAGATTCTTTTAAAGGTTGATCTTGACGAATTGAATTAGCAAAGGATTGACATGCAGGTAATAAAGCATCAATCATTGTTCTATCACCTAGTTGAGCACCTCCATATCTTGATAATGATTTAGAAGCAACTTCAAAAGCTGTTGCAAAATCAATTGGAGAATAATTTTCTTTCTTTAAACTTACTAAATGTGATGCAATTGAACTAAACAAAAGTGCATAAAGTGCTCCTATATTATGTTATTTGATTAATTTTTTTTTTAAAGTGCACTTTTTTTTTTTTTTGAAATAAAATAAAATAAAATAAAATAAAATAAAATAAAATAAATAAAACCTGAAGAGCCACCCATCTTTTCTTGAATAATTTCACTGATTTTCTCAAAAGCAACTTTAGGTTGATCAAAAGGAATTTCATCTTTTTTTGAAAGTAAACCTTCTGCTCCAATCTTAAAAGTTTCTCCACAATCTCCGTCACCAACTTTTTTATCATATTCAGTTAATATTGGTTCAGCTTCAATTAATGAATTACATACAGAAGTTAAAATATTTTTAAATTTTTCTCCAGTTGAAGATAGATTTTGAATTACTTGAGTAGAACTTGATGTGTTTAATAAACTTGATAAATTTAAATTAAGAATTTTAATTTCAGGATCTTTTTTATAACATACTGTTGGCCAAGACGTAACTTCAACAGAATAATCAAGAGCAGATATGAGATTGTATTTTGAATGATTTAATCTCAATAAAGTAATCGAAAATCCTGGCATATCTAAAGAGCTCATTAAATGACCTGAGTAAGCCCTTCTAACATTAAAACCTCGACTTTCTACTTGATGAATAGCTTTTTTTGAAATAATTGAAAATTCTAACATTGAAATTCCACCTAAATTATTAATTATCATTGCAACATCTTCTCCTTTTTCAAGTGGTGGTTGGAAATATCCTCTGGAAGGTGTATTATCAAGAATTGTATCCAAGATTTTCGTAATAATGTTTGAAATAGAATCTTTTTTGATTTTTGTATAACCTGGTTCTCCATGAATTCCTAAACCTAATTCAAAATAATCTTTAGTTTCTTCTTTATCTCCTTTATCTTTTTTCTCTTTCTTTTGTTCTTCATGATCTTCTTCTTCATTACTTTCCTTTTGTTGACAAAGTGAAACTCCAACAGTTCCAATATTTGAAATCACTTCATGAATGATCTCAACAATTTTACTTAATTCTTCACCTTGTGAAGCTAATGCACCTGCAATTTTATGAATAAAAAGTGTTCCAGCTAAACCTCTTCTTCCAGCTGCACTCTGACCTCTTGGAATCGAAGAATCATCATCAACAATGACCATCTCAACACCTATTCCTAATCCTTTTGCTTTCTCCACTGCCACTCCAAAATTCAATCTATCTCCAGTATAATTTTTCACAATCACCAAAACATCATTTTCCCATTCCTCAGATATCTTTGGTTCATCCATCAACAAGCAATTAGGCGATGCAACTGAAACAATCGCAGCTAATACACTTGAAGAAGAAGGAGAAGAGAAAACCCTTCCATTCACAGAAGCACTTAACATCCCTTTCCCAACAAATCCATTATGACTCGGTTCATGTCCACTTCCTCCTCCACAAACTAACTTCACTAACTTCTTCTTAGTCTTAGTCTCCTCCTCCTTCTTATCCTTTCCATTGTTATCATCAGATTGATTCCTTTCTAATAGTGATCTTGCAAATACAACACCATGATTTTCAAGAACTCCAAGGATTCCTCCACTCAGTTCAACTTGAGCAAGAAGAGATTCATGAGCTGCTAAATGCTCATCAGCTTTCTCAATGAATTTCATGGTTTAACTATTAATAAAGAATTAGAAGAATTATAAGAATATTTAATGACAATTAAGAAGAGAATTTGAAAAAAATTTGAAGAAAAAATTGCTGAACACTTTTCCACTTTGTTTATAATTTGAAATAACAAAAAGGTGGAAAAGTGAATTGGGTTTCAAAATTTTTTTGCCCATTTTTTGTCAAAAAGTTCACTTTTCCACCTTTTTGTTGTTGGATTTAGGTGAAAATGGTGGAAAAGTGTTTTAGAAAATTTTTAACAGATTTTTTTCTTTTTCAACCTTTGCAATTCTTCAACCTTTTGAGATCTCTGAATACAAACCTCAATAATATCTCATAAGAATTAACATTAAATCTCTTAATTAATGATTTAAAATGAATTTCATTTGTTGAACTTTTTTTTTTAAATTGGAAAATTTGTTTCAAAAATAAATAATAAAATAAAATAGAAATTGGGAATTGCAAATGGAAGGAAGCTATGTCTATGCGTCGAGAAGTGCATTGAAAGAGAAGCTAGTTCTCTCCTCAAAGTTGCTTCTAGCTCAGATATTTATCCTTTCTTTCATGTTTTCATTCTCATTCTATGCTCCTTTAAGTAAGATCTTTTTGACTTTTTACTTTTGCCTTCCTATAAAAATTTTATATGCATATTTTTTTTTTTTTTGGACTTTTGAAACAATTGCTTTTTGTTTCTTTGTTGATGATACCTTTCTTCTCTTTTGTTTGATTTCAATAAACTATAATAGGATCAATTGGGAAAATATTCACTTTCAAATTTATTTTCCATTATATTTTTACATCTATTCTCACAATCTCATTGTTGATATTACAAAAGAAAGTTTTTAAAAGTAAGCCTTTTTTTTCTTCTTCTTTGATACCAACAAAAAAAACAATCATTTCTTCATTATAAAAGTCAAGCAAACGAATCGAGGAAATCTTTTCACTTTTTTAAATAATTCATTAAACCTTCATGTATTATTGGTGATTCTTTTTAATACTATTTCTGGATTTATAATATCTTGGACATTTTCTAGAATCAATGATAATGAGTAACATCTCTTTTTTTTTTTTGAAAAAAAAAAAATTCAACCAAGATCTAAAATCCATTAAAAATAAATTTGAAATTATGAAGACAACATTTAAAGTGGATGCTACTTTATGGAACTTATATTGGATTTGTTTCCTCATTATCCTTTTTTATTTCTGGAGAAAACAAGATATCATTTCCAATTATTCATGTAAGAATTTTGAATTTTCGTATTAATATCCTTAACTCATGTATAATATTCATTTTAGCAATCTTTTTTCTTCTCTTTGAAAGGGAAATTGTTAAATACTTTCATCTCAAGTACCAAATTTGCTATGATTCAAACTACAATCTTTCTTTGCTTGGTGTTTATATTAAGAAGTTTAAATCTTAGATTTTTATCGTAATTTTTTTTTAAAAAAAAAAAAATTTTTAAAATTTAATATATTCTTCAAAAATTTTTTTTTTAAACATTTTTTTTTAAAAAAAAAAAAAAAAAAAAAAAAAAAAAGTTCTTTCCCAGGATTAGAATTTAGTACAATTTTATTCTTTTTTTCAACTGGAATCTTCTTAGCATTCAATTGGAAAATGAAAAGTTGTATATTTCAAGTCGCAATTACTCAAGTTTGCTTTTTTTTTTTTTTTTCCTGGAATGAAATCAAAAACCAACTTTAATATTTTATTGAATAAAATAGCCAATTACAATTTCTGATTTGAGTAATCTCCCTTTTAGATGTTTGGTTTCTGGTTTAGCAGATTCAAAAGAACCTCTAATTCAAGTATTTTTTTTCTTCAAAAAAAAGGTACTTGACAAACTCAAGAATAATTTTTTATTATTTTAGCATTTAGCTTACTTAGAACTTTCGATGATCTCAAAATATGATGTTAGTAAGAGAAAGAAATTATTTCAAGATCTCTCTCATAAGTAAGATCCTCAATCTCCACCAAAATTTAATAGATAAACAAAAAAAAACATTTAAATAATAGACCAACTTCTTGGGATTCTATTTCTACTGAATGTTTAAGTATTATTGAGAAAATTAGAACAAGTCTTGAAGAAAATAAGGTTTTCATTTTTCCATTTGATTTTTTTTTTAAAAAAGAAATAATTAATTTTTCTCCTTCTGTAGTCAAAACTTTTAGAACAAGCTGAAAAATCCAAAGTTGATGGTTACATTTTATTTATTTTAATTTTATCCATTTTTATTAAATGAAATTAAAAAAAATAAAAAGTTTATACCTCCCTCCCTCAAACCCTTAGAACTGGGAAACAAACAAGATCAAATGAAAATGAACCAAGTTTTTTAGAACAAAGAAGCAATGTTCCCACATCTCAAAATGCTCTTGTTCAATTTTCTGGAGCTCCTCAAAATATTTTTGCAAAATCTCAATCTCAGCCTTCAACAGCTTTGTCAATTTTCCGAACTGAACAAGTTTTTTTCTTTCTTTCTCCTCTTTCTTTTTCCTCTTTCTTAGAAACTTGTTTGTGAATATAAGTGGAAAACTAAATGAAATTAATTATTAGGGAGTTCAACAACCAAAAGAGGCTCCTAAACCAACATTTCCAACATTTTCAACAGCATTACCATTTGGTCCCAATCCAAATCTAACAACAAATCCTACCCCAGCTCCATTACGAACAAATGCCAAAGATCTTACTCTTGTCGATTTATTTGTGAATGTGGTTTTAAAGGTTTTCCCATTCTTGAAAAAAATCCCCAAAGTATCTTCTCAACAAGAAGAGATATTTGCAAACCTACAAATTCAAATATGGGCAATTCAATGTTTGATTTTTCATTTTTTTTTTTTTTCCTAAAGAAATAATATCAATAAAATCTATATCCAGCAATTTCAGGACTTGTTTCTGCTTCTTTAAAAGAAGATGATTTTGGAATTGTTCAACATACATTACCAAATATTTTAACAACATTATTAAATTGCCTGGCAGTTGTAGAAAGGTTTTTCTTTTCATTTCTTTTCTTTTTTTTAAAAAAACAAAAATCAAATAATCTCGTAAACAAATTTTGTTAAATCACATTTATTTTATTTTTTTTTTCAAAACAAGCTTCTCTCCAAGTCTAGCAATGATTAGAAATAAAAGGGATCCTCAATATAAATTTAAGAAACAAATAGAATGTATAACTCAAGGTTTCAATTTATTTTCATTTCATTTTCGTTTCAAAAATAAATCTAATTCAATTTAAACAAATAATAATTTATTTAGTTCTCAAACTTTCCATTTATCAAATTACTTCAACATTTGGAGCTTTACTTAATGAAATCGAACTCTCTTCTCAAAATGCTTCTCGTCTTCGTTCTTTTCTTTCATATTCTGAATAAATATAGAATTTTATTGTTCTTATTTTATTTATAAAATGAACAAAAAAATGGAAAAGGAAGAAAAAAGGATTTTCAAAATTTTATTTATTTTCTATGAAACATTACAAGGGGATGAAATATGCCATTGATAACTTTGAACAAGTCCAATATAATGTAAAATTGCTGATAATAATACACAAAAATGAAAGATTTGATGTGAGTTGAAAAAAAGATCGAATTTTCCAGGAAGGAAAGATTCTGGAACTTGAGAAGCATATAATAATGCCCCAATTAAATAGGAAGCACCCATTGCAGCGGTATACTCCAAAGAAGAAGATGATAAGAAGTCCTGAAGGCTATGAAGAGAGAAATTATGAAGAAGTGGAAGAATTCCTGATAATCCTAAGCAAACGAATAACCAAGTCCTTAAAACTCTATATCTTTTGAGAGAGGAAAAAAGGGTGATATATTTAGTCAAAGAAAGAAAGAAAGGAAGAAAGAAAGTTATATAACAGAAAAAGAAGAAGAAAAAAAGAAAAGAAAGAGAAAAAAAAAAACTTACTTTGGTGTTGCGAAATGATCCATAATTAATATTGGAACAGATGAGAGTCCAAAAAATGATATTAATCCTAGATAAAGTAGTTGATGATAAGGATGACAATGAAATCCATAATAGATTAAAGGATAACTTGATCCAACAATCATTAACATAATTCCTACATAATCACATTTATTCCAAGCCAAACAAACTTGATGTGAATGACATGAGAACAAATGAAAGAATCCACTAAAAAGAAAACATCCTATTGCTCCAAGAAGAAAGAATGAAAAGATTAACTGATCCAACCATCCAGTAACAACAATCTCTCTCAAAGTATAAAATGAAAGGTAAACGAAAAGCATTCCTCCAAATAAATGACTCCAAATATTCCCCGTTTCATTATGTAAAAAGAATAAGGTCTTCAAACAAAGATAATATGAGTTTGTAGTGACTCTATAGCCAGTTTTAATCCAAGGGTTATCTTTTCTCCATTCCTCTAATTCATGAAAACAGAAAAGCACTCTCACATCAATATCAAGTTTCTTCTCCAATGTTTTAATTTTATTTTCAATTCCTTCAATAGCATCAATTTCATCTATTTCCTTTTGGTAACATGTTGTTTTGTTTTCATGTTTCCTTTGAGTAAGGGTCGTGTGGTCATGGTCATGTTTCGTGCAGGTAGTAGTTGCTGGTTCCTCTTGAACAGTCATTTTTTTTGATTTCCTTTATTAAGTGATCCTTCCTTTCCTTTTCTAAAGTAGCTTCCTCTTTTCCTTTTCCTTTTAATGAATTACAATAATTGAAGGTTACAATAAATTACAATAAATTACAAGAAATATAAGAAAATGGTAATTATTATTTAGAAAGTTTTTTTTTCTTTCTTGTTTTAGGGAGGGTGTTTTCTTTCTTTTCTTAGAAAAATACAAAACAAAATTCGATTTTTTTAAAAAAATATATCAAGAAGAATTAATTAAGAATTAATTAAAGAAGTTTAAATTTTATCTTGATAATAAAAATTGAAATAAGAATAAGAATAAGAAACAATAATTGAGTTTTGAATAAGAGGTTATTGATTGATTACAAAGGAAAAAGAAAAAAAAAATTGGGCGTATTTATACTTTTTTCTTTCTCTTAATTAATAATCACGTGATATTAATTAGTTTTTTTTTCCCGCCAAGTTGAACTTCGTGGTTGATGACGGATTTAGAATCAACCAGAAAAGAGTGACGACAGGAAAAAAAAAAACAAAAAAAAAAAAAAAAAACAAACAAAAAAAAAAAAAAAAAAAACAAAAAAAAAAAAAAATGGCGAACAGAACAAAAAAAAGATAAAACAAACATGGCGACGGAGGTGATTTTCTTTTTTTCTGTTTGTTTGTCTGATTCCTATCTAAATTCCTTTTTGTTTCTTATTCTTATTCTTTTCAATCTCTTCAATTAATCCAAAAAATATCATAAAATGAAAGAAAAATGAAGTAATGGAACATTTAAAACCTTTGGTTGTTAAAGTTATTGAGAAAACGATTGAGAGTGAAGGATATAATCATACAAGAGTTGGGGAATGGGAATCGAAAATTATTGAAGAGTCAATGAAACAACTTGTGGAATTTAGTTCTTCTTATAAATATATTTGTAAGATCTTGTTTTTTATTTTATTTTTTTATGTGCTTTAGAAGAATATTAATGGGACATAAATATAAAATTTATTA
>ERZ778024.3612-NODE-3612-length-10994-cov-6.383399_pt1 | contig 10994 bp, 15 predicted proteins | sample MGYA00375754_ERZ778024 | MGnify/ENA primary metagenome ERZ778024 (study PRJEB29350, sample SAMN05389827) | bioreactor metagenome | isolation source: Thiocyanate bioreactor | place: South Africa: University of Cape Town | collected 2014-02-18 ... | reverse complement strand
AAAAAAAAAAAAAAAAAAAAAAAAAAAAAAAAAAAAAAAAAAAAAAAATTAGCAATGGGTCAATTATTAACTGCAAATGCAGTTACTGAAATGCCTGATTTGAAAGTTGCATTATTTGTAGGAGATATATTGACTAAACGTGATGTTATTCGGCTTCAAAATTTAGCACCCAAAGTCACAGTTGTAAATATGTATGGAACAACAGAAACTCAACGTGCTGTCAGTTATTTAGCAATTCCAAATGATCATCTTATGGCTCAAAGAAAAGAGATTATTCCAGCAGGAAAGGGAATGAAAGATGTTCAATTATTGATTTTAACTCCAGATAAAAAAAAATTTTTTTTTTTGAAAAAGAAAAAAGGAATGGAAATGAATTTTTTTAAAAAAAAATTATTCCGTTTAGAATCAAGACTTACAGGAATTGGAGAAATGGGAGAAATTTACACTAGGAGTCCTCATATGGCAGCAGGATATTTAGGACTTGAAGAAGCAACAAAATTGAAATTTATTCAAAATCCTTTTAGACCACAAGATCTGACTGATAGATTTTATAGATCTGGAGATTTAGGACGTTACATGCCTTCTGGAATTGGTACTTTTTTTTTTCTCGATATTGATTTGAATCCTTATCCCATTTTAATCTCTCCAAAAAAAAAAAAAGTTGAATGTGTTGGACGTGCTGATGACCAAGTTAAAATTAGAGGTTTTAGAATTGAATTAGGAGAAATTGATACTTTTTTAAGTCAAGTACTTTTTCTATGATTTTTTTTTAAAACTTTTCCTTAAATATTAAAAATTGAATAATAATAATATCATTTCTTTTTAGCACCCAGATGTTAGAGAAAATGTTACTATAGTTCGTAGAGATATTCATGAGGAACATACATTAGTTTCTTATTTTGTTCCAATTAAAGAAACTTTTGATATTCCAAGTATTCGTGAATATTTAAAGACCAAACTTGCTACATATGCCATTCCAAAAAGTTATTTTCATTTTTTATTTATTTTTTTTTAAAAAAATATGATCTAATTCTATTTAGTTTTTGTCCCTCTTGCCATGATGCCTTTAACGCCTAATGGAAAAATTGATAAAAATAAACTTCCTTTCCCAGACACAGCTAAAGCTACTCAAGCTACTAAGAAAGGAACACCAGCAAGAAATCCTATTGAAGCAAAATTAACAGATATTTGGTCAAACCTCTTAGGTTTTTCTTTCTTTTCACTTTTTCTTCCACCTTTTTTCATTTTGATTCGAATCATTTTTGTTTTTGTTTTTTTTTCTGTTATTTTATAGGAATTGGAAGTATTGATATCTTTGATAATTTCTTTGATCTTGGAGGACATTCAATTTTAGCAACTCGTTTAATTTTCCAACTCCGTCAAGAATTTAGAATTGATTTACCTTTAAATACCCTCTTTGAAAACCCTACAATTGCTCTTATGGCAAAAGTGATTTCAAAACAATTGGGTGATGCACCCGTTGTTCAAGATGGTGTTCTTGCTTTACCAACTGAACCTAGTATATTTTTTTTTTTTCCAAAAATATCTATTTCTTTTACTTATTTTTTTTTTTTAAAAAAAATTGTAGTCCTTGATCTTGCAGCAGAAGTTGTTTTACCAGAAGAAATCACAGGTAAAGATAAAACAGTTCATTGGACAGAAAATCCTTCCGCAGTTTTGTTGACAGGAGCAACAGGTATTGTGATCATTCTTTTTTATTTCTTTTACCTTTTTAATTTGCAACATCCAAAAAAAAAATTAAGGATTTTTGGGAGCATTTTTGGTTGAAGGCCTTTTGAAAAGATACAATGATGTTAAAGTATATTGTCTTGTTAGAGCATCTTCAGAGGAGGCTGGGTTAGAACGAATTTCTGCTAACTTAAAGAATCATCATATTTGGGAGGTAAGAATTTTCAAATTAAAAAATAAAAATAAATTAAATTACATTATTTTTTTTTAAAAAAAAAATTCTTTCAGGATTCTTACTCAGCTAGAATTGTCCCTGTCTTAGGTGATTTAGGGAAGCCAACTTTAGGATTAAGTGAAGAGCAGTTTAAATCTCTTGCCAAGGAAATAGATACAATTTATCATAATGGAGCACTTGTATTTTTTTTTTTTTTTTTTTTTGAGAAAATTTTTAAACGAAATTTAATTTGCTTTTTTTGGATAGGTACATTGGGTATACCCATATCATAAACTTAAAGCAACAAATGTTGTTAGCACTATTGATTTACTTAGACTTGCAACTTTAGACAAATTAATTCCATTCCATTTTGTTTCTTCAACATCTGTTTTTGATTCAGACTATTATACTCATAACAGTGATAGAAAAGTTCTTGAAAATGATCCATTAGAAGGAGGGAAAACGCTTACCGTTGGTTATGGTATTAATTCATTCAAAAAAGTTTTTTTTTAATTTTTTATTTTTTTTAAAAAAACCAACAATTTCAAAAGCACAATCTAAATGGGTTTCTGAAAATCTTATTTTTGAGGCAAGAAATAGAGGTGTTCCAGTGACAATCATTCGTCCTGGATACATTGTAGGACATTCTAGAACAGGAGGTTTTTTTTTTTTTTTTTCTGTTTGATCAAAATATGACATCAAAGAAACTAATAAACTTTAATTAAAGTAACAAACGCTGATGATTTCCTTTGGAGATTAATTAAAGGATGTATTCAATTAGGTCATGTCCCAATTATGAGAAATAAAGTCAATATGTGTCCAGTTGATTATGTCTCTGATTTAATTGTTCATGTTGCATCTAAACGAGAATGTCTTGGAAATGCTTTCCATACTGTTAATCCTTCTATGTAATTTTCCTTTTTTTTTTTTTTTTTTTTTTTTTTTTTTTTTTTAAAAAAAAAAAAATGTTTTAATTTATTCCTTCAAATAGTTTCCGTTTTGATAACTACTTCCAATTGATGTTAGATTTTGGATACGAAGCCACACCTATAGATTATATTGAAGTATTTTTTTTTTTTTTTTTCCGTTGTTCTTTAAGCCATTAATAATATCAATTTTTTAACAAATCAAAGTGGCGTCAAGAACTCATGCAATTAACAATGTCATTAAGTGATAATGCTTTATATCCTCTTCTTCACTTCGTTTTAGACGATCTTCCAACAAAATCTAAAGCTCCAGATTTGGATTCAAGTAATGCTGAGGTTTTTTTTTTTTTTTCCTCAAACAGAAAGAAAGAAATTTAACTCTCTCTCTTTTTTTTTTTTCTTGTTAAAAGAGAGCAATTTCTGATTCAACAATTCGATGTGCTCCAATGCCAGAAGTAATGGCAATCTATTTTAGTTATTTAGTTCAAAGTGGATTTTTACCTGAACCAACCTCACCACAACCAAAAAGAATTTTACCAAAACTTAACCTTGATGCTAAAATGCATTTGAGGAGTGATCGTGGAAATTAAAGAAATTTTTTCTTTTTTGTTCTATATTTGAAAAAAAAAAAATTGAAAATTAAAGATCTTTCAGTCTAAATTTATTTACACAAACATTTTCACAAACATTTTTCTTTTTTTAATCCCAACCTCCACCCATTCCTCCTCCAAGTTCTACTTCTTTTGTTTGGAAAATGTCTTTTAGATTCTTTTTTTCTTGTTTCCTATTTTTGAATTATTCATTGAATAAAGGGAAAAAAAAAGAAAGAAAGAAAGAAAGAAAATTACTTTTGTTTTGTTTCTTGGACTGCAACAATTCCAGTTACTAGTTGATTTTGATTTAATTTGGAGTGGTCAAGTTTACTTTGTTTCTCTGATTTCTCTATCTTTTCGTTTACTTCAGGGGAATCTTCTTTTGAATTGATTTGTTCCTCATTTTTTGACTCTTCTTTTTTTGATTTATCTTTTGATTTTTTCTTTGATTTTTTTTGTTCCTTATCTTTCTCCTCCACATCCATTTTATTTATTTCTGCATCTTCTTTTTCTTTCTTTTTCTTGCTTTTCTTCTCTTCTTTCAATTTCTTGGGACTACTGGTTTCCATTTCATTGTCTTGATCTTTTCCTTTAATTGAAACTTTTATATTGGGTTCAACTTGATTTTCTTCCACATCAATTTTTTGTCTCTTTTTATATTCTTCTCCAACTTCACGATTTAAAGAACGTTTTTTTGATATTCTTTGTTCCCCTCCTTCATTTTTCTTTGTTCTTTTCCTTTCAAGGATTTCCCTCTTCTTTTTTCTAAATAAAAATCCAGGATCAAATCTTTCTCCATCCAAAATTTTTAGAGAAGGTACCATTTCTTTAATCTAGTCATTTATTCATTTAAATTTTGATTCTAATTATTTAACAAAGAAGAAGAAGAAAAAATTATAAAAAGAACCTTTTCTTTATAACCTTCAACGTCACAAAGAGCATTCCCTTTCAAGTTTAATTGTTCAAGTTTGATCATCGTCTTTAAAATATCAATTGAACTAAAATAAAACAAATAAATAAGTTGAGATTGAAATAAGAAAGAAAAGAAAGAAGGGAAAAAAATACTCAAAGTCTAAGAGTAAATTGTTTCCAAGATCTAAAATTTCTAAACTATTAAGAAGAAGAAAAAAATAAAGAAATTGTTGATGTGAAAATAATTAAGATATAAAAATAAAGTAAAATAAATCTATACTTTGAATTCTTTGCTATACTTTCAGGGACTTTGGTAATTTTATTATCATTTAATCTCAATTCCTTCAATTCAGGACAAGAACTTAAATCTGGAATAACATTGATTCGATTGTGACCAATACTTAATTTTTTTAATGCTTTTAATCCTGAAAAATTTGTAATATCAAAGATTCGGTTGTGTGAAAGTGCTAAAATTATGAATTTAATTTTGTTTTTTTTTTTTTTTTTTTTTTTTTTTCAAAAAAAAATTCAAACTTAAAGTATTTAATTCAGGATAAGCACTTAGATTCTCCATTACAGAGATGTTATTATTGTTTAAGATTAATGCTTTCAAATTTGGTGATTTTACATGAGGAATCCTTGTAATTGAATTTTTACTTGCACTTAAAACTATATTGTTAAAATATGGGATTTGTTAATCTTATTATTTGATTTCAATTAAAAAATATTTTTTCTATACCTGTAAGATTAGGCAAATTTGAAACTTCTTGAAGAGTTGTAAGTTGATTTGAATCAACTTTTAAAAAAGTAATACTTTTAACATGCATGATTCCTTGGAGTGACTTTAATTTGTTTTGAGAAAGATCGACACGATTCAAATCTACACAAACTGAAAGGTCATCCATTGCTATTTATTAATGTCAATCATCAATCATTTAAAATTATGTAAAATGAGAAAATGAGAAATTGAAACAATACCAGTGATATCCTTATTTGAGACATTCAAAACTCGAAGAGATCGAGGATTGGTGGAAGTCAATCCACTGACTGATACAATATCTAACTTCATTCCAATTTGAATCTCTTGAAATCTATAATAAAAAAGTTGAAAATTAGTAAAACAATTGTTACAAATTCCAACAATTTCATCACGAACTCTAAATCCTAAATCATCAATGATTGACTCAAACATTCAAACATACATCATCCTATTGTTTCAACTGTAATCAACAATAATCTCAAGTTAACAAATCAACTCCAATTCCAAAAAAAAAAAAAAACACTTATCCTAAACAACCAAAAACTCAAAAACTAAACATCCAAACATTAAAAATGAATCAAAAATTGTGTAAATAGACTCTGAGCTTCAATTCTATCGCTATTATTACAATCTATTTGATATCAATTGCTTTACAAAGAGCAGTTCGAAAGGAATTTTCCTCGTGGTTTCTATTTTTTGTATCTGACCTTCTAAAATGTTCCAACGCCTTCTTTTTCAAAACAAACAAAACCAACAAAAAGAAGGGAAACAGCTTTCAATCAAAAAGCAATTGATATCGAGTCAATTGTAATACTAATGATAGTGCATTTGAACAAACACATTTACTAAAGTGAAATGTAAATTGATTAATTATTTTTCGATCAATAGTTTCAATTTTCAAAACAAAAACAAAATAGATTCTATCTTTTCTTCTTGGACCATTGATTATATTAGACATTAATCATGCAGCGACAAACTAGCTTGAAGGCTTTCCTGGTCATCATTTCCCTAGGATTCTTGGTTTCGATTTTCATTTTCACAATGCCTATATCATGGCCTCAATCATATGGAAATCTATCTTGTATTTGCGATGAACCAACAGAAGAACCAAGTTGCCCAGAGTTTAGTTGTCCAGAAGAGCCAAGTTGCCCAGAGTGTAGAAATGAAATACCCACACCTTGTCCAACTTCTCCCTCAAATGTACCAACTGTTACAATGCCATTAACATCTGGAGTAGTAGAGAGGAAAAAGATCAAAAGTTCAAAGAAAGTGATTGTGACAGCAACATCTTCAAACCATTTTACTTCACTTCATTGGTTATTAGTTTCAATTAGGAAATACGAACCAACAATAAATGTGATTGCTTATGACCTTGGTTTATCTCAAAATGAAGTGGATTTAATTCATTCAATGAATGGAATCACTTATAAAAAGTTTGAATATTCAAAATATCCAGGGTTTTTTAATATTCATCACAATGCTGGTCAATATGCTTGGAAAGTTGCAATAATTCATGAAGTTTTAGAAGAATATGAATATGTAGTTTGGATGGATGGAGGTGATGAACTTATTCATTCTTTAGATCCATTATGGCCTGAACTTGAAGAAAATGGATTTTTTTCACCTTCAAGTGGATGTTGTGTGAAAGATTGGACAGTCTTAGAAAGTCATGATGAATTAGGAATTAGTCGTGATAAACATCGACAAAAGAATAATTGTAATGCAGCATTCATTGCATTTTATAAACCTTTAGTTTATGATACATTGATCAAGAGATGGTATGAATGTGCATTAATTGAAAAATGTATTGCGCCACCAGGTTCATCAAGATTGAATCATAGACAAGATCAAGCAATATTAACTTTACTTGTTCATGATTTAGAAATTAATTCATGTCATGATAATTATGAACTTGTTTCCATGTTTAATATTCATCAAGATGGTCATCCTGAACGAGGTGCATCTTTATATGATATTTTGAGACTTCCTTCTCCAAATTCATTATTAGGTGTCTCCAATTTTAATGCAAAATTAATGAACAAATCACCATCGTCAACAACAATAACTTCAATTTCAGATATAATTGGATATTTATTAACAAAAATTCCAATTGTTGGTGGAATCACATATCTTGAATCTGGAAATTTATCACAAGATCAAAATTTACAACATATTATTCATTATATGGGAAGTTCATCTCAAATCATTGCTTTTGGAAATGAAGATATTTCTTTGGGTTTAAAAAATCAACTTGGAACTGTTGAAAATATTTCAAATACAATTCAAAAATATCCAATACCATCAGGTGCACAATTCACAGTTCTTAAAGGAGATGTCAATAATGAAGAAATTTGGAAAGATGTTAAAAATGTAATTGGTCAGAAAAAAATTCAATTTTATTTCTCGAGATCCAATGCAAAAGAGAAAGAATGGAAATTTTTAATTGAGGATCAAAATTTATGTTTACTTCAATGTGATTGGATTCTTGTCTTTGATCATGTTCCAGATCTCAGCCAAACTTTTGTTTTATTATTAGATTATGCTCATTTCAAATTCAATTATTATCGTTTTTCATTTATAAATAATGAAGGAACTCAAATCAATTTAGAAATCATTTCAAATCTCAATGTCCCTAAATATTTCTCTCAAATCCCTGGTTTTTCTTATGATCAAATCCATTTCTTTTATTGAAACTCTTTTTTGTAGAAAATTAATTAATTTTATAAAATAATAAACGTACAAAATAACAATAAATTCTTATTTTGTTTTTATCAAGACGAGATACTCTTTGGAATAATAACAGAGGAAAAAAAAGTTTCAAAAAAAGAAAAAAAAAATAAAGAGAAACCACGAGGGTCTCTGGTCTTTCCTTTGCTTTGATGCTCAGTTTCTTCGTCCTCTAATGCATTTTTTAAATCATCAGAAGTTACAGTAGCAAATTTAGCAGCATCAACCCCATGGGCTGTGCAATATAAGTAGGCTCGATTCATTGCTTTTTGTTTCGCAATACGATCAAATGCTAAGAGAGGGAACCTTCAATCTTGAGCAAATGAGCGGCTTCTTAATTTCAAGTAATGTTTGAAGCATTCTTCTTCGGAAATAGAAGTTTTCCTCTTTTCATTCCCAACCATTACTAACCCTCCATGTCCAAAGGGGAACAACCAAGGGAATTGTTGCTGGAGAACACTTTTTTCTTTATCTGAAACGAGAATTGAACTTCGAATTCGAATTAAAACATTCACTGAGTCTTAATGTTTCCTTGAGGCACCCTATAGCTATAGCGAAGAGTGTCAATTGAAGATTTGGATCAGAAAGTAAATCTCTGAAAATCTAGTAAAGGTTTTTTTTATTGAACAATATACATTAGATGTTCTTTCTATATTCAATAAAGCATGAACAAATAGATCGTGTAAATAGACATTCATTGCCTTTTCCCTTCGATTAAGAATATAATAACTCAAAAATCTCCCCTGTTATTCTAAACACAACATGAGCTTCTGTATCATTTTGGATTTTACATCCTTGAAATAGTAGACTCGAAGAGACATTTTCAGAGAGCCAACAAATAAGTTTCCTCCATTCTCGATTTGGAACATTAGAGCCCCATAAACTTAATTGTTCATCAGTTCTATTTAAAGCAAGGTTACATGCATTCCGAAATTTATTCTTTTCACTTGCTGTCCAATCCCAACAATATGTTTTCCAATTTTACAGTTATGCAAATTGTCTATAAATACACTGCCAAAGACCTCTGTCGAGATGTGAGAATCGAATAGAGAGCTGAGGACGTGCCTGTGAACCAGCGGGAGCTCTGAAAAGTTTTCTAATAGAAAATCATTAATACTTGAGGCAATTTATTTGTTTTTTTCAATAAAATCAAACCTGTGGAATTTTGAATGACAAGTTGGCTCCTTATAATATCTAATCGAACATATTGAAATTATGAATTGATTATTAAATATTGAAACAATTTGAAATGAATATTATTGTCCCTTCAAGTTCGAAACTTTTCCTGGATTCTATAATTGTCAAATGTTAAAATAAATAAATAAATAAATAAATAAAAGAAAATAAAATACTTTTTTTTCCATGGGCATCTAACAGGATTACAAGCTTCAAGATTTCTAATGGAAGATTCTTCTTGAGTAAGAAGATTCTTGAGTATCTTGTTGGAGCTTCCACATACTTTATGTGGTAAATTGAGATCCATAAGTGTGCATCAGGATCAATTTCTAATTTCTAATTTGAGTACTTGGCTTCTGTGTTGCTTGTTGAATTTTCTCCTTGTCTCTGAAACAAAATAAATAAAATTAAAAATTAAAAACATAACTTTTTCAATTAATTTATTACTTATCAATCCAAGTTATTTTTTTTTTGTTGTTGTTATTGTTGGTAACTGCTTTATACAAAATTGAATCGAATCCAGAGAAATTTGAAAGAAAGGAAGAAATATAACAAATAATTTTGATTCAGTTTCTCACTCCAGATCAAGATATTTAACAATAAAGAGACGGTCAATGAACTGATCTTCTTTGATCTTCTTTAACTCAGCTCTTGTTAATTGTTCTTCATATAATGCATCTATATCACAAAAGATATTTAGCGCTTCTTCAAGTTTATCCATCCTTTCAACAGAACCAACAGGACATAAACGCCCCCATTCAAAAAGAGCAAGAGCATAAATATGCCTAAGTTTGAATTTCTGAGAACTTGCTGCACATCTTTTAAAGTAATTTATAGCCTATGATAAAGTTGATTTGTTAATCAACAATAAATAAATAAATAAATAAAATAATAAAAATAAAAAATACTGTTGGGATATTTCCATGAACTAAAGATACAAAACGCCCTTGATATAAATAATAGAGGGATCTCATTAATGGAAATAAAGTAGTAGATTGTCTTAAAAGTTCAATTCCTTCTTGACATGAACTTATTAACTTTTCAACCATAGCTTGAGAATTTTTGTCATTTCCCTAAAAATAAAAAGAGGAAAATGAGGATTTGAAAGAAAAAAAAGAAAAAAGAAAAGAAAAGAAAAGAAAAGAGAAAAGAAAGAAAACCCTTTGATATTTTTCCAACATAGTTAAATGAACATCAAGAATTTTTTGGAGAGGTAAAGTATTATGTGGCATTCCACTGTTGACAGTATTCTAATAGAAGAAAATTGAAGATTAAGATAAGAGAAGAAAAGAGAAAGAAAAAGAAAGAAAAAGAAAGAAAAAAAAACTTTTAGGTAATCTAATCCTTGATCAGCAATTTCCAAAGCTTTATCTTCCATACCTTCTCTTAAATATAAAGATGATTTAAATCCAAGTAGAAAAGCATGTTGATGTTCATTTGGTGCTTTGATCTCTTCAATTAATGCATTATAACTTTGAAGCCATTCTAAAGCTTTTTCTTGATCTCCATTGTAAATATAATTTGCCATTAACCCAAGAATTCCCCAACATTTTGAATCTCCGTCATCATCAATTTTTGCTGAATTGAAAACTGTACGGAAGGTTTCAAGAGATTCTCTTTGACCAAGTACATGTTGAATCCAACCTAAGTTGATTTAGAATAAGTTACTTTGAATATTCAAAAAAGAAGAAGACCGAACCTTTCATCATAAGACATTCTCTAAAATGATGAGAAAGGCCAAATGCTTTATGAGTATCAATGCCTTTTTGGAGATTTTCAAATACTTCATCAAAATGGCCATAAAGTAAGTGACGATAAGCAACAATGATATAAAAGCTTCCAAATTGAGATCTTTCTAATCCTTTTCTATTGGCAACAGAAAAAGCAAGGTACATATAGATTGTTGCAAAAATTTCAAAAACTATATTATTAAAGTTTTAAGTTTGACAATTTTTTTTTTCAAAAAAAAAAAAAAAAAAAATGAAAAAAAAAAAAAA
>ERZ778024.3611-NODE-3611-length-10995-cov-3.795247_pt1 | contig 10995 bp, 12 predicted proteins | sample MGYA00375754_ERZ778024 | MGnify/ENA primary metagenome ERZ778024 (study PRJEB29350, sample SAMN05389827) | bioreactor metagenome | isolation source: Thiocyanate bioreactor | place: South Africa: University of Cape Town | collected 2014-02-18 ... | reverse complement strand
TCGGCGAAGTTTTCTGTAATGTACGATGCAACGCAAGACGGATCTGTTCCGCCCATACCTTGCTTATGAAAGCAAAATTCCATCATTATGCTGTAATCACACGGAAATGCGTTAGTATCCCAAAGCAAAAACGACACCCGCTCCGAATAAATTTTGCTTAAAACAGATGCGACTGCGTTCCAATATTTTCCGCTGCCACCAGTTGAACCACTATAATCAACGGCGAGTAAAACTTTGCCAGCGCTCTTGAAAATTGAGTTTGAAGGCCCGGTACCTGAAAATAAAATAAATATTTTATTTGAAGAATTTATTTTATACCTTTGCCTGGTTTTTCCATTGTGTTGCCTTATCCGTTATTTGATCGACCAAATAAATAATTAATCTTTTTGCGAAAAGTGACAGAAAGACACAGAGGGGGGGGGTGCCTGTGAGATCTGTAGATGTCAGAACAAAAACAGAATGCCGTGAATAATGTTCTCTTTAGTCCTAACAAACTTTATATCGAGTGAATGGGCTCAACGTTGATAATATCATGATTTAACTTCTTAAATTTTGACTGTCAAAAGTAAACAAATTAATTCGGGATGAAAGATTTCATCGGTTATTTACGTAATCACAATGGTGAGGGCCACTATTGCTATTATATTCGTGACTGGACTGGTAAGTATCAAATACAAATGCGATGATTTGGGTTATTTAATTACATTACAAAATCAGGTACTGTTTTCTAGTCTTGCAGATGCCGATTGTGGCTCCACTAAGACTGTAAATTTTACTCCTAGCTCCTCCGCACCTACGTTATTCAGAATTGATAATCCCAAGGTAAGATCAAAAACCTCATCTCCGCTTCTAAGAGTTGTAGGGTTTAAATGATTACTAATATTGTATGAACAATTGTACTCAAATCTGTTAACAAGATATCATTTAATTTGATTATTTGTAGAGTCTAAGAGTATTTTTACAACGAGGAAGTGAGTACCGCGTTGATATCTCCGCTTCTTCGTCGGGTCGACTTGATGAATTAAGCGCTCAATTTACTCAATCGGGCAACGTTCTCACTCTGACCGTAGTACGTATTAATACTCCAATCCATCGTTATTGAATTTCTTTCCTGCATTAACCTTTTTCAATTGCAGGACGATTCCTCGGTCACAATCACTCCGAGTGGACCTGCTAAGACATCGTCAGGTACCATCACCACTCTTTTATTTGAATATTGCCAACCTTTACATTTCTTTTTTCGAATTATTTCAACCTATTTTGTACTAACTTTTCACTCGTAGCATCAAACACAATAGCATTGATACAAGTCACACTTTCAGTACTTGGCCTTGGCTTATTTATTCGTGAACAAAGTCCAGTTTTCGTGCTAGCGCTCGTCGCGGCAGTGCTCGCGACCCCCTGTCTCACACTGCCAGCTTGCACGGACTATCAAATCGTCGTGACTCTTCCAAACTCAGTCCGACTCACCGAAACGGTATGTATGATTGAATAGTATAATATATGCTACATTTCAGTATCGATAAAGGAATTAACTTGTTATTGAGGAAAAATAATTTTAATATTTTTAAACGAATAGGCTGAATGTGCTGCAGGTAGCGCCGTAACATTTGTTGCGCCATCGTTTGTGAAAAATGTTCAATTATATCAGACGGGCTGGTTTGCTTCACCGATTGTCTTTGACTTGGTAAAATATTGCCAGATTTAACAGCATAAAGTACCCGAGTCGAATAATGACATGATTAATAGGACAACGATGGAAATAATGAAGTCATTGTGGTTGCAGATGAGATTACGGTCTACGACAAGAACTTTGCCAAGTTGGATCAGTCAACTGGATTTCCTGGTCGAGTTTATTCCGGACACGTCGTAGCTGATCTAGATGGAGATGGAATTGTGGAAATTGCCGCTGGAAGTAGACGTAAATATTCGAGAATACACCACACTATTTTTGTTAAAAAATATTTCGGAGAATTTCTGTGTACATTTTTCTGTACAAATCAATTCAGTTGACCTAATTTTAACAATACCCTTATATTTTAATATTAAATACTCGTTATTATAGATCAGCTTTTTGTATTTGAATGGAAAGATAAGGCACTTAAATTAAAAACGGGATGGCCGCAAGCAATTAGCAGCGACACTAATTTTGAGATTCGCGGTCTTGCTGCTGGTACGTACAAAAACGCCTGCAATTCTTTTTTGATATTCTAGGTATTTCCATAAATCAAAAACAGATTTTAACGGATTATTATTTAGCGGATCTGAACGGAGACGGCGACGTCGAGCTCATAGCAACAACGACAATAACTACACCCGACAAGACAGTGTGGGTCTTTTCACCTAACGGCCAAATCTACCAGCCCGTCGGCGGTCATTCTCCCGCTTGGCCTCGTTACAATTTACTTACCGGCGAAGGAAACGACGCGGATGTGAACGGCGCAGGTCAAACAGGATATGGTACGGTATTATATAAATATGCATACAACCATCATCGACTATTTAATGCTATTATATTGACCTTAGCGGAATCTATAAATAGTAACTTCCCTGGATCCAACCTGAACAATTCTTTTTGCTAACCTTAGGCACATTTAACTAGGTGAATATGGTCTTAATGTTGGCATTGGCAATGTCGATGATGATTTGTTCTTGGAAGTGATTACAACGTACGACAATCATCGCATTCAGGTCTTCAAACACGATGGTGTCGCAGTCAATGCGGCGCCGTTCTATACGAACAGAGAAACCACCTATTCGGGCAATCGACTCACGTGGGGTCAAATGTTCCGCTTTCCCAATATTACTGTACGAAGTTCCTTGTGAAAATATTTTAACTGAAGTGACTTTCCTTTTTTAGGTTGAAGAAATGCAGTACAACTCGCATACTGGCCCCTGGTGGGACGTTATGACCACTGATTGGCTGCAATTTACCGATCAAGCACGTGAGTCTAACATAACGAAATGACACCTGTCAATATAATTTGACACGTGTCAATGTTTAGCTTCCGTTGCTGACCTCGACGGCGACGGCGAGAACGAAGTGATTGTAGCGCCATCAATGGAAAGGGGACCCAATTACATTCGAACTGGCTTTGCATTAATGTGTTACATGGGTACGCGTCACGGATCTGACTTAAAACTCGCCGTAAAATTTTTTTATTAATAAATATTCGTTCTAGGCGCGTACGGCGATGGCGCCAACTCGGCGAAAGTTCATCCGAACTGGCAACAGCCGCCGAAGAACCAATCAACGTTGATGCCTACCCCGATGTACCCTCCAGCAGGTAATAACATTAATTTTTATTTCACCTAAGTTAGATCCTATTGATAAAAATTGGATCGATCTGAAAAAAAAAGTTTTAAAATTCAAAACTACCTCTCATATAAATCCTCTTAATATCATATAATATCCATAGTACTAATAAAGTCTATTTTTAGCACCTACTATCCCAGTTCCAGTTGACCTCAACGCCGACGGCAAGCTGGAAGTGTTAGTATCGTTCAACGATGGCTTCCTGTACGCCTTCGGATACGACTCCACATTCAAGTGGAAGGTTGATATCTCGCACGGCCTATCTTTGGCGTACTGTTCGGAACCAACCGTAGCAGATCTGAACCAAGACGGTGTGCCTGAGATTATCCTTGCTACATACGGGTCGCCTTCTGTAGCTGCTAGCGGAAAGTTGATGGTTATTAGCAGCTCGGGTGCGATGATGGCCGACATCGATTTGCCCAGCCCCAGTACGTGCCGGAAAAATTTTTCATAGAAAATGCGATAATATTTAATTCGGCTTGTAGATACCGGTGGCAATGGTGTAGGAGGTCCTTCAGCTCCAACTGTTGCTGATGTAGACGGTGATGGTAACTTGGAGATTTTAGTCTTGACCTTTGATCACGGACTGGATGTGTTTACTGTATCTTCATCTGCTTGTAAGTATTATTAGTAGCAGATCCGGTGTTTTTTTTTATCTCTAACTCTAATCCTCGTAGCAAATTGCGTTTTGTGGCCTGCTGGTCGCGGAGGTAGATTCCGTACAGGGTACTTTAATTAAAATGTGTAGTTAGCTCTTTGTTAGTCTCAGTCAAACTTCCTTTGTAACACTACGTAAGCTTCATAATAAAGGCTGATTGATTATATTTCTTGTTATGTGTAAAATATTCGCTTTTCAAAGGCTAAATCGTTAATTTTGCTGCTCGATTCCACGTTTACGAAACCAAAAGTTATAATACCATTTTTAAATACTTATATTAGGATAACAATAGTTTAACGCAACATTTTACAATTTTGAGTGCAATTTGGGCACATCCGAAGCCTTGACGCGACCAATGACAGTGTCAGGGGCGTACTTTTCAATAACATCAGGCTTGTGGAGCATATTAAACTCCTCAGTAGCATCACGACCAGCGTAGATCAAGATGGCTTTCTTGCCTCCCGGGTGATCTTTCAAGAACTTGGTCACATCCAACACTTGACCGTTGATGATGACCCAACAGTCGTCATCCTTGTTGTGCTTGGCAATCTCTTCCAAGCTGTATTCCTTGTTGCGGTCAGCAGCGGGGCAGCAGAAGGGGATTGTTGAGCAGTTTGAGGGTTTTGTTCTACGGGCAAGGCAGAGGGGCCAGAGACAACCGCGCCGCTGCCTTGTTTGTTGTCCCAAGTGAACTCGAGCGTGAACTTGTCCCTGGCAGGCACGACAGTGACCTTGAAATCACCGCCAGCACCAGCAACGCCCTGGCCGCTCTTGTTGATCAAGTGGCTGAACAAGTAGCGCGCGGCAGTGGCTCCGGCGACACGACCGAAGACAACACAGCCCAGCAACGAACTTCCACCGAGACGGTTAGCGCCGTGGACTCCACCAGCGACTTCACCGGCAGCGAAGAGACCGGGGATCGTGTGGTGGTCGTTGTTGTGCAACACCTCGCACTCGGGGTTGATCTCCAAACCACCCATGCAGAAGTGCAACACGGGAGTGACAATGCTGACGAAGAACTCGTCGTTCATTTTGAAGGGCAAGTTGTGGAAGTATTTCTTGCCGAAGGGGTCCTTGTTGGCCTTGGCGACCTCGTTGTACTTGTTGAAGGTCTCAGCGAGAACTTGCGGCGAAATTCCGATTTCTTTGGCCAAAGCCTCGCCGCTCTCAAATCTCTTCATCAACCCACGGCCCATGTAATGCTTGCAGTGCCATTCAATTTCTTTGCCACCAGCGCCGTTCAAAATCAATCTGTAGGGACCTTTGTTGCGCTTCCACATCTCGCCGGTAACGTAATCTCGGTGACCCAATTCGTCGCAGAATCGAATGCCCTCACGATCGAGTAAGAGACCACCAACACCTCGAAGAGCTTCAGCGGCCAAGAATTTAACTTTCGCGTCGGGTACTTTGGGATCGACGAGACCAGTCGGATGTACTTGAACTTTCTCGAGGTCGACAGCATTGCAGCCAACAGCCAAACCCATCTTGATACCATCACCAGTGCTGTAGTCGCCGTTAGTTGTGGGCAAGTCGTAGATGTCAGGTCTGTATTTCTTCAACAACGAGCTCTCGGTGAAATCCGCAGCGTAACCACCAGTGGCCAATACGACAGGACCGAGTTCTTTGCCCTTAGCACCGTTCTCTACGTGCTCGGTTCTTTAATAATATGATAGGCCTCGTTAGAATGAGTGCAAATAGTAGACAAAGTAACGCGATCTCAATTAAAAAATAATTTTTTTTCGGCATTGTTATATCATTAATAATTCCATTATGCTCTGGTTATAATACGTATATTTGTGGAAATTAACTTTGAAGAAAAATAAAGAATGGAAGTTTTGTTGTGATCTTGACAACAGCTTACACTCATCTCATGAAACTTAATTCGCCACTAAAAAAATAGAAAAAAATATGATTACATGATATTACTTACTCAACACCAATTACAGTTCCGTTGTTATCCTTGATCAAACCAGTCACGCGAGTCTTAACCAAGATGCGAGCGCGATTGGGATGACTTCTGGCGATATCTTCCAATTTCTCCATCAAAGCATAAGTGATGGTCATGCCGGGGAATCGTTCACCGCCTCGATGAGTACGAGGGAAGGAGTGGCCACCAAGTCGAGAAACCTTTGAAAGATCCAACTTGAACTTGGTTTGCAACCATTCGACAGCAGGACCACTGTTGCCAGTGAGGACTTGAATAAGATCAGGACGAGCAAGCTCACGAGCAGATTTCATAGTGTCATCGAAGAAAGCGTCAACGCTATCCTACAAATTTAAGTGTTGTTAGATGGATTCAGCGGGTAAAGGGGTAAGCTGCAGAAATTTCCTTTGAATTGCAGAAAAGATTTTGATATAAATAATATGCACGTAATATTATTTAGTAGCTATGATTACTATCAAGTAAAGAAATAAACTTGATTGATTATTTTTTTAATTTTTAAAATAATTTACATCCACTCGAGGTCTTCTCGTATTTGTGGATTATTTACCTTGATGCCGGCCTTGATTTGAGTCTTAGTAAGAGCACCGTTGATGCCGGATGTGGCCTTGGTAGAGTTACCTCCCATGAAGGAGCTCTTCTCGATGACGAGAACATTTCCTCCGTGTTCCAACACTGTGTGGGCAGCAGAGAGACCAGCAAGGCCTCCACCAACGATGATGATTTGGTTAGACATATTGTTATCTGTAAGAAAGTAGTGTACAAATGACATGAAACGGTGAATTTTTTTTGGGTTGATCGCAGGGGGGGTGGGAAATACCAAAACACCGAGCACTTTATGGATATTATTGCTAAACATAGAACAACTATACATGATACGAGATTATCGTGGCACTTGCGCTGAATTGTGTCTTCAGGGCTTGGTTAGATGTTCCGAAACCACTTGTGCACGACTTGACATTTCAATTCCTCGGATCCTTTATTGAAATAATCAAGTATCGCAGCGTATTATGGTATCGTGCTGCATTGGTAAATGCAAGTAACGGTTATTTGGGCAGATCATTCAATCACAATCCAACCTTTATTTTCTAAATTCATTGCTAGTTAAATCAATTTTTACTTCGCAGTTAGCAATATTTTTGACAATTTTACTTGCTCGTAAGAGTGAATAGTACCACAACAGAATGCATCTTGTTCTTTCTGTTCGAATATTCTTCTCTTTTGTGGCGATATTATTATGATGGAAATCATAAAAGCAGGTTACCATACTGCTACATTAATTCACCTTTATTTTTTCTGGTTTTGCCTTGGATCGTACTGCAATGAGATGGCGTGCGCTTCATTATCAGACAACGGCTCGGTACTACCAAAGAAATTAATTAAATTACCTACACGAAAGTATATTGCATACCTTAATTGCCAATCCAAGTACTGTAGCACAGGCATTGCAGGAGCAATGTTGTGTGGCACCTTTTGATAATTAAGCAGCTCATTAATTATACCAGCCACGATAATATTCCTCGTAAAATTTATCTTTCCATTCATGAACATTGGATTTCCTTCTTCTGCGTAAGTCAAATCCGTCAAGTACATGCCGAAAAACGGGATCAACGGTACCGCTGCAGTTCTCATCATTTGCCTAGTATAACAAGATTAATATATATATTTCAACGTTATGGTTATTAGTCTACCTTAATCCGTTCCAATTATTCTCGTTTAATTTGCGCAGTTTATCCAGCGTAGCGATTTGTGTTTTATCAATTTCCTAATATGGTAATTAAAAAAAAAACAGTACAATAAAAGCCCTTTCTCACTACCTTCCAAGCAGATCTTAGTCGTGAAGTAGCCGCGTTGTCCAATGCCGCCATGACTGCGACCATCGTGTCAAAGTTGTTGAGTGACGCGCACTCCTCGGCCATTTGCACCACTTTTTTCAGCGCTTCAACTCGCTTCTCAAGCCGTTCAAATGACAGGATCGTGCGTATGAGCCAGTTGCTAATTGCGTTCGAGTGGTTAATGAACGCTAGAGCCTGCGGCGACGTTTTAGCTTTGTCGCTCTTAGTCCAAGCCTGATTGAATAATTCTTCCGCTTTGATTGCCTGAAATAGATCTGAGCTCAAGATGCTCAATTGACTTGCCATTTCTTTCGCCGTTAAAGCCATAAAAACTGCTAGGGGATCATTGGCGTCGAGTGCTGGCAGCGGAGTTTTCGCAATGAGATTGGTGCCTCCAACAATCGTATTTAATTTTCGGACTTGTGCTCGTCGTTCTAATTTCTAAAGCAGTGGTTATTAATCAGGGTAATTACAGCTTATTAGACAGTTTTTATACCTTCGTAGTGAAGCTGCTCATCAATGCATTGGCGTACTGTTCGCCTTCGATCTCGCAAACTGGTCCTTTAACAAACTCTTCAAAAGTATGCTCAAACTCTTTGTTATCAAATTCCGCGAAATATTTTTCTATCCAACTCTTAATCAAGCTCAGAACTCTGTACAAAAATTGTTATTTCATCGAAAATTATATTGGTTGGTCTTTACCTTGATCTCACAGGTATTTGCTTTTCAAGTCTAATTTCAGCAAGTTGATCATCTGTGAGGTCTTTTTCCACGGGTGTAATGCAATAACGCGCGATAAGTTTGTGTAGCAGATCGAGGGAGGTCAAAAAGTTTTTGTAACTTAGCAAAAAAGCATCTCGTACTTTAAGATCTGCAATCGTTGTTAATGAGATTATAGTTATATTAAATAAGCATAGCGCTTTACCATCGAATTTGTTGCTGGTAATGTCACGGATCAGCTCGTCAATGCTGGATACGCGGATCTGCGGTATAATGTAACCTGTCGATGGACGCTTTATGTTAACCTTTAAGTTTGCACTCGATTCTGATTGTTGAAGCGCAGGGACTGATTCAATATCTGATATTCGAACACCAAAAATGTACTGGTAAAGAAGCACGTTTTAGTGTGGTTAAAAAAACGAACGATATGTTAGTTTTTCAAGTTGTAATTTAAATCTTGTTGAACACCAAATTGGAAAATTTAGGTTTAATAAGAATTTTTTAAAACCCGGTTTTCCCGCCCAACTTGAAGTGCAAAAAAATTTTTAAAATATTTCTGCCAGTCTTTACCTCGAATGATGATACTTCAGTGGTAAATAATCCATGAAGTTTTTGTACTCCTTTAATAAACGCGTTGTCTTTTCTCGTTAGCTCTTGCAATATCTCCTCTATTGTTTCGTCAACTTCGCTCAAATAACTCTGATTGATTTGATCGTTAATCAAAATCAAAGTAAGCCGGTCTAACGGTTCTGCGAATGCGTTCATTAAAATACGAAGTTCTTCTCGCGCGCGAATACGTTCTGCGAATAAATCACTGTCTTTCTGTACAAGGTCGCAGTTAGTTCTGTCTCGAAATGACATTTTTGCATTTCAAAGAAGCCTTGATTGTCTCTCAGAAGTTTCCTCTTAGTTGCGCGAAATAAAAAAGGATTTTTTTGGATCACGTACTGGATCTTTTTTGTCCAATCAAAAAACGAGAAACTTCCGTGAAAGTAAAAATTATACGTAGATAAATAATATTATTTGACGTACTTTCAGAGTTTCTAAGAGCTTTTTATTCGCAGCAATTTCTTTCTTCATCATATTAGAAATACTGTCCATGTGACTATTATGCAGCTTCAGCATTTTCGACAATGAAAGCGCGTGCTCCACCTACGTATTATCATTAGGGTCGAGTATATTACTCTGACAAACTAATTTTTATTTTGAACATAATTTCCTTTGAATATCAAATGTAGTATTCTCTTCGGACATTTTACAAGGTAAATTTGATTTCAAAACGCTCAAATTTGCATAAAACTTTAACGTACCACGTGGGCAATCTTTTGAATGGTGATTATTCTATTAGTGATCACTTCGTGATGCAATGGCTCCATAATCACGCTCTTCCGTAGTGGTTTAATAATATCAAAATGAGTTTGGCGGTTGTTTGCTAGTTTGGTTTCGATTTGTTCTGTCATATTGAACGTGTCTAGCGCATCGATCGACTGTTTCTTTTTCTTTTTGTTTCGCGACAGTATTTGTGTCATCGTTGTGTCATCGTCTTGACTAATCGATGTGCTGTCGCTTCGGATACTTTTCTTTCGAGCAATTATCTCGGATTTCGCTAGCGAGATTGGAGTCTTTGCCGAAATTTCAGGCGCTGGTTTGGACAAATCGGTGGATTTTTTCGGTTCAGTAGCACGCACACTCGACTGATGTTCTTCAATATTTTGAATCATACTGCCAACTTTGGAATTAGCGGCACCAACTTTGTGCAATGCAATTGTCGCGCGAGGTTTGTTCAATAACGCTGCGTTGGGTTTAACGACAGAAAATGTTCCTGCAGCAGTTTTTTTCGGTGGTGGCGGACTGGTAGCGCCTTTCGGATTCTTGGCGGGCGATCCAATTTTTTTCTTCGGGGCAGTTGCTAATTGATATGTGTTTTGGTCGGATATTGTAGCCATTGGAATTAATCGCGAGGAGGCATTGCCGAGCAGTTCTGATACTACGCGTAGCATATGAACTTGTCGACCGACGAATTCAGTTGGATCTGATCGCGTGGCGGACCAATCGTAGCGTTGATTGTTCAACTCAGCCTAACGTCCCGATTAATACATTAGAAGGTATAATATTATGTCCATACGGAGAGTTCCATGAGTTGTTGTTGAACAGACAACGAAGTGTCGGTCATTTCTTTAATTGTTCGCGAGATCTTTTCACGAATACCCTTTTCTTTGTCGATCTCGACCTCTGCGACCTTAGATTTGATTTCTAACCTCGTACGTTCTGCATTGAGATTAGCTATGCGAATGTTGACTTTGTTCGCCACTTTTTGCTTCATTTTAAAACCTAATACGGGGAAAGTTATGAAAAACAAACAGCATAGGATCCCGAATTAGTAGGGCATTACCAGAAAAAAGCCCCCCGAATTCAGTGGCAGAAAGAGATTTGGCAAGTTCTTCAGGGTCGCGGCCTTCACTGTTCTTGACGGTCAAAACTTCGCTTGGCGCGTGTTTGAGCAGCAGTCTGACAGTCTCAAACG
>ERZ778024.3605-NODE-3605-length-11006-cov-5.512556_pt1 | contig 11006 bp, 10 predicted proteins | sample MGYA00375754_ERZ778024 | MGnify/ENA primary metagenome ERZ778024 (study PRJEB29350, sample SAMN05389827) | bioreactor metagenome | isolation source: Thiocyanate bioreactor | place: South Africa: University of Cape Town | collected 2014-02-18 ... | reverse complement strand
GCGGGGGGTTGAACGCCCTTTCCAACGGGTTCGTTGGCGCGAACACCCTGAACTGGGTCAACAGCGGGGCGGTGCTGGTGATGGTGCTTTTGGGCGGCAAAGGGACGCTGGTGGGACCGGTCGTGGGCGCGTTTTTCACCATCTGGCTCCAAAGCCAGATTCAGGGCTCCGGGAGCAGTATCCCACTCGGCAACTACACCCTGGCCGACCGCTGGTTGAGCGTGCTGGGTATCATCTTCATGGTCTTCGTGCTGTTCGCCCCGAACGGCCTGGTCGGGCTGGGCAAGAGCCTGGTCAGGAGCAAATTGGTCAAAAATCTGCTGGGGAGGGTCAAATAATGCCAGCCATAGCCACCGCTACCGCCCTGGAAGTCAACAATGTCCGCAAACAGTTCGGGGCCCTGGCCGCGATTGGGGGCGTCACCCTGACGGTCGGGCAGGGAGAGCGCCGGGCCGTTATCGGGCCAAACGGCGCGGGCAAAACCACCTTTTTCAACCTTATCAGCGGGGCTTTACCCCTGACCAGCGGCAGTATCGTCCTGAACGGGGCCAACGTGACGACGGTCCCGGCCTGGAAACGGGTCCGCATGGGGCTGTCGCGAACCTTCCAGCGCAACAACCTGTTCCTGAGCCTGCCGGTCTACGATAATGTCCAACTGGCAGTCCAGCGCGAAAAAGGGACCAGTTACAACCTGTTTCGCCCGGCTTCGGGCTTTCCCGAAGTGCGCGCCAAGGTCCTCGAAATCCTGGATAAAGTAGGGTTGTCGCACCGGGCCGAGGTCGAGGTTGCCAACCTTTCCTATGGCGAACAGCGCCAGGTCGAGGTTGCGCTGGCCCTGGCAAGCGACCCTAAAATTTTGCTGCTGGACGAGCCGACGGCGGGAATGTCCATCACCGAGACCCGCCGCATGATTGACCTCATCAAGGGGTTGCCCCGCGACCTCACCCTGATGATTGTTGAACACGACATGGAAGTGGTCTTTGCCATCTCGGACTATATCACGGTGCTGCACCTGGGGCAGGTCCTGACCGGGGGCACGCCCGCCGAAGTCGAGGCCGACCCGCGCGTCCGCGAGGTCTACCTGGGAGAGGAGTAGAGTGGGCTATGAGTATGCTCGAAGTTAACAATATCAATACGTTTTACGGCAAGAGCCACATTATCCAGGGCCTTTCCCTGAGTGTCGAGGAAGGCGAGGCCGTGGCGCTGCTGGGTCGGAACGGGGTCGGCAAGACCACCACAATCCGCAGCATTATCGGTTTCACGCCGCCACGCAGCGGGGACATTCTTTTCAAGGGAAAGCAGATTGCCCGGCGCAAGCCCGAGTCCATCTCCCGGATGGGTATGGGACTGGTGCCGCAGGGACGGCGGGTCTTTCCGAACCTGACGGTGAAAGAAAACCTGACGGTGGCGTCCCGCGGTTCGGCTAAAGGCGGCTGGGATTTGGAGCGGGTCTATAAATATTTCCCGCGTTTGAAGGAGCGGGAGAAAAACCTGGGCAGCCAGCTATCCGGCGGCGAACAGATGATGCTGGCGATTGGCCGGGGTCTGATGATTAACCCGGAACTGCTGCTATTGGACGAGCCTTCGGACGGTCTCGCGCCGATGGTGCTGCACGATATTGCCGACATCGTGGTGCAACTGCAAAAGCAGGGGTTGTCTATCCTGCTGGTGGAGCAGAACGTCAAGATGGCCCTGAAAATCGCCAGCCGAGCCTACGTGCTGAACAAAGGGCAGGTGGCCTGGGCGGGGGCGGCGGAAGAACTGCGCAATAACGAGGAGTTACAGCACCAACTCCTGGTCGTCTCGGCCTGAGACGGTTCAGGTTAGAAAATACCCTTCAGCAACATCATATCTAACTCACATTCCTAACTCTTTGGTTTACGCCACTAAACCCGGTCGAATGGCCGGGTTTTTATTTGCGCTCGCAACAATTTCTTTAGCAAAAAACCTGGCCTAAAAGTTATATAATGGGAAAAATAATAAAAAAAGGCTTTGCGAGGAGGAAAAATGACGGCTACCGAACCCACGAAGACCGGCGAAGAAACGCAAACTGACCCCTACAAACCGCGAAAAGAAGATAAATTCAGCTTCGGCCTGTGGACGATGGGCAACCGGGGTCACGACGGTTTCGGGGAGGCTACCCGGCGCGGGTTCAAACCGGCCTACCTCCTGGAAAAACTGGCCGGGCTGGGCGCGTGGGGCGTGAACTTCCAGGACGATGACCTGGTCGCCTCGGAAGCGCCGTTAGCCGAGCGAAGCCGAGCCGCCCGCCAGTTCAAACAACAGGTGGAGGATAACGGCCTGGTTACGCCGATGGGCACGACCGCCCTTTTTGTAAAACCGGTCTTCAAAGAAGGAGCCTTTACAGCGGTTGACCCCGGCGTGCGGGCTTTTACGCTCCAAAAGACCTTGCGGGCGATTGACTTCGCGGCGGAAGTGGGCGCGCCAATTTTCAACCTATGGGGAGCCAGGGAAGGGGTGGACGCCGAAGGGAGCAAAGACCCCCTGGAAGCCCTCAAACGCTACCGCGAGGCTATCGGCTTTATCTGCCGCTACGTCGAGGACCAGGGCTACAATATAAAATTCGCGCTTGAACCGAAGCCGAACGAACCCCGCAGCGACAGCTACCTGCCTACCGCCGGGCATGCCCTGGCCTTTATCGCTACCCTCGACCAGCCGGACCGGGTCGGCGTAAATCTCGAACTGGCCCACGAAACGATTGCCAACCTCAACTTTTACCACGAGGTCGCCCAGGCCCTCGAAGCCGGGAAATTATTTCATATTGACCTGAACGACCAGAAGGTCATGCGTTACGACCAGAATATGCGCTTCGGCAGCGAGAGCCTGAAAATCGCCTTCTTCACAGTTAAGCTTCTTGAAGAAAAAAACTACGCCGGGCCGCGCCATTTCGACGTACATCCCTACCGGACCGAGGCCGAAGCGGACGTGTGGGACGCCGCTCTTGGTTCCATGCGGACCTACAAAATCTTGAAAGAGAAAGCCCAACGTTTCGCCGCCGACCCCCGCATCGAGGCTATCCTCGGCCAAAACCGCCGCTCCGACCTGCCGGGCGACCTCCTGACCGCCCGGTATTCTCCCGAAACTGCCCGCCGCCTGAAAGATTACCGGTTCGACCCCGACCGGCTCGCCCGGAAAGGCTACCGCTACGAAAAACTGGACCAGCTTACCATCGAATACATCCTGGGTATCGCGTAAAATAGAGCGCGCTAGGTTATAATGTAAACCTCCTTTTCAGGGCGGCTTATCGGCATTTTTTTAATATTTCTTTTAATATTTCTATGGAAAGGTCCGTAAAATTTCTATGGGGACACAGGACTATGATGTAATCGTGGTGGGGTTGGGCGCGATGGGGAGCGCGACGGCGTACCATCTCACCAGGCGCGGCTACCGGGTGTTGGGCCTGGATGCCAATGCCCGCCAGCATAAAAACGGGTCGTCTCACGGCAGTAGCCGGATTATCCGCGAAGCCTACATGGAAGGCCCGGACTATGTCCCTATCGTGCAGCGCGCTTACGAACTTTGGCGCGAACTCGAAGCCGAAACGGGCCAGAAATTGTTAAACATTACCGGCTGCCTGACCATCGGCGCACCGGACAGCGCCTTCGTGAAAGGGGCGCTTGCCAGTTGCCAGCGTTTTAACCTGCCGCACGAATACCTGTCCGGGCCGGAAATCAACCGGCGGTTTCCCGGCTATACCCTGCCGGAAGACCTGCACGCCGTCCTCGAACCAAACGGCGGGTTCCTTTTCCCGGAAGAATGCGTCATGGCGCATCTCGACCTGGCGGCCCGGCACGGCGCGGAAATCCGGCACGAAGAAGCGGTTTTAAGTTATTCCGCGCCGGGCGAAAACGAGGTAATCGTCGAGACCGCCCAGGGCCGCTACCAGGCCGAACGGCTGGTAATCACGACCGGGCCGTGGGCCGCAGAACTGCTGGCCGAACTGGGAATCCCTTTGGAAGTCTGGCGGATTGTCAACGCCCATTTTGAACCGGAAGACCCGGCCCGCTTCCAACCGGCCAATTTCCCGGTCTGGCTCCTGGAAGCGCCCGAAGGGGATTTTTATGGCTTCCCGGCCCTGCCAGGCCAGGGTATTAAGCTGGGCCGCCACGACCTGGGGGAAATTACCACCCCGCAGACCATCAACCGGAACGTTGACCCCGCCGAGATTAAACTCTTAAAAGACCTTGTGGACAAATACATGGCAGGTGGGGCCGCGACTTTTAGCAAGAGCCTCACCTGCATGTACACTATGACCCCCGACCACAACTTTGTGCTGGACCGCCACCCGGCCCACCCGAATGTCGTCTACGGCTGCGGGTTTTCGGGGCACGGCTTCAAGTTCGCGGCGGCTATCGGCGAAATCCTGGCCCAGATGGCGGTGGACGGCCAGACCACCCAGTCTATCGGGTTCTTGTCCGCCGCCCGTTTCCGCCAACCGGTCCGCTAAATCGCCGCCGACTCCCGCTCCGGCAGCGCCAGGCCGGGTTTGACCGGGGCGGGCGCTTCAGTCTCAGGTTCCTCCACTTCGCCCAGGTTAAGCCGCCGGTAGAGCGCCGCCAGCGGTCTGGGCGCCCACCAATTGTATTTGCCCAACAGACGCATGGTAGCCGGGACCAGCAACATCCGCACGAGCGTAGCATCTACCGCCACGGCCAACCCTAATCCAAGCCCGATTTGCTTGATAAACAGAACTTGCCCGGTCATAAAGCTGCCGATAACCACCACCAGTAGCAGGGCGGCGGAGGTTATTATCCGGCCCGTATGCTGCACCCCGGCGGCCACCGCCGAAGTGGTGTCGTTAGTGCGGTTGTAGTTTTCCCTGATGCGGGAGAGCAGGAAAACCTCGTAGTCCATTGATAGGCCAAAAGCGATGGCGAAAATCAGGACCGGCTGCGAGGCATCAATGCCCCCGGTCGAGGTGAAATTGAGCAGGTTCGCAAAATTGCCATCCTGGAAGACCCAGACCATCGCCCCGAAACTGACCGAAAGCGACAGGATATTGAGCAAGACAGCCTTGATAGGGATGATGATACTGCCGAGCATCAGGAACAGCAGCACGAAGAAGTAGCAAGAATAAACCCGCCACGATAACCCCAAAGGCGTAGGGAACGCTGTGTCCGAGACTCGCCAGCATGTCTACCGCCTGGGCGGTTGTGCCGCCGACCAGCGGGGAAAGACCCACCGGGGGGGTCAGGCTCCGCAGGTGACGCACGAGGTCTTGATTCGCGCCGGAAACCGGGTCGCCATCGTAAAGCACCGAAACCAGGCTCACATTATTTTTGGAAAAATTCGCGGCGAGGGTCTTTGCCTGGGGCGCGGCGGCGTAGAACTGTAAATAGTCGGCCTTCTGGAACTCTTTGCCGGTCAGGGCGGGGTCGAGATTGACCAGGCTATCCACCCGGCGCACGCCCGGCACCGCCTGGACCTGGCGGGTGTAGTCGTAAAGGGCCGAAAGGTTGGCGGGGCTGGTGGCGTCACCGCTGGTCTCGACCAGGATTTGGACCGGGGACGTTTCGTTGGCCGGGAACTGGCTGTTCAAAATATCGAGGACGACCCGGCTTTCGGCGGTTGCGGGCAGACTGCGGGCGTCTGTCGGCACAAAGTTGACCCGCAGGAAGGGAAGACCCAGGAAGACCAGCAGGGCCAGGGTCACGGTCATCACGCTGATAGGGTGGCGCATTACAAACTGGCTGCTGCGATACCAGAAGCCGCTATTTTCAGTCCGGGCGGTAGCGGTTGCGCCGGTAGGGGAGCGACGCCGGAACAACGACCAGACCGACAAGGCATTGATGCGGGTGCCGACCAGGGCCAGGATGGCCGGTAAGATGGTCAGGGCCGAGAGCATGGCGACCAGCACTGCCGCCGAACCGCCCAGGCCCATGCTCTTTAAGAACATCTGCGGGAAGACCAGCAGGCTCAAAAGGCTGATTACCACGGTCAGGCCGCTGAACATGACGGTGCGCCCGGCGGTCTGCATGGTCTTCAGGAGGGCCGGTTGGACCGCGCCATTGGAACGGGCCAGTTCTTCGCGGAAACGGCTGACCATAAACAGGCTGTAGTCAATCGCCAGGCCCAACCCCAGGATGGTAATTATATTGATGGCAAAGATGGAAATATCGGTAAAGTTGGCAAGTATGCGCAAAATCAGGAACGAACCGAGGATAGCCACGACCCCGATAATGAGCGGCAGGGAGGCCGCGACCACGCTGCCGAAAATAAGGACCAGCAACACGGCCAGGATAGGAAAGCTGGCGGTCTCGGCCAGTTCCAGATCCGCGCTGACCTGGTGGTTCATGTCCTCGGAAACGGCGGACCTGCAAGAGGTCGCTGGTCAGGAGCGGGCGGACCACTTTCATGGTCTGGGCCTGGACATCGTCGTCCCCGCTCAGGCCGACCACCGCGTAGGTCGCGTGTTTGTCGGCAGAGACAAGCGGGGCGGCGTGGGTGGTGTAGTAACTGGTGATGGTGCCGACCCCTTCTTTGCCCTGGACCTTCGCCAGGGTGGACTGGACCGCCGCCTGGAAGGCGGGTTGGTCTACCGTTTCCCCGTTTTTAGCCTGGAAAAGAACCAGCAGCGAGGCCGGGTCTTGCCCCAGTTTTGTGTGGAGAGCGTCCGTGACCTTGCTGGAGTCGACCGCCGGGTCATAAAAGCCGCCGCTTTTTAGCTGGCTGAACAGTGAGGTGCCATAAGAGGCGCTGGCGACCAGGAAAATGATACCGGCCACCACTACCAGCCAGCGACGCCGGTAGACCAGCCTTCCCAAAGTTGCAAACATAATTTTCCTTTCCTTATTTTTCTTCTTCTCATGTTTATGAATGAAGTTCATTCAGTTATTTTTAAGCGCAAAAACCCCCGGTGCAAACAAAAATAGGCCGAGAGGGAATTTTGCCTTACAGAATGAAGTTCATTCAGTTATTTCGAGGTAAAAATCTGGCAGACTTTTCCAGGTCGCAAGTCTGCCTTTAAGCGAACCAAGTTAAGATTGTGTTACAGGTATTCGGGCTCGAACAGCCAGCGGCTGATACTGTCTACCAGCGAATCAATATACAATTGCTGGTTTTTGCCATTATCCACATTGAAACATTGTTCGAGGCTGGCGTTGACCATCCCGTGCCCAATCACTGCGGCTATATAGGGGTCAACCGGGCGAAAGGCTCCTTCCGCGATACCCTGCTTTATCCAGGTTTCGACACCCTGTATCATCACCGAAGAGTTCTTAATAGTACGTTTGGCCTCGAATATCTCTCCGATTGCCTGGGGCGGCAGACCCAGCAGTTGGATACGCTCGGTATTCTCGGCGCAGACGTTAAAAATGGACTTGATTAACGCCTGAAGGCGCTGCCGGTGGGGAAGATTATTCGCCCCGGCGTGGGCCATCATTCGGGCAAAGGCGGCATCAAAGTCGTACTTGACCGCGTAAAGAATTTCCTGCTTGTTTTTGAAATAGAGATAGACGGTACCGACCGCGACCCCGGCCTTTTTCGCGATATGGGCAATCGTGGTCGTCTCGTAACCGCCGTTGGTAAAAAGGTCGGTAGCGGCCTCGACAATCGCGTCACGTTTGCTCTGTTGTTTCGCCGAAAGACCGGCAGCTTCCGGGGCAGTTCGTTCGACCGGGGAAGTCTCAAATAAACCTTCTGGCATTTAAATCTAGTTTATCCTTCACAGTTACTCCAACCATTTTTGGCATTTCGACAAAATGAATGAAGTTCATTCTTATGATAGCACCACTTCCGGTTTTGTCAAGAAGTTTTTTCCTTGAAGTTTGATTGTATTATATAAGATTTGGCGATGGAACTAAACCGGGAGCGTAAGCATTAAAAGGGTAGTGAAGTGTTTAGTTTTCAGTGTTTAGTGTTTAGTTTTGTCACATCAGCAGGTGCGACCGCAGCGACATATAAGCACGGAAGAAGTCAGGGAATATTGTAAAAAAGTAACCCGGATTAGAGGAAAATGGTAAAACTTGACCTGCATTACGTGGACCCACGCCTGGTAGCGCTCTATGACCTTGAAAATTCCAGCCGGGCCGATACCGACTTTTATCTCAACCTGGCGACCGAGCTAGAAGCCCGGCGTATTTTAGACCTGGGCTGCGGGACCGGAGTCCTGGCACGAGAGTTTGCGGGGCCTGGTCGCGAGGTGACCGGGATAGACCCTGCCCCGGCTATGCTGAGCTTTGCCCGGCAGCAACCGGGCGCGGAGCAGGTCAGGTGGATTGAGGGCGACTCCACCAGCCTCGGTAAGCCGGACGCCGACCTGCTGGTGATGACCGGGAACGTAGCCCAGGTCTTTTTAGACGATACCGGGTGGGAGGCGACCCTGCGGGATATTCACGCAGCCCTCCGACCGGGCGGTCACCTCGCTTTTGAAAGCCGCAACCCGGCGGTCAGGGCCTGGGAACACTGGAACCGCGCCGAAACTTTTGAGGAATTCGACTCGCCCAACGGCCCGATGGAAAGCTGGCTGGATATTGTTCGGGTCGAGCCGGGGCGAGTTCTGATGGAGGGTTACAACATCTTTAAGGATACCGGTGAAGTGTTGAAAGTATCGAGTGAGTTGCGCTTTCGCAGTTTTGACGAAATAACTGCTTCGCTCGAAAAAACCGGCTTCACGGTCGAGCGGGTCTATGGCGACTGGACGCGTGGACCTTTCACCGAAAAGAGCCGGGTGATGGTCTTTGTCGCCAGGTCCGGTTAAAACCAGCTTAAAGCCGGGAAATAAAAAAGCCGCCCAAACGACGGCTTCTTTTTATTCGGGAGAAAGTTAAATTGCCACCTCGTACCGGATGCGCTCTCCATTCTGGTCGAGCAGTTCGTGGACCGGGCGGAGATGCTTGAAGTCAATCGGCTGCTGCATGAATTGCAACTGGCCGCTTTCCGTAAAGAGACGGACCATTTCCAATAACGACCGCCGCATCCTGATTACCGCAATATCGCTCGCGCCCAGGTGTTCTTTGGAGCGGTCGATAATCGCGCCCTGGCTCTCGGTAACGGCCAAATCCTCGACCGGCAGCGAACGGAACCCGACGCTGTAAGGGTTATTTTTCATGGCCTCGCGGTCCTGACCCCAGGTCTGGTCGGCTTCATAGCGGGGCTCGTACATGTTATCCGGGTTGGGGCTAAGCTGGCCCAGGTTGAGAATTTTATCAACTTTCGCGGCATTCAGGGTTTCGCTGGTGGACCAGTTGATAGCCCAGAAATCGGTGTTGTAGTCGTCAATCGGCATGACGATATTGACGTTCCAGAGATTTTTGACGGTGCTGGGAATCATGCAGAAGAACGGCAGGACGTATTCGGTCTTGCGGTTGACGTAAGAGCCGTCCTGCAACTTGCGCCGGGCGTTTGCCATGTAGCCGTAGGGGCGGTCGTGAATCTCGTAGTTGACCGAAAGCGCGCCCATCATCCCGGCATTCGGCCCGGTCATGGCGTCGTCGCCGTGGGGCAACCACTGGGTATGCAGCGAGGTGACGTGGGAGGAGTCGAGCAAACCTTCCAGCAGGCCGACCCAGTTGGCCTTTACGATAGACTTGCGGACGAGGGTATTTTCGAGCGGGACATCCCCAAAACCAAAATCGGGAAACTGGGGCGGGGTGGCGGCTTTGCCCAGGTAGACCCAGACCAACCCGGCGACCTCGTGGGTCGGATAGTGGTTGACCCGGACTTTTGAAGCCAGGTTAGACCCCGCCGGTTCGGACGGCACTTCAACCACCTGACCGTCCACGTTTATTTTCCAGCCGTGAAAGATACAGCGCAACCCACATTCTTCGTTGCGGCCCAGGGCCAGCGAAACGCCCCGGTGGGGGCAACCTTCATCGAGGAAGCCAACTTTGCCGTTGGTATCGCGGAAAGCTACAAAGTCCTGGCCGAGCAGCCGTACCCGCTGGGGCGCGCCATCGGTTTCCAGGCGGGCCGAACGAATTGCCGGGACCCAGATTTCCCGGATAGCCGTGCCCATGGCGGTACCAGGGCCGATACGGGTTAAAAGTTCGTTTTGTTCTTTACTAAGCATCGTAGCTTCCTCTCTCGTAAAACGACTTACTTTTTATCTCTCGAACACTGATGATAAAATTTTTGGCCCGGTCCGGCTTTCTCTAACCAGTTTTAGGGGAAATTAAGAAATATTTGGCAGTTAGAATTCTTCCCAGGCAGACATTTTAATCTTTTATGATAAGATGATGGCGTTTTGAACGGCGTATTCCAAAGCAAGATTTACTTTAAGATATGTGTATAATTATCTTACAGGCACATTTTTTAGATGTCCAATATTTGTTTTGTCTTTTAATATATTTACAGGATATAGATTAAATTAATCCCACTCATTTATTAACCGATGACTTCCCGGCAAATCTAAGCAACTTCAATTCACTTGTTATATTCCATGGAATATAATTACAAGGTATTTACTTCCGCGTAATATTAGTGTTATAATGGCTTAAGCTTGCTTGGCTTCTGGAATTTGCCTGGAAAGAGGATTAAACACACCAATGGATGAAAAACTTGCCGAGAATTACCCTGGCACCCGGTGGCTAATAGACCTGGTCCGGCTCGAAATTGCCCTCTGGGAGCGGCTGGACGACCGCCTTAAAAAGGAGCATGGCCTTTCGCTGGCCTATTTCGAAACACTCTACTTCCTCATGCAGCAAAGCGAAAAAAGCCTGCGGGTGGGCGACCTGGCAAAAATGCTCAGGGTGACGGTCGGCGGCACCAGCAAACTGGTGGACCGGGTCGAGGCGGACGGGCTGATCCGGCGCGAGGCCGACCCGACCAACCGCCGGGCCTCTCTCATTTTCCCAACTGTAGCCGGGGAGACCGCCTTTGTCGCCGCGCGCACCACTTTCGAAGCCGAGATGGCGAGAATATTCGAGGGTGTGCTTGGCGAGGCCGAGCAGCAGCAGATGTACGATTTTATTGCGCGGCTGCTCAAGTCGGACCTGGCGGCAAGACCGGAAGCGGGGAGTTAGTATTAAAAGAGAAGATCGGAAGAG
>ERZ778024.3601-NODE-3601-length-11018-cov-4.008757_pt1 | contig 11018 bp, 3 predicted proteins | sample MGYA00375754_ERZ778024 | MGnify/ENA primary metagenome ERZ778024 (study PRJEB29350, sample SAMN05389827) | bioreactor metagenome | isolation source: Thiocyanate bioreactor | place: South Africa: University of Cape Town | collected 2014-02-18 ... | reverse complement strand
TGGCGGTTATGCCCCCATCTGGATTGAAAATGTAACACGCACTATTGAAAAATTTACGGTTCGCATTAAAACAGATGAGCCCGGACTTAATCAGGAAAAAATCGAGGAGTTACGTACAGCTGCCGTCGCCCTCCTCAATGATCTCGAACATCTACATGGCAACAGCCTTTTTTTCTTCTTTAAAGCCTTCAAATATATTCACATTATCCGCAATACTCTCGTGTTGGCTATAAGCACATTAGAACAGTTGGGTAAATTGAGTGAACGCTCACAAGAGATGATATGCGACAATTTGAATCACCTTAAATATACCTATATTGCTCAGCTTTTTGTCGTTGTTGATAAAATTGAAATGAATGCTTTGTTGAAGCCAGGTACTTTGACCACGCCACTGCTTGAAAAAATACATGAATTTTATGAAAAAATTATTTATTTACCCGCAAAAATAATTGATTTTGCTCATAGAAGACCTGATTTGCTGACCCTTGATGAGCCACAATTTTTCAACCTCAGGATTGATGCAGCGAAGCAAAGAATTACCGAAATACAGGGCAGCCAAACTCAGCTAAGAACTCAAGAGCAAATATTGATAAACTTGATGGCGCTATTACATACCCCCAAAAATATGGGATTATCCCTTTCCAAGCTTAGTCAAGAAGCAAAAAATAAATGTCAGCAATACCTCAATACTCTTGCACCTTCAATCGAGGAACTTGAAGAAAAATTTCCTCAGTCAATCCTTGATTCCCTAAAAACAACCCATGATCGAGGATTAATCCCCAGTCGTATAGCAGGGAAAACGTCAACTGTTGCCGATTTCATTAGAATCTGTGAGCAAATAGAAACATCCATCGGCAAGAAACTAAACAGCCAAGCGTTCCAGATAGAACTAAATAGTGAATTAATCCATAATTTATCGGCATCTATTCCCATATCCCCCCTGGTGAACCAGCCGTTACCCGCGGGTATAGAGATTAAGCTTGAGAAATCACCACCCAGTTTATTCTTAAGAAGAGAAGAATTTTTACATACTAAGAATTACCTTGAAAAAGTTATACGCATGTTACAAAAAGAATTCAAAACGATAAATGCAGAACTTGCGGATAATGAGCTAATACCCCTTAACATTAGACCGCATATGCAAGCGGGTATAAACAATCTGTATTCAACTCTTGAACACAGGCTAGAATTTTTAGCACCCTTTTCTTTGCGCGAATCCATGAAAAAATTTGCTTTTTATCTACACGCACTGCATACAAAAGCCCCTGTAATCGGGGATGACATGGCTCTTAATTATAATGAATTCAAACACCTCACCAACAGCGTTCAGGCTTATTTAGAAACAATAAATCTCACGGCGCTGGATGGAGTCGAAGCAATTTACAGCCTGGAACAACAAAAGATTTTGTCTCCAGAGGAGGTGAAATCTTATTATCAATTTACCTTAAAACAACAAGTTGATTTACTTAAACCAACACAACAGATTCAAACCATATCACTATATATAAATCAGCTGCTCAATTTACTCTACTCTCATTCCATTATCAGGACGCCAAATTGGCCTTTATGTGATCGGGCTAAAGAAAATAAATGTGATGAGCTTCTTGATGAATTTATGACAAAAAATAAATCATTAATCAAAAAAATAACCTTCACTCCGCACCAATTTTGCCTGGATTCATTACCCTTTGCAGACAAACAAAATTTTTTTCGTAGTTTGAAACATTTCCAAGATAAAGTGTATACGCTCCTTGCACCTCTACCTCATGTGCGGTTACAGCGAATTTTTATTTTCGATAAAGAGACGTTCTTGCGATGTATCGGCTTATATCAAAATATTCAACAGGCGATGCCTGCGGAGCTGTATCATTCTTTTAAGGAACTTGACGCATATTTCTTATCCAATTTGAATTTAGATACGCTGTTGGCTGTTGATTATAATTTTTTCGGCAAAGTGTTCATCACCCCTCCTCTAGATTTTAGTTTTTCACCTTACCGTTATGAACATTTTGTCGGTATTCCGTTACGTTTCTTTAGCTATGAAAAATTATTAGCTTTAGAGCAAGTAAACACACATATTTCCGAAAAAGTGAATGCCTTGGACCCAGTTTCTCAGGAAATTCAGAACTCCATTACTCAAACCATTAATATGAACGCGCAACTGTGTCCATGGACGCCCAAACTAACTCCGCGCGAAGGCTATTTGCTGAAATCCGCTTTCCTGTCACCCCATGTGGACAGGCTATGTGATGAGGTGATTAAACTGGTAGGCTATTTTGATGTTCCGGTGCTCAAAATGCTCTTACCCGCAGATCGGATAGCCAAAACGCTCCCGGACAATCATACCGAGTTAAGAAAAACTTTAAGTGAACTACTAATAAATTATTTACATACTTCTCTGAGTAAAGAATTGCCTTTTCCAGAGATGGAGGGGCACCAGCATTTAGGGCAAGGTCAGCAAATTCGTTTTTTAAAGGTACTGCTTAATAATTTATATTTGCTTAAACAAGCTGCATTGGGCTTAGAACGCTTAAAAACCACCAAAAGCGATTCCATTATCATAAAAAAAGGCTTGTATGTATTCAATTTATACAGTATGTATAACCATATTCATGGGATGATTAGCTCTTACAGACATCTCACCCAGGACGCTTATGGTCAGGAAATTCACAAGACAATTTTATCACGACTCGGTCGGCTAAAATCTTATCAGCAAGAACTTCTGCCTTATCAACAAGATCCAGCAAATGTGCCTGCGCTCCATACCCTGGTAAAATATTCCTCAATGTGGTATGTTTTAAACTTTTTTTATCTCAGCCCAGAACATTTAAGTAAGTTAAATAGTGACGCACGCTTTAATCAACAAATACAGCTAAATTTACAGATACAGGCTAAAAATTCAACACAAGCCATTGAGCGCATTATTAATTCATCCGATTCATACTTTAAGCTCTTTTTACAAGCGCCAAGCATGTGGTCTTTATACACGAGCTTACAAAATAAAGTAAGCGAGCTCACTTCAGGAATCTACCATTCACTTATGGATCATTTAGAGGATATTAAAACCAAGGTTATCGAAGTAATGCTCGATGAGGCTCAAGTATGGGAAGAGCGCCTCGGTTTAGTGCCCGGATGTCTGCAATTACCGCTGAAAAAAATTACTTTTGAATTCTATAAAAATCTGTTGCACAGTTTGAATTTACCTTCTGAAACATATTTAGGATTACTGTGTAGTATGCGGTATTTAGAAAATCGTAAAATTAATACGCGAAATAACCAGCAAAAACTACAATCAGAGTCATATGAACTGAGTAGTGAGTATGCAAATTTCTATAGTCTATATCATAACATTCAATTGCTGAAGAGCACTAAAGACAAAAAAACCCTGCTAAACACACAGCAACATATTGTTAACATTTATCCCTTGGTCGTTAGACGATTAACAGAGTTATTAACTGAGCAAAAAATTGATTCATTACACGAGTCTAATATTCCTGATTCTCTTTCCATTCAGGCGATAACAGAAACCTCACTCGATTTTCAAAACACCTCTCATTATATCAGTGCCGCACACCATTATGGAGTAAATGAATATGCAAATTTACATAGTTTGCACGAACATATTAACTTATTAAAAAGCACTAAAGACAAACAAACCCAGCTTAAAACTCAGCAACATATTGTTAAAACTTATCCCTTGGTCGTTAAACAATTAACTCAGTTATTAACCGAGAAAAAAATTGATTCATTACAAGAGAAACCTAATATTCCTGATTCTCTTTCCATGCAAGCGTTGACTGAAGCCGCCCCTGATTTTCAGGTTATTGCTCATTATATCAGTGCCGCACACCATTATGGAGTAAATGAATATGCAAATTTACATAGTTTGCACGAACATATTAACTTATTAAAAAGCACTCAAGATAAACAAATCCTGCTGAACACGCAGCAACAAATTGTTCAAATTTATCCCTCGGTCGTTAAACAATTAAGACAATTATTAACTGAGAAAAAAATTGATTCCTTACCCGAGAAGTGTAATATCCCTGATTCTCTTTCCATTCAGGCATTAACCGAATACGCGCTCGATTTTCAAAATACTTCTCATTATATCAGTGCTGCGCACCACTACGGACTAGGATTAATTGCCTCAAAAAATTTTCAGATAGAGGCAACCCATGGACAATTATCCTTTATTGATAATGAGCAATTGCAATGGGAGCAAGAGCAACAACAGCTGGTTCTCCAGGAGCATTTAGAGGAACATTTCGAACGGAATTTAATTGCTTTGACACACGTTGATAATTTAGTAAATCATCAAATAAAAGAAGAGTATCGCCAGAATTTACAAGAATTTTTGCAGAGCAGTAAACAAGAAATTTTTAAAGCGGCGGCACCAGTGAAGCAGGTCGATAAGGAGATTGCACAGCGCATGCGACAAAAAGCGGAGGAGTTCAAAAAACAACACCATACGCATTATTTTCAACTTGATCGCATCTGTTCAACTCTTTTTGCCTTTTGTGAGTATTTACGACCCGAACGTCATTCATTTTTTGAAGATGAGCAATCTAAAAAACCAAAGGCAGAGATAATTAACGCTTTCCTTTCTCATGCTAATAACACGAAGCTTACACCAAACCAACGCTTAGCAATTATACAACAACAATATGAAGACAATTCTATACGTTATGCCACAACATTACTCGAGCATCGTGCTATTTGCTCTTGGAGTTGGGAATATGTAAAAATGGCTCTCTTCTACATTATTGAAGCCCTGCATTTGTTTACTTCAACACGGGCAAAGTTATTTTATCAATTTAAGGAAGACATTAAGCCGCCACCGAATCCTCATGGCTTTTTCGCACCAGAAGTTGAGCCCAAAGTAGAACCTGAATTAGAAGTAAATCGACCAGCAGCCTAAAGTTTATGCATTGAGTCCCTACAGAATACGAGGAAGAAACTTATAGTCACGCTAAAGACTCTTCCTCATCATACCGCTCTTCACGTGCTTTTTTTGCATGATCCTCCGCGAGAATTAAATACATGGCGGGCACAACAAAAATAGTAAAGAGCGTACCGATAGAGATCCCTGTCGCAATAACCAAGCCGATATTATAGCGACTTTTGGCTCCAGCACCGGTGGCAATGATTAATGGGATAACGCCCAGAACCATAGCCGCCGTGGTCATTAAAATCGGCCTTAAACGAATTGCCGAGGCAGCAAGTATCGCCTCGAGTTTTTTCTTTCCAGCAACTTGTAGATCATTGGCAAATTGCACAATCAAAATTCCATGTTTACTGATTAACCCAATTAGGGTAACCAGGCCCACCTCACTGTAAATATTCAATGTTGCTTTACCAATTCCCAAACTGATAAAAATCATCGCGCCGCATATCGACATCGGAACGCTGATTAATACAATTAGTGGATCACGGAAGCTTTCAAATAATGCGGCCAAAGACAGATAAATTAAAATAAGTGCAAAGAAAAAAGTAACAATAAGCCCTGAACCTTCCTTGACGAATTGTCGTGATTGCGCGCCATAGTCGATGTAGTATCCTTGGGGTAAATTTTCTTTCGCGATACGGGCCAAGGTATCCAGTGCTTGTCCCATCGTTACCCCAGGAAAGGCAACCGCGGAAATGGTCACTGAGTTCAATTGTTGAAAGTGATTTAGTGCCTCCGGCACCACTTGCTGTTCCAATTTTGCGACCGTACTCAAGGGGATATTATTGCCATTACTTGTGCGCAAATAATAATTAAGGATTTGATCAGGATTTAAACGATCGGCACGCTTTACTTGTGGAATGACCTGGTAGGAGCGCCCAGCATAATTAAAATAATTGATATAGCCTTCACTTAATGAAGCACCTAAAACATTCCCGATGTCTTGCATGTTCAAACCAAATTGTGAAATTTTGTCACGATTGAGACGTATACGCGTTTGTAACTGGTCAATTTTCAAATCTGGATCCATATAAGCAAAGATTCCCGTGGCTTTTGCTTTATCTAAAATCGGCTGCATGACTGCATTTAAGTTTTCAAAAGTTTCCGTAGTAGTTATTACAAACTGAATGGGTAATCCACTATTATTACCCGGTAATGAGGGGGGTTGAAAGGCAGCTGCCTTTGCTCCAGCAATTTGGTTCAATTGTCGCTGCACCAAGGGCTGAATATCATTCGTCGTTCGTGTTCTCACATCCCAGGGTTTGAAAACCATACCGATGATGCCATTATTCAACGCGGTTGATCCATCTACCTGAAATACATGATCCGTCTCAGAGAACGTTCGATAAATACGATTAACTTCTTGCGAGTACATCTGTGTCTGCGCCAAAGAAGCATTAGCCGCAGCCGTTACTTGAGAGATAATAATTCCTTGGTCTTCTTGCGGCGCCAATTCCGATGCGGAAGTTACAAAAAGAAAATAGTTACTCAAAAGCACGATGATGGCGAATACCATAATTACGGGTAAGTAATTCAGAGTCTTGGCCAAAAAATGCTCATATGCTTTTTCGAGCCGCAAGAAGCGCTCATCCACATATTGCATGAAGCGGCTCTTGCTTTCCCCCTCACCCACCTTCAGTAATTTGGAACACATCATCGGCGACAAAGTAAGTGCAATAATGGCTGAAATGGTTACTGCGCCGACAAGAGAAAAAGCAAATTCGGTAAATAGCGCCCCCGTGAGACCTCCCATAAAACCAATGGGCGCATAAACGGCCACGAGCACCAAAGTAATTGCAATAATTGGATTAGCTAATTCCTGCGCCCCTAATAACGCCGCCTTGACTCGAGTGCGCCCTTCCTCAATATGACGCTGAATATTTTCTACCACAATAATCGCATCATCGACTACTAAACCAATGCCTAGGACCATGGCTAATAAAGTTAAGAGATTAATCGAATAGCCCAAAATAAGCATGACCCAAAAGGCGCCAATTATAGATAAGGGAATGGCAATTAAGGGAATAATTACCGAACGAATCGATCCTAAAAAAATAAAAATGACCACGGTAACGATTAAGAATGCTTCCAGTAACGACATAATGACTTCATGAATTGAGGAGTCAACAAAAAGACTCGCATCATAGACAATTGCAGCCTTAAGACCTTGAGGAAGCTCAGATTGTATGGTGGGAAAAATTTTCTTAATATCATTAATAACCGTGAGTAGGTTTGCAGAAGGTGCAACGACTATACCAATGTATACTGCGGTACGACCATCGAAACGAACCATCGAGTTATAATTCTGGGCCCCTAGATCAATGCGTGCAATATCACTTAAACGAACAATGGCGCCATTTTGCGCCTTGATGATCATTTTCTTAAATTCATCAACGTTAGTTAAATCAGTACTGGCAATAAAATTTTGGATAAACATCTGCCCATCGGTTCTTCCAACTGCAGACACAAAGTTATTATTTGCCAAAGCGACACCCACCTCAGCTGCAGTTACCCCAAATCCCGCCATTTTTACCGGGTCAAGCCAGGCACGCAGGGCAAAGGTTTGATTTCCTAAAATTTCCGCTTTTTGTACGCCATTAACTGCTTGTAACTTAGGCTGAACGACGCGGATTAAGTAATCTGTTATTTTATTAATAGGTAACTCATCACTGTAAAAACCAATATACATTGAATCGATGGTCTGCCCTACCGAAACCGTTATCACGGGCTGTTGCGAGTTTTTAGGAAGCTGGTTTAACACAGCATTAACTTTTGCGGTAATGTCAGACAGCGCTTTTAAGGGGTCATAATTCAATCGTAAGTTGACGGTAATAATACTGGTACCCTGAATACTGGTCGAGGTCATGTAATCAATACCATTAGCCTGGGCTATCGAATTCTCCATGGGTGTAGTAATAAACCCTGCAATCACATCAGGATTTGCACCGGTGTACACCGTCGTTACGGTAACGATCGCATTCTCAGTAAAAGGATATTGCATCACCGGCAATGAAAACAGTGAACGTAACCCCATCGCAAGTATCATTAAACTAATAACAGTTGCCAGTACGGGTCGTTTAATAAATATGTCGGTAAATGCCATAACTAATCCTTTAAAACCGCTTTATGCTTAACGTTCTTTAACTTTGGGATCCGCAGAATTAGCCGGTTGCAGCGAATTATTAATGAAAACCTTGCTGCCATTTTTAAGCTTTAATTGACCACTGCTTACCACTACATCCCCCGGTTTAACCCCTTTTAAAATCGCAACTTGATCACCACGGGTATCACCGCGTGTAACAAAAACCTGCTCAACATAAAGCACAGGTTTATTTTCCTTATCTTTTTCACCCTTATCTTTCACCAAATAAACAATATCCCCATAAGGGTTAAAGCTTACTGCTGTTTGTGGCAAGGTGACGTATTTACGTTGTGATTGCACATCGATAACCACGCGGACGAACATTCCAGGTATCAATAATGCTTGGGGATTAGGTAAAGTCGCCTCCGTGAGTACGTTGCGGGTATTGCTGTCGACCAAAGGCTGAATGGTGGTCACTTTCCCTGTAAATGTTTTTTCAGGATAGGTATCTGTATAAACTTTAACAGACTGCTGCATGCGCAGTTGCGCTAAAGTTTGCTGGGGTAGATTAAAATCAGCATAGATCGGATCGAGCGCTTGTAGGGTAGTCACCGTATCGCCTACGTTAAGATATTGGCCAGGACTCACATTATTGATCCCAACCCGCCCATCAAAGGGCGCGCGAATGGTTTTTTTCTCCACTGTTGCTTTTTGTTGTTCCACTTGAGCCTGCAGATTACGTAAATTCCATTCATCACTATCAACAGTTTGCTTACTCACTGCATGCACCTTAAATTGCGCCTGATCCCGTGCATACGTGATTTTCGCAAGCTCGACTTGGGCTTGAAGAGCGTGCAATGCACCCAATTCAGCATCCGCATTGAGTTGAATTAACACCTCACCTTTTTTTACTTGAGAGCCAGGAGTAAACAACATTTTTTGCACCATGCCTGCAAGCTCTGTGGTTACATTGACTCCTAATGGTGCACGAATACTTCCCACCGACTCAATGGTCGGCTGCCATAATGTCTCTTCTGCAGTCACCGTGGAAACTGCCACTGCAGGTGCGGACATGCTCGCAATATAGCGCTTCGTCATAATTGAAACAAACAATTTCCAACCAAAAATCAGGCCAAAAATAATCCCTACCGCGACTAACATATAAATCATTGGTTTTTTCAAAATATCTCCCTTAATTGCGGGTCAATCCTGCTTATAAACATGTTTGTGCACACCAAGGTTTACGCCACCAGCCGCCTCCTAAAGCCTGAAATAAAGCAGCGGTATCGGTATAGCGTAATGCCTGAGCCTGAATTCGATTAATTCGTGCTTGTTGGTATTGGCGCTGTGCATACAGCAAATTTACATAATTAGCAGCACCAAGACGATATTGATCCATGGTCAGTTTTAAAGAGGCTCGTGCGGCATCTTCTGCTAAAATTTTCGCCTGTAACGTACGGGCATCCGCTTCGATTGCGGTTAATACATCTGCTACATTCTGGAATGCCTGTAATACAGTCTGTTGATACTGGGCTGCGGCTTGGTCAAAACCTGCGATTGCTGCACGACGTTGTGCCAGTAATGAACCACCCCGAAACAGTGGCTGAGATGCCTGAGCGGCAATAGACCACACATTATTCGTTGAGGTGAATAACCTGGCCCAAGTGGTATTTAGCCAACCATCACTAGCGGATAAGGTTAACTGGGGCAGTAAATTCGCAGTGGCTACACCTATTTGCGTCATCGCTTTGTGCATGGTTGCCTCGGCGGATCGTATGTCCGGGCGCTGTCTTACCAACATGGAGGGAATAGTTACTGGTAAATCGCCCGGCAACTGTAATCGATCCAACCGGATTATGGGCAAGGGGCGGTCAGGAAAAGTACCAATTAAGGCACTCATGGAATGTTTTGCGCGGGCTAAATTAGTCTCCAGAGGAGGTAAAGTCGCCTTGGATTGCTCAACCAACGCTTTTTGAGTTAACACGTCTGCATTGGATATGCCACCCAACCGATATTGAGCCGCTAAAACGTCTAAAATATTGCTTTGTGCCTTAATTAAATCATTGGTCGCATCAATCTGCGCCTGATAAGAAGCTATATTTACCGCAGTAGTAACGATATTTGTCGTTAAGGTTACTTTTGCTGCAATTAACTGAAATCGTTGGTAATCAATTTGAGCATGAAGTCCTTCAATTTGCCGTCTGGCGCCACCAAACAAATCTAGAGTATAGGAAAGATTAAATGCAGGATTATACAAGCTAAACGTTTGACTATCACCCGGGATACCAATTTGAACCCCCGAATAACGCTGGCGAATGACGCCCATCGCCCCATTGACTTGAGGTAATAATGAACTTCCAATTTGTGCCTTCCAATTCTCTCCAGCTTGACGCAAAGCTGCGACTGCTGCAGTCACATTTGGACTATGGTTTAATCCTGCAGTGATAAGCTCGTTGATTTCTGGTGAATGAAACAACTCCCACCATAATATCGGTAGATCGGTATCCGGATGGAAACGCTGCGCTTTCCCTCCTGTACCTTTAGTATGTACGGTTTTCAAGGGTAACGGCTTTTCAGTAAATTGTTTCACCGGTGCCGGAGGAGGTGAGTGAAAATTAGGCCCAACCATGCAGGATATCTGCATTAGGCAGCACATGAGTACTCCCAATCCTGTGCTTGAACGAAATTTAAAGATACCCACAGCCGTAAAATCCCTTACGTAACTTTTTTTAAGTGACTAATCTACCATGATTTTTCGTTAGATGTTACTGTTCTTTGCGTTATTGTCAACGTTATCTTTAGCGAATGATATCCCCGTCGCATCCCTCTCAAGAGCTTAAAAAAATTATAATAATTAACGCCTTACGAGCGAACAAATTCTTTTCCTTAAGAACTGCAATCATATTGTAAAAATAATTAACAATAAATTATTTATTTGTTTATATTGTTTTTTATTGCAACGATCTGTTCCTGTACTAGAGTTATATA